>Ga0209793_1001293_pt1 | contig 16858 bp, 16 predicted proteins | sample EBPBio122009_DNA_FD_185863 | JGI IMG/M metagenome (GOLD analysis project Ga0209793, IMG submission 185863) | Wastewater treatment Type I Accumulibacter community from EBPR Bioreactor in Madison, WI, USA - Reactor 1_2/2/2009_ DNA (SPAdes) (version 2) | ecosystem: Engineered > Bioreactor > EBPR >... | reverse complement strand
CCTCCGGGAAGTGATCTCGGCGCCGGATTGGCACATAACGTGACGTCCAGTCCGACGCCCCTGTCATAACGCGACGTTTATGTTTCATGCAAACCGCGTTTGTGAAATCTTCGCTGCATCTCGACATCGACTGTCGAGATGCAGTCAAGACTGCACGCCTGTGAGCCTGGGATCTTGCTCGAATCGGGGGCCCAGAGGGGCTGGCAGGACAGAGCCGTACAAGACCAACGAGGCGCATCTGCATCCCGGTAGTTGATTGCAGCCGACCACTTAGGTCCGTGACGACTCGTTGGACTCGTCCGAGAGACTTTTCAAATACTCCCCCATCAGGGCGTTTCCACGGAACCATCTGGCCGCGATGTCACTCCACTGGTTGGTTTCAATCTCACCGTCGAGGCGGAACACCTTCCTGTATCGCCCCGCCGACTCGCGGCCTGTCAAATACTCCTTCGCCGCTCGGGCGCCGTACTGCTCGTCCGTGTAGGCACGAACGGCGCCGTCACAGTGGATGAATACGCCGCGCTCTATGTCGCGGATCGCATGAAGGTATCGCAGGAGACGCAAGCCCGACTGGCGTGCACCGTGGGCTTCCGAGAGCTCCTCGATCTGGACGACCTTGTGGTTTTCCTTATCCCGGGACCAGTCGACGTACAGACGTGGGTACTCGTGAAGCAGACCGGACTGCGGATCTCCGAAGACCGTGACGCCAAGTTTGCGGGGATCGTCGATCGAGTCGGCTGAGAGGGGCGGACCCCACCAGTAGTCCTTCTCCAGGTAGGCCGAGAACGCAGATGCAGCCATCAAGTGTTGTTCGTCCAAGGCGAGCCTCAAGGCCGCTCGCCCGGACTTCCCCACGGCCAAGAGAGTCGCCGTCAGTGTGTCGTTTACGTTGCCGTTGAAGTTACGCCGCAGAAATTGGTGATACGGGATCGCGGAGCCACCATGAAAGAGCGCTTGGGGTTGTGCCTCGTACCCAGCTACGTGCAGGAGCCCGTCCGCGTCCGTGTTGACTAAGAGATCCGGATGCTCCCTATAGAGCCGAGCGCCGGCGTCGGCTGCTGCGAACGTCGCCAGGTCGAGCATGTAGTAGCCGCGCCCAGTGGCCACTTCCAGCATTGCCTCCGGCAGACGCTGATCCTCCGCCTCAGACAGGTGCCACGGGAGCCAGCTTCGGACCTCGGCCCTCGTCGCTGCTGGCAGCCGCCTGAGGTACTCCGCAAGGGGCGCGGCACACCTCTCGTAGGCGAGAGAGAGGTTTGGCTGCTTGGCGGCGGCGGAAGGACCAACAGGGGGCAGCGTGATTGGCTGAGCAAGATGGTCGCGCATCGTGAACACAAGTTCATCGAGCAGCGGCCCACATACGCTACGCACCATCTCTTCGACGCGCTCCGCGCCCTGAGGCTCCGTCACTGGCCCACTCTCCCTAAGATGCTCGAGTCGATCAAGCGCGTTGACCGTGACGTGGCAAGCGGTGTCCGGGGAGTGCGGCCGCTTCACGGTACCTTTGACCACGTGAATGAGGTCGATCTCGATCCCGTGGTGAGCGGAGCAGTCGTTCAGGTCGAAGCGCCGAATACCGAGTTGGCGCGCTTCGAGACCGGCGTGCGCAGCATGCTTGAGCAGTTCGGACTCCCGACCGAGCAGTTGTTCGTTCCGGTCAACGAGCGTGTCTCCATGGTTAGCAACGTCGGCAACGTGCTGGCCGAACTGGATCCGACCGTGCGCGCCCAGTCACACTACGTGTCAAAGATGGTTGCTGCAGCGACGGTTGGGTTGTTCGACGCCGCGCTCAACTACCTCTGGGACGAATTGGTCTCAGCCCTGCGGTCGCGGGTCGTCGGATTCGACCTTGCATACTTCTTCGACATCGCGGCTGGCAACAACACTGACCTGCGCAAGGGCCTCAAGGGCGAGGAGGATCTGCAGAGTGTCGATGACGCACGGCTGCTACGCGCCTCGCTCGAGATCGGACTCATATCCGACGTGGGATTCGCTCGGTTGGACCACATCCGCTACATGCGCAACCACGCAAGCGCGGCCCATCCGAACCAAAACGATCTCACGGGGCTGGAGTTGGTCACGTTCCTGCAGCTCTGCATCCGTGAGGTCATCAACACACCGACGGACACCGTCACCGCTCACACTGGACGCCTGCTGGCCAACATCAAGAAGGACCTGCTCGACCAGCCTGCAGTCGACGCTGCGGCGGCGTTCTTCGACCAGTTGCCGCCTGAGCGGGCAGATACGCTTGCCAACGGCTTGTTCGGCCTCTACACCGCGGTGGACCGCACCCCGATCGTTGCTGACAACGTCCGGCTATTGTGGCCACGCTTATGGCCGTTCGTGCGTGAAGCCGCGCGGAGCAGCTATGGCTTGCGTCATGCCCGAGCGATCGCCAGCGCTGAGACCGGCTTCGCAACGGCCGCCCGTGAACTCATCGACCTAGTTGGCGGCACGGCATACCTGACGACCGAGGTGCGTGCCGTCGACATGAGCGAAGCCCTGGATCTGCTGAGTTCCGCGCACCACGGCTTTAACAACTTCTACAACGAGCCTGCCCCTGCTCGTCGTGTCCTGGATCTGGCGGGCGAGAAGGGCGACGTTCCCGAAGCGGTTCGTGATCGCTACATCCATGTCGTCGTCGACTGTTTCCTCGGCAATGGATATGGCGTCAGCGGTGCCGCGGAGGTGTCTTACGAGAAGATGCTTTCGAGGTTCTCATCGCCTGATGCCGGAGTGGCTTTGCGGCTGTTCATTGAGCCGGTGTACAGCTCACTACTTGCGAGCACCGTCGGCCGCGCGCAGTGGGCACGGCTACTAGACATCCTCGAACCGAAGTTGACCAGCACCACGGACCGAACCCTCATGGCGGCAGTCCGGGCGTTCACGGGTAGCCCCGACCAACTGCGCTTGGATACCCATGTCAAGCGCTTGGCCGCCACTAGCGCTTGACCACGTCCGCAGGGAGCATCGTGGCCGTCCGCTCCCGAGTCAGTGAGTGTCGTAGGCGATTCCACCGCAGCAGACCTCCGATCACCGGTGCGGGCACGGGAGCTAACGATGCCGAGTTGAGCGTCGAGCCAAGCTGGAGCGGCTGCCAACCGGCCATCGCCCGCGCCCCCCGTGTAGTTCTCCAAACTCGCCTCGCCGGACGAACGAGGGCGATGTCCACATCATCTCAGGAGCGCGGTGAATTGCTATGTTTCCGGAGAAGCGACTCGTCCTGCAGGAAGCCTGATCGAGTCGGCCAAGTGCGGGCGGCCAGGTTCGCGACACTCGAGCGACCAACTCAGAGCAGCGCGGTGGGTTCACCCGCCGCCCGAGGATGGCCTCGCAGAGACACCGGCAGCCACGTCCAGCCATCGGTGACTGCTCCGTCTTAAACGGTGGCGATCCGCGCAGGCATGACTCCAGTTTGCTCGTTGGCGCCTCTCGCGAACATCTGGAGGACGGGGAGGTGCCGGACGAGCGGACGCGCCCGCGCCAGAGAGTTGGCACGTCGGGCTTGACCTTGACCCTGCGTCAGGGCTGGACGCTTGCGGCATGACCACACACAGCGATCGAGATCCGCAGTCTCGCCAAGTCCTTCGGCGACAAAGTCGTCCTGACCGGTGTCGACCTCGAAGTCCCCGTCGGCCACGTCGTGGCCCTGCTCGGCTCCAACGGCGCAGGCAAGACCACCGTGGTCCGGATCCTGTCCACGTTGCTCTCATGGGACTGCGGGTCAGCGATCGTCCACGGCTTCGACGTGACCGGCGACCCGGCGAGGGTGCGGGAGTCGATCAGCCTGACCGGCCAGTTCGCCGCCGTCGACGACGCGCTCACCGGGCGGGAAAACCTCGTGCTGATCGCCCAGCTGCGTCACGTCCCGCAGGCCAAGGCCGTCGCCGATCGCCTGCTCGGCCGGTTCTCGCTGATCGACGCGGCCGATCGGAAGGCCTCGACGTACTCCGGCGGGATGCGGCGCCGTCTCGACATCGCGATGAGCCTGATCGGTGACCCCGCGGTGCTCTTCCTGGACGAACCCACGACAGGGCTGGACCCGCAGGCCCGCATTGAGGTCTGGCAGACCGTCAAGGAGCTCGCCGACGCGGGTACCACGGTGCTGCTGACCACGCAGTACCTCGAGGAGGCCGAGCAGCTCGCCGACCGGATCGCGATCCTGCACCAGGGTCGCATCATTGCCGACGGCACCCTCGCCGAACTTACGGCCCTCTTCCCGCCGACCACCCGCGAGTACGTCGAGAAGCAGCCTCCCTCGAGGAGATCTTCCTGGCCATCGTCGACACCCCGCACGCCGAACCCCCTGTCACCACCACGAGCACGAGCGAGGCCCACCGATGAGCACCCACGTCATCCACGACACCACGATTCTGACCAAGCGATCCCTGCGGCACATCCTGCGCAGCCCCGACACCATCCTCACCACCGCCATCACCCCGATCGCGATGCTGCTGCTCTTCGTTTACGTCCTCGGTGGCGCGATCGCCACCGGCGGGACCATCCCCGGAGCCACCCCCGGCCGGAGCGGACGGCGAGCCTACGTCGACTACCTGCTGCCCGGCATACTCCTCGTCACGGTCGCCTCCGGGATCGCCTACACCGCCTTCCGCCTCTTCACCGACGTCTCGACCGGCATCTTCGAGCGTTTCCAGTCGATGCCGATCGCCCGCTCCGCGATGCTGTGGGGCCACGTCCTGACCTCCATCGTCGCCAACCTCATCTCGCTGGTCCTCGTCACCGGGGTGGCATTGCTCATCGGTTTCCGCTCCAGTGCAGGGCTCCTGAACTGGCTCGCCGTCGCCGGCCTGCTCATCCTGTTCACCCTGGCCCTGACCTGGCTCGCCGTCATCCCCGGGCTGACCGCGACCTCGGTCGACGGCGTGAGCGGTTTCTCCTACCCGCTGATCTTCCTGCCCTTCATCAGCTCGGCCTTCGTCCCCACCGACGGCATGCCGGCCCCGGTCCGCTGGTTTGCTGACCACCAACCCCTCACCCCGATTGTCAACGCGCTGCGCCACCTGATGGCGGAACAGCCGGTCGGCAACGACGGCTGGGTCGCGCTCACGTGGTGCGTAGGTCTGCTCGTCGTGGCGTATGCCGCGGCGATGGCCACCTACCGCCGAAAGCTCGCCTGAACTCCCCTCCCAACCCAACACAACCGCCTGAGAAGGAGAACCGTCATGACCAACCCGCTGACCGCCCTGTTCGGTGACCGCGACGAAAAGAAGGCGTGGGACGCCATGGAGGTCCGCGCGGACGCCCTGCCGCGAGACTTCCGATCCACCTACGGGTCCCTGAAGTCCTACCTGTGGAAGTTCACCACCGACAACGGCAAGGACATCGTCGCCGCCCTCGCCCGCATCCTGGCCCTCTTCGAGACCAGCGCCGCCGACGGCAAGAAGGCCACAGACGTCACCGGCACCGACCTCGCCGCGTTCGCCGACACCTACCTCCCCAGCCCACGACCGGACTACGAAACGTCGTGGCGGGACAAGCTCAACCGCGACGCAGCCAGGAATCGCGATTGACTGGGCCCATGCTCACGATCAGCCAGCTCGCGGCCTACGCCGGAGTGACGGTTCGCGCCGTGCGGCACTACCACGCCAAAGGGTTGATCCCTGAGCCCGAGCGGGACCACTCCGGCTACCGCCGTTATGACGCGGCCGCGGTCGTCGAGCTGATCAAGATCCGCACCCTCGCCGAAGCCGGTGTCCCGCTCGCCCGGGTCCATGAGCTCCTGCAAGCAGAAGAGGCGGACTTCGCGGCGGCGGTCGAGGACATCGACCGCCGCCTGCGCGCCGAGATCCGCGAACGCCAGCACCACCGGCGCCGCATCGCGCAACTCGCCGCCGGCGACAGCCTCGCCCTCCCGACCGAGGTCGTGACCTACCTCGACCTCCTCCGGGCCCGGGGGGCGACCGAGGAGATGATCGCGCCCGAGCGCGACGCCTGGATCCTCATGGCCGCCCGCTGGCCCGACCTCATCCCGGCGATGATGGTCGACAAGATCGCCCAACTCGAAGACCCCAGGATCCAGCGCATCTATGAACTCGCCGGAACCATCGCCGAGCGATGGGACACCGACCCGTCCGGCGCCGACTCCATGGTCCAAGGGCACCTTGAGGAGGCGGCGGATCTGCTGCACGAACTGCTGCAAGACGCCGACGCCAGGGGCCAGCTGGGCTCCCGACAACCCACCGACCCCGCCTACAACAACCTCATGGACTCCTTCGCCGACAACGCACACCCCGCCGTCGCCAAACTCCGAGACCTCCTCACCGAACGCGGCTGGACCGGCTGGACCCGCATTGAGAAGAGCCCGACTCACACCTAAGGTCACGCATGCTCGGGTCGAGCGGCAGCGAGACGTGACCGTGGTCTCCGGGCCCGCGTGGCAAGCGTAACTCAGCCATCGAGGTGCACTCCTTGAGTGAGGGATATCAGGTCGTGCGTAACCTGTCCCACGAGTCAACCTCACATCGGCCGTCGTCGTTGCACCCCGCCGCGACCACCGTCCCATCCGCACGCAGACCCACTGTGTGTCGCGACCCTGCCGCGACGGCCACGATGCGAGTCCAACCGCTCACTGCGCACTGGCCGTCACGGTTCTCACCCGTGGCGAGAACCTGACCGGCCGAGGTCAGTCCGACCGTGTGATAGCTCCCAGTCGCCACGGACACCACGTCCCGCCACTCACCCACACCGGCGGCCGCAGACGGATCCCCAGCGGCCAACACTCGACCCTCTCTCGTCACTCCGACGGTGTGCATATAGCCGGCGGCGATCCCGGTCAAGCCAACCCAAGCGCCGACCGCGCTCTGCCCCCGACGATTGACGCCAGTCGCCACTGCTGTCCCGTCGGCCCGCAAACCAACGGAATGCCAGTCCCCGCAGGACACCGAGACCACCTCGCGCCAGCTCTCCACCGCGCAGGCTCCTTCGTCCGTTCGGCCCACCGCCAGGACGTGGCCGTCGTTGCGCCAGCCCACTGTCCGACGCCACCCCGCCGCGATGCCCACCACCTCGGTCCACTCAGCCACGTCACATTGGCCGTTGCCATTCCAACCGGTCGCCTCAACCTCCCCACCGCGGATCAGACCCACCGTGTGCGATCGACCCGTGTTGCTGAAGGTATGCACACTGCCCGCAGCCACACTGACGACGTCCCTCCACGCGGCCACATCGCACTCTCCGGCCGTCCCGTTCCCTGCGGCGAGGAGCGTGCCGTCGGCTCGCAGGCCGACAGAATGCCGGCGACCGGCAGCCAGGCTCGAGCCGCCACGCAACGGGGTCACGGTTCGATGATGCCGGACCCTCGGGCTACGAGCCCAGTGGACGCCAGGTTTGCCTCGGCCGGTAGCCGTCTCGCCGGAGCCAGTGTTCGGTGTAGAGGATCCGCTGCGGCGTGATGATCGTCAGCGGATCGGTAGGGGGCGCGGTCAACGGTCGGCCTCGTTCGACGTGGTCTGACTGCCAGCGCACCGCCTCCCAGTAGCCGGTGGCCTCCGGATCGTCGCGCTCAAGCGTGCGGGCTGTACCGAAGACCTGGAGACCGCGGCTGCTGGCCTGTCCGACGAGCGGAGCGACGATGCCCGTGGACACGCGCGGATCACGGCGAAGGTTGCGGGACTTCACCGACGCGTTCCAGCTCGTGTAGAAGATCTCAAAGCCCAAACTGAAGTAGCGCACTGGGGTGGCCACGGGACTGCCGTCGCTGTTCACGGTGGCGATCACCGCGACGTTGTTGGCTGACAGCAGGTTCAGGATGCGTTCCTCGAGAACATCGCGCGGCAAGTCCCGATCCGGAGCCGGTCCGGACAGCCACGGGTTGGTCAATGGCATACCGGGTCTCCCATCTCAGCCATGCCCAGGGCAGCAGTCCCCGCCCAGCTTCTCGCGCCCAATCATTTAGCTCTATGACTTGTCCTCGGGACCGACCGCTTGTTGATCCACATGCTCTTAGAGTTCCGTCTCGGGCTCGCCACGCCATTCTGGCCGGTCAGGCGACATGAAGTCAGTCCACCCCCGACCCCGCTGGCTCGGGTAGCCATCGGGAGGCGTCGCCCCGTCGTAGAACCACTGCGACGGGGGAGGCCCGACCGCTCCCATTCCGAATACATGCCCCGAGGGGGTAGCGCGGTACCCATACCAGGCTTGGCCATCCTTCCGGACCTTCGAAACGATGGGCGTGTCGGATTCAAAGGCGAGTTGCTTGGAGTCGGTGGCGACGAGCATGTCGAGGAGGTCACGCCGATACTCGTCGGGCCGGTCGTCACGGCGATACCAGCCCATGTGGCAGGTTGCGAGCCAACGGAGGGCCTCCTTAGTCTGAGCGAATTCGCGGCGGTCGAGAACCAGACCTTGCTCATCCACGCCGGAACGGCCGGCGTTATTGACGAGTCGTTGCCGGGCTTGCGTCCGTGCCAACTTCTGAGCCGCGCGCTCCCTTTTGAATGATCGGACTTGGTGGAGACTGGCTCGAACAGTAGAACTCTGAGCAGCCTCCCAGGCGAACGACCCGGTGAAACTGCCGACATCCACGAGTGACCCCCGAAGGCCCAGCAGCAGTCCGATCTTCGCGCGAACGCTCGGGGGTCGGCGATCGTTCATGAACGACAGCCTTACGAACAGACGCTCATACCCCATGTAGAACGCTAAGAGATAGAGGTATGGGATCACCGCCGCTGCCAGCCACACGGGCATGAACAGCTCGCGCAGGAGGCCGGCTTTATCGACCGTCGGCCAGTTGCTCACGAGCGAGATCGCCGTGAACCCCGCGAGTCCGAGCGATGCGGCGGCGAGTAGTCCGGCGGTAAGTCTCGCGACGGGCCGGAATCGCGACTCCCCACCAGCGACAACGTTGAGCATCACGACGAATGTGAGACCAACCTGACCAACGATCTCCCAGACCAAGGGCAGCGTCTGGGCGTTGACGAAGAACTCGAAGAAGGCAGCGAAGCCCAGGGTCTCGAGGAAGCGTCGCTTGAAGAAGTCGTCATCCTTGCCTGCCCCGCCAAGATTGATGAACCAGGCGAATCCAGTCAGGAGGAACCACAGCACAGTGGCTGCGAGGAGATCCATGGTCCAAAGGGAAAGGCGCCAGGCGCCGTAGACGGCGACGCCGATGGTGGCCACGTAGGCAACCATCGCCACTGTCAACTTGGACCACAACAGCTGCCTTGCGACGCCTCTCATCGACGCGCGGAGGGCTGGTTGCCAGAGCATCCATACGAACGCCGCGCCGAGGAGGATGAAGGTGGCGGCTTCTCGGTTGTTCATTTCGCTGAACCCGGGGCCTTTGCGGTCGCGGGAGCTCCCACCGTGGAGGATAGCGACTCGAGCTGAGCATCGGTGAGGCCTCTCGCGAACTTGCGTGCCGACGAGGACTGAGCGCCCGCGGGATCCGATGACATGTGTCCATGGGCAACTTCCGCCCATTGCCATTGGACGGCATACACGTGGCTGCTAGGCCGAGTTCCGGGGCGGTTGGCGCGGGCCCACTGAGTGAACCAGCGGGTGGTGCGGGCCAGGTGCCGGACACGGTCTTCGAGGCCTCGGTAGTCGATCTCTAGCTCACGGCTCGCTGCGCCGAGGGCGGTTACGACGTCGGCGGGCGATGCGGTCATCGACGCGGAGCAGGCACGGGCGGAGCGTTCGCCGACCTCGGACGGCAGCCCGAGTTCGCAGGCTGCATCGGCCCAGGAGTGGATGTGCGGGTGGGTTCGTGCGATGCAGAGGGACGCGAAGAGGCCGATAGTCGGGGGGCGGGAGTCGAAGAGCCCGGCGAGGTGTTCGTCAACGAGGCGTGAGGGGAGGACTTGCGGGATCTGTCGGGTCGAGGCGGTCAGGGGTGGTGACTGGTCGAGGAGATGGGACAGGCGACGCCGCGGTGCGTGGGCGGCCATGACGAGTCGCGTGAGAGTCGGGGTCATGCGGGTGTGGTCGGCGAGCCATCCGAGCCTGCCTTCGGGAACCTCGGGGATGTTCTGTATCCAGGGCCCGAATCGGGTCGCAGCCGCGTCGACGTCCTCGGCGGCGAGGATGTGGTCCGCGGCCGTGAGGGCGCGTGAGCGGAGTACGGGGTCTTGGGGTGGGCGGATGCTCCAGCGCCGAACACCAGGCGTGCCAGCATCCGCGACGTCACGCGACCAGGACGGGAGGTCGTTTGGTGTTCGGGTCGCTGCCGCGATGTGCAGGAGGAGCGCGGTCAAGGATCTGAGAGTGGTGGTGAACTCGGACGCGGCGAGGTGGCCTGCGAAGGTTGCGACTGTCCCGCCGGCGTCGGCGGCGTCTTGCCGTGCTTGGCGTCGGCGGCAGTCACTATCGGCCGCCTCGGCGGTGAGGGCGGTGAGGTCGACGCGGCACTGCTTGCGTGGTCCTTGGCCGAGAGGGTTGCCGCACAACGTCTGGGGACCGACGACGCGCAGTGGTGAGTGGCGTTGGTCACGGAAGGGGCGCTGGCAGCCGGGGCACGTGGCGAGCAGGTAGGTGTCGTGGGTGTGGCATACGGTCGTGGTGGGTAGGCGCCAGGTGGTCCTCCAGATGCCGTCCTGCGCGAGGCATTCGGGGCATATCTGGGTGCCGTGGCCAGGGATCCAGCCGCGGGCCGACACGGAGCGGAAGCTGGACTGGTGGGCGGGGTCGAGCCCGCTCAGGTCGAGGCTTGTTCCGTCGTATGCCGCCAGGGTCGCCTTCTGTAGGGCGGCAGTTTCTGCTCCAGTGAGATAGACGATCCGCTTCAAGGTTGCTGGTGTGGGAGCAAGCATGAGGTACGCGGTGGTGGTGTCGCGTCCGGCACGCACCATCTCGATCAGGCGGGCCGTTGAGAGGTAGTTGACGTCAGCAACGCGTTCGAGATACGCATCGAGGGCCTCGCCGGGAGCGAGCTCGACGAGGGTCGGCAGGTAGGTGTCGGCGTTGTCAGCCAGCATCTCGAGTCACCTCGGTGGCACCTGCTGGCGAGACGGACTCCTCGGCCGTGACCAGGTTGCTGATGTGGCTGAGGCGGTCACGGCACCAAGTGCGTAGGTGGAGTTTCGTTTCGGGGTCGAGGGCGGTATCGAAGGTCACGATGTCGGCGATGGCTCGGTTCGGATGGGGTCCACCAGCGGGCCGGCCTGCGGTGGCGTCGAGCCACACCCAGGCAGCCGCGACCTCGAGATCGAGGTGCGCGCCACCGGCTTGCGCGATAGGTCGGAGGGCGCTGGACGGGAGACGTTGGATGCCGCGCAGTTCTGCCCGGGCTTGGGCACGGTCAAGCAGGCCTGCGGAGTGCAGTCGCTCAGCATGTACGGCGAGTCGGCGGAGCGCATGTGTGTCGTCGAGTAGGCGTGCTGCGACGCGTTGGGCGCGGCGGGAGGAGTCGGCTGCGTGGAGGGAGGCGGCTCCGGTGATCGTCATTGGGGTGCCGTGGGCTTCGCTGGCTAGGACTGTCAGGGCAAGGGCTTCGGCGGTTCGGTGGGTGCGGTGGTGTTCAGGAAGGATGATCGGGTCGTCGTGCAGGCGCAGGATGCTCGGGACGTGGCGGGCCTGAATGCCCAGCTTCTCCAGGAGGTCGAGGAGTCCGTCGCGCGCGTCGAGTGGGTTGCGCCACTCCGGCATCTCTTGGGGGTCGGGATCCCATGGGTCGGCCATGATCCCGATGTCATCGAGCATTGCCTCGGCGGTGGCTCGGTCAGCCGACGCGCCCCACGTGAGGGTGAGCAGGGTGGCGGTGATCGAGGGCGGGCGAGCGATCGTGTACCGGCCGGGGATGACGTTGTGACCCACCCAGCGCACCGCACGAGTTCTCCACTGCTGCGTTTCCCCGTCGAACAGCGGAGGCCAGTTCCTCCAGAGGGCGAGTTCGACCTCGGCCATGAGCGACTCCAGGCGCCGGAGCCGATCTCGAGCGGACTGGCTGGACGTCGTCGCAGCCAGGGTGGCCATCACCTCTCGGTGAACATGACGGATTCGGGCAGGGGCTGGTGGTGGGGTGGGGTCGAGCCGGTCGATGAAGAGTTCTTCGCAGTTGGTGCAGAGCACAACGAGGTTGAGCCGGGCTGCGACGGTGTCAATGCACCCGCGGGGACACGTGGCCGGTTGGCCGGCATACCGGCGCCCGGTCCGGGCACGTCCGAGCGCCATCCTCGGGTACGCACCACTCAAAGTGGCAGCCCGCAGGCGTTTCTCGATGACCCCAGTGATCGACGCGAGCTGGGCCAGCAATGCGTGCTCTGGGTTCTCCCAGACACGGGCCGCGCGCCTGTGGCCGGTCAGGACGGGAAAGTCGACGTAGTTGGCGTCGGCGACCCGCCGCAGGAAGGCGGCGATGTCTTCACCAGGCTGGATGTCGACAGCGACGGGGAGCTGGCTGGCGTTTCTCATCCGGTGACCTGCCCGTGCTGGGTGACGCTGACCGTGGGATGGAGTTGGGGCGGCTTCGTGGCGGCTTTGTCCGCCTTCTGGGCGAGTTCGTCGACAGTGAGTTTTGACGCGGGAACGGCCAGCACATGTTCCTCGGTGACCGCCCAGGTGCCGTCCTCGATGGCCGCGACGGTGGCCCGGCGCAGGAGGTTGACGATGGCCTGCATTCGTCCGTGGGTGCGTTCCAGGATCAACCCGGGTAGGTCGTTGTGCAGCATGCCCGGTTCGGCGGCGGGGAGGAACGGGGCAATGATGTCGCCGGACTCTTTGAGGAACCGTTGCCACGCCAGCGCCTGGTCGCGGGTGTCGGAGCTGTAAGGGGCGACGGTGATCGCGTAGGCGCGGCCGGTGATCTGGGGGTCGCTCATCACATGGTGGTCATGCAGGTTTGCGCCGGAGAAGATCACGGTGATGCCGTACTCACCCAGGGCGGTCACGATCGCTTTGAGGTGGTCCAGGGCGTACCGGCCGAGGCGTTCGGTCAGGATCAGCTGGTGGAGGTCGTCGATGACCAGCAGCCGTACCCCGTGCTCGAGGACCAGGTCAAGGGTGGAGGCCTTCTTCGCGGTGCTCTTGTCCATGTCGAAGGCCTCGACGACGAGCTCGTTGAACCGGTTGACGGTGGTCGCGGCTTCCAGGGACAGGAAGAGGACCGGGGCGTGGGTGGGGTGGATTTCCTGGTCGCGGCCCCCGAACCGGCGGGTCGTGGTTCGCCGCGCCATACGTTCAGGGTCGCCGTCAGGCCCGACGTGGTGGCGGTGAATGGCATACGACAGCTGGTAGAGGACCGTGGACTTGCCCAGGACGTTGAAGCCGGTCAGGAGTGCAACCTCCCGGGTCCCGGTCAGCATCTCCGCGTTGTCCTCGATCAGGTCGCGCAGGACCCGCCGGATCCGACGATCCCGCTCAGAGTCGAAGTAGTGGCCGTTCAAGAAGCGGCGGACCTCGCGGGCGTAGGCACATCGTTTCGCCTCCGACATCGCCGCGGCCTCGGCCCGAGTCAACGCCTCAGGCGGGACCAACGCAGGTGCATAAGCCTGCGCGTGCAGGCGGGACGCCTTCACGACTCACCCTCCTGAGACTCCAGCGACGGCCACGCCGTCTGTGTCGGGTCGAAGTCGAGGTTCGATGGTTGCTTGTCGGCAGGGCTGGACGTCCGACTGCCGGTCGAGGACGCTCGCGCCCGCAACTTGGACGGTGCGCGACCGCCCGAGGCGGCAGCGGCCTCCTCGTGGTCGTAACGCGATCGGGACACCCGCATCGACGCTGCGGTCATCATGTTGATGTGCCAGTCGGCAAGGGTGTCGTCCGCGCGGAGTCGGTCAACGTCGCCGATGCCGTTCATCACCTCGAGGACTTCTCGCTCGATCGCGCGCGAGTTCAGGGCTCCGTAGCCGCCGCGTCGACGCAAGATGCCCTTGGCGTGGTGCAGGGTGACAGCCGTCATGGGCGCGTGAAGCTCGAACTCGCGGCGCCAGGGCACAGCGATGACGTCGTCGGTTTCGGGGTGACGGAACCAGTAGCGAGACACGTCACGCGGGTCGTACATGAACGGTGCTGCCTTGGGTCCGGCCTTCTTCCGGTTGTCGAGTGCCAGCAGCTGCTGAGGGTGGCGGAAGGTCCAGTCGCGGACGTTCCGGAACTCGTTGAGTTCGCTGCAGTCGTAGTAGAGGTCGTCGAACTCAACCCCGTTGGGGCCGATCTGTCCCCAACGGATCGGCATGGCGTCGTACAACAGGTCTGGCCTTTGGAGTACGTGGATCCGTCCTTGAGCGATGACCTTGCTGTCGAACGCATCCAGGGGTGACAGGCGCATCCTGACGGCCTCGCCGTCGAGGCTCCGGTCGGCCAGTGCGAGACCACTGTGCCAACCTCGGTGGTACTTGACGGCGACCCAGGTCCTGATATGCAGCTCAAGCTGCCGTGGCGTCAGGGCGGGTTCGCCCCCGTCGAAGTGGGGCACCCCGTTTCTGAGGTGGATCCGCCCCACCTTGCTGCCCCGCTCGGAGACGTTGTGGCCCTTGTAGCCGGGTGCGTCCTGGAAACAGTCGGTGAGGGTCTCCCAGTGTCGCTCCATGATCGAGTTGTCCGTGGGGTGGGCCCCTCGGGAGAGCAATAGGTTGATCCTGAACTGCCGGCACAGGGCTCTGAAGTAGGCGCTGTTGAAGTTTGGGCCTCGGTCCGCCCGGATCGAATCCGGGAGGACGCCTGGGATGTGGTGTTCGGCGCGCAGCGGTCTACGCGCCTGGGATTCCAACAGGGCCGCTTGTTCGAGCGCTGCGGGAAAGAGCCCGAGGTGCTCCGGGACACCGGCCCACCGCCAGTCCTCCACCCTGTTCTGGTCGACCGCCAAACTGAACGGTCGCAGGATGTCAACAAGCACCAGGCCTGCTTCGAGGGCAAGAGCGCTGCGCGGGATGACCCGAATGGCAAGGACGACGCGTGAGGCCAGGTCGATCGCCGTGATGACCTCGACTGATACGGGCCGGCCGGTGAAGGGGTCGTAGCAGAAGTTGTCCGCCCTGGTCACGTCCATCGCAACGACCTGGCCGACGGCGACGGCGGGGAACGACTGGAATGACGCCGTGGCTCGCAGGGCGTTGGTCTTGTGTGCTCGGGTCGTGCGACCCAGGGGTTTGAGCAGGTGCGCGATGTACTCCCGCACGGTGCGCTCGGGCAGCTGTTCCCAGGTGAATCCCTCGGCGAGGGCCTTCTGCGTCACTGTCCGATAGATGACCTTCTTGCGTGGTTTGGAGGTCGTACCATCAAGCCGCGCCACGACCTCTTCCACGATGCGCTTGATCTCGGGGTCTAGGGAGGGAAACTGGTGGTAGCCGCGAAGCCGGCGGCCGTCCACGAGGGCGAAGACGCCGCCTGGCTCTCGGCGGTAATACCGGCGATGCCACTCACGGATCGTGTTCGCCGTCGGCGACCCCAGCCGCGAACCCAACGGGGACCTCCCGTCCTCCGCCGCGCGTCGAGCGCGCCGGTCAACGGCGTCTTCCTCCGCCAAGACTTTGACCATGGCGTCGATCTTCTGGGCAACCGAACGGCCGGCCGCGGGATCGAACGCGTGGAGCGGTTCACCCGGACGGGCCAGCGCACGATGCCCACGCGCGAAGCCGGTCTCCAGCGTGAGGACGACCTCCTCACGGTCATAGGCCTCTTGGCGGGCATCCTCGCTGACACTCTCGAGGAGGGACCGGACGGACTGGACGACCGCATCAACACCCGTGTGGCTGATGACGCGGGCAGGTTCGAGATCGCTGTATCGAATGGTGCGGGTGTCACCAAGCGGCGACTCGACGACGTAGCCCAAGGGGGCGACGCCTACAACAACCGCGGGGCCGGCGGCCGTCATGATGGCTGCCCCCTCGGTCAGCTCTACGCGGACGCCCATCACGCACCCTGCTTCCAGGACACCATCGTGCCGGCATCCCAGTGAGCCTCCAGGTCCAAGGCCACCTCGCCCGACCATGCCAGATGCCACAGCGTCGAGACCGCGTAGGGGTCGCCATCGTCCCTGACTACGTCTCCCAGAGCGAAGTCCCGACCCCCTGACTGTTCGAGCAGCAAGGCCCGAGCCGCGTCGAGCCACGCGGGTGGACGACGCGCTGTCGCTAGCCACCGCAGGTTCACCTCGGCGGTCTGAGACAAGCCACCAAAAGTCTCGTACCGCCAGCCCCGTTCCTGGCAAGCCGTCGAAGTCAGCTCCGCCTTGTGGTTGAAGTCGATGTCCTGCAGCTCAGCCGGCCGGGCATCCCAGACCGTCACTGTCCCGTCTGTCTCCATGGCCAACAGGTCGGGGTAATGCCGCAACTTCTTGGACCACCACAACAGCATCGGCTGCGCGACCAGCCATGAGATGTCTGGCTGCCGATCGAGCAGCATCAGCAGGACATGCTCCAGTCCGGACTCCAACGTCAAGACGGTGTCAGTCGTCATCGAGAAGGCGTGCACCGGCACGTTCCGCGAATAGGTCGAGGACCGCACGAGCCGCACCGACTCCAAGGATCGAACATCAGGCGAGCCCTGGCCCCAGTCCCACTCGGTCAACACCCCGGCCAGACCGAAAGACCACACGGGAACGACCCGTTGATCGCTTTGACCCTTCACATCTACAATGGGCACAACAACGCCTCCTGTCTCCACCCACGGATCAGGTCTTGTGTTCATGAGGGCGCTCCGCTGCAACGGAGCGCCCTCAACACATTTCTGGGCGCTACCCGACCGCCCAGCCGGAGGGGCGGCGCATTGTCCTATCTGCTGGTACTTGACTCCAATCGACACGCCGTAAGCGGCATACACAATGTACCGGGCCAAAAATCCAATCTATGGCGCATATCTACAGCTCAGAAGCCGCCTTCGCGGGCCATGTTGTTGAACCGGCTGTAGTGCCCTTGGAACGCCAGGACGATGTCCTTCGTCGGACCGTTTCGGTGCTTGGCGA
>Ga0209793_1001291_pt1 | contig 16881 bp, 10 predicted proteins | sample EBPBio122009_DNA_FD_185863 | JGI IMG/M metagenome (GOLD analysis project Ga0209793, IMG submission 185863) | Wastewater treatment Type I Accumulibacter community from EBPR Bioreactor in Madison, WI, USA - Reactor 1_2/2/2009_ DNA (SPAdes) (version 2) | ecosystem: Engineered > Bioreactor > EBPR >... | reverse complement strand
CGCCGAGCGGCAGGGTTCCGCCGCTCTTCTTGCTCGCCCGAGCATCCTCCAGAAGCTAGATTGCCCCCGCGCTCGGGCGGCGTGCGCGCGGTTGCGGGGGGGCGTTGCAGCGTTGCCGAAAGCACACAGTTGAACTGTGTTTGGACCTAGTCACTCGGGCATTGCGAGGCACTTATCCATTTCAGACGGATGCGCTTGCTGTTCTTGTGGAGATCGGGAAGGACAAGCAGTTTTCCTCTGCAGAAGAAGTGATTGGGATGGTGGCGCCAAAGGTGGATGAGCTAGAAAAGAAGCTTCAGGTTGCCCATCAGGGAAATTAGGAAACATCTGGGCAATTAAACAGCGGTCCAACCCGGCCCCCAACCTCGCTCCGTTGGGTCGCTGGCCACTGCGCGATAAAACCGCGCAGCGCCGGTTAGCTCTGCGTTGAACTAAACCGCTATCGGGGGTTGTACGCCGGAACCGCCGAAACTTCCGTCGGAAAACGTTATGGGCGATGTTTCCGGTTGCTTCAGCTACACGACACTGTTTTCTGCACACGTTTTGCCCGATTTTGGCCGCTATTTCCAGCCAGCTGTCCCTTGTGTCGCTAAACATCTGTTTCCCGCACGGACGGCAAAGCGTCGCAAACGATGGGCTCGACAGGGCGAAAGCTGCACGGGAAACCGTGTCGGATAGGCTGGATGGCCGGAAACCTTATCCCCGGCGTTTTCCGACTGCGAAATGGCGGCTGGTGACACGACTGCTCGTTCTACCCCGTTTCCTGAACACCACTCTCGTCGTATCAAGCGAAGAGGAAGGCATGAAAAAGATCGCGACCTTGGAGAGGGTCAGAACTCGCCGCGGATACGTTCGGGTGCCTGCTTAGCCGTCCGGTCCCTTCGCGTGAGCGCAAGCCTTGCCACTTCGTCTTTCACGCCGGCGTTCGTGCGATGCCGGTTGTCCACACAAGTCGTGGATAACTCTGTGCGTCCTGCCCGGCAAGCCAACGCCAGTGTGTCCTGAGGCGGACTGCCCGGAGTTTGAGCGACCCTTTACTCGTTGACTGGACGAGACCTGTTTGCGGAGTAGCGTTCTCGTTCGACCATGCTCTGCGTGACGGCCAGCAGATCCTCTGACCGCAAGCGCCGTGTTATCTGCGCCGGCGGCGAATGGTGCTCTTGTGGTGACGGCTCCCCTCCCCTACCGAGAATTCATGAGCTTGATTGGGCGAGAGATTGTTCAGGCGTTACAAGGCGGCGAGGAGTGGACCGGCTACGGCGGCCGGCAGCTTGCCGAACTGTCCGACATCGCTGCAGCGGCGGTGCGGGCGGGGGTCTCGGTAACCAACCTGAAATACTTTCGACAGTTCTTCCCGGCTTACGCGAACCGTAGCCCCGAGATTCGTCACAAGCCTTGTGACCAATTTAGCGAGCTTGGCCAGGCCGGCGTGCTGCAGCGGACTGGCCGAACACTCCCGGCGAAATGTCATCAGATACATTTTTTTGATACATTTACGCACCGACAGACAATCAGGCACGCCATGACCGACAATCTTTTTTCCATCTGCGAGCCGCGACCTGATGTTCTGCAAGGGGCATTGCGTGAGAGCGACTTTGCTGCGGACCTCTCGCAGGTGCTGCGGGGAGACGCTCCCGACGAGTACAAGCGCCCGGAGCTGTTCTTCGCCAACACCTACCCGACCAAGGGCATCAAGAATGTCCTGAAGCTGGTTGCGCTGCGCGTCGGTGGTCATCCCGACCAGATTGGCGCCATCTTTCGTCTCGACACCCAGTTTGGCGGCGGCAAGACGCACGCACTGATTGCGCTCGCGCACGCCATGCGCAGCCTCTCCGAGGTGGCGAACGCCGATGAGTTTCTCGACGCATCCTTGCGCCCCTCGGCATCGGTGCGCATTGCGGCTTTTGATGGCGAAAACGCCGATCCGGCCAATGGGCACCGGCTTGGCGACACCCTGCGCGCCTACACGCCATGGGGGGAACTGGCCTATGCGTTGGGTGGTGAGGCCGGCTATCGCCTGGTCGAAACGAGTGATCGCGAAGGAATCGCGCCGGGTGCCGACACCTTGCGCGAGCTGATCGGCAGCGAGCCGGCAGTCATTCTCATCGACGAGATCGCACCCTACCTACGCAAGGTGGCCGGTCGTAACGCCCAGCGCGCAGGCGAACAGCTCCTTGCGTTCATGACTTCGCTGATGAAGGCAGTGGAGAGCTCCCCCACGGCGGCGCTGGTTTTCACGCTGGCGGTCGGTCGTGACGGCAAAGCCTCTGACGCCTACAGCCGCGAGACACAGGACATCGCGGCCTTCTTCGCCGAGGCCGAGAGTGTCTCTGCCCGTAAGGCGACGGTAATCGATCCCACCGAGGACGACGAGACTGTCAAGGTCATCTGCCGACGGTTGTTCACCCGTATCGACCGCGACAAAGCACGGGCGGTCATCTCCGCCTACAAGTCGCTGTGGGATGCCAACCGGGAGCTGCTTCCACCAGCCCCAGCCGAGGATCGGCGCCTGGACGAGTTTGCCGCCGGCTATCCGCTGCACCCGGAACTGGTGAATGTGCTCACCCAGAAAACCGGTACCCTGGGTAATTTCCAGCGCGTGCGAGGCATGCTGCGTCTCCTCGCGCGTACGGTTGCACGCGTCTGGCAAACGCGCCCCGCCGACGCCTACGCGATTCACACCCATCACATCGACCTCGGGTTCGAACCGATACGCCTCGAACTCGTCACCCGCCTCAAGCAGGACATTTACGTGCCGGCCATCAAGGCCGAGATTGCCACCGTCGAAACCACGCCGGCGCTGGCTGAACAACTCGACGCAGGTCCGTTCAGGGGCCTTCCGAAGTATGGATCGTACGTCGCCCGCTGCGCGTTCATTCATACCCTGGCGTTCAACGACACCCTGCGCGGACTCAACGCCGAGGAACTGCGCTACGCCATCCTGAGTCCGGGAACAGATGTCGCATTCATTGATGACGCACGCAAACGCTTCGCGACCGACTCGGCGTATCTCGACGACAAACCCGGGGCCCCTCTCCGTTTTCTGGCCGAGGCCAATCTCACCCAGATCATTCGGCGCGAAGAAACCAACACCGATCGAGATGAGGCACGCACGCGTCTCAACAGCTTCATCCGCGATCTCTTCGCGGGTCCCAATCTCAATCTCATCCCCTTCGCCTCCGGCCCTCACGATGTCCCCGACGACGATGGCAGTGGACGCCCCTACCTGGTGATGCTCGGCTACGAAGCTACCCAGGTCTTCAGCGACGCGGTGACTGTCGATAACCTGGTCGAAAAGGTCTTCCTGCACAAGGGTGGTGGCACCGACTGGCGCCACAACCGGAACAATCTCGTCTTCCTGGTGGCAGACGCGGCCGGAGTGCCCAACATGAAGGCCAAGATGCTGCGCAACATCGCCCTGGAGTCTCTGCGGCAACCCGGCAAGCTCAAGGACCTGGCCGACTATCAGGTAGCCAAACTGCAGGAATTGCACGAACGCTCCAAGCAGGAACTCGCTCTGGCCGTGCAGCAGTGCTTCCGACACATCTTCTACCCGTCGCGAAATCGACTAGACGAGGCTAACTGCGACCTGGCACACACCGTGGTCGACATTCAAACTGCCTCGGACCGGCCGGGCGACGGCCAGCGCCAGGTCGTTACCCAACTCCAGAACGCCGGCAAACTGCGCCTGCCTACCGACAAGCCGGACTCCCCGGTCTATGTACGCGATCGCACGCCCCTCAAGAAAGGCCAGATCACAACCGCTGCGCTGCGCACCGAATTCCGTCAGGATCCCTCGTTGCCGATGCTCGTCGGTGACGACGTGTTCATCAAAGGTATTCGGCTTGGTATCGACCAGGATGACTACGTCTACCAGTCCGGCGACCTTCTGCGTGGCAAGGGGGACCCGCATGCCGAAATCAAGGTCGACGAACAGTCGTTCATCTACACCACCTCGTATGCACAGGAGCACGGCATCTGGCCGCGACAGGAGGCCAAGAGCGAAACCGGCAAGACCGACTCAAGCGCTCGCCCAGCCGATGGTCAGACGGATCAGGGCTCAGGAGATTACGCCGCGGCCACCGACCGAACGATGCCCAAGGCAAAGTCCCCCCCCGCCATTGAGGCCGAAGATGTTCTCAAGGCTGCGCTCACCCGTCTACTCGAAAAAGCGCGGGCTAACGGAATCCGCAGCCTGGCGACGCTGACCATCCGGCCATTCGACAAATCGGATGCATTGAAACTGATGCCCCTCGTCAAGTCGATTCCGAACGCCAACAAGCGAGTCCAAATGACCGCTTCGTTCGAAACTGCCAGCGGTTCAACTGCTGAACTCAGCTTCAAGGGCGACATCGACGACGCGACTGCCCTCAAGGACTACCTCGAACCGCAGTTCCGTGCAGCCACCGACAGCGACGCGGATATTTCTTTCCAGATCCGGTTCGAGCCGCCGCTTGCCGTTCAGGGGCCTTCGGCCGAAGGCCTGATTCAGCGGCTGACGCGACTGGTTTCGCCCTCGGCACATGTGCTGGCAACGGCTGCAGAGCAGGATTAAGCAGGACTACCGATGAGCAAAGTGACCCACCTAAGTACAGCAAGGCACGTTTCTGCCTTGCCCCAGTACGAGATGCGCGCGCGCCGGCTCTCTGGCTCGGATATCGAGGTCGAAATCTGGCAACTCCCTGCCGGCGCCACGCCGCACATTCGGCAGCCGACCTATATCGCCGGACTGCGCGGTCGCAACCTGTCGCTGATCGAGCACCGCCTGCTGCGGCGCCTGAAACAGTCGCGCATCGACCTGAACAGCCTGCCCGCCTTCGATGCGCTCAGGATAGCGGTCGACGAAGAAATGGCGATCAGTCTCGGGCTCTTGTTTCGCGCACTGGCGCCGATGCGCAATCGCGAGCATATCGTGGCGGTCGCCGAAGGCATCGAAGCAATGACCAAGGAAGAAGCCGGCTACTGGCTCGGCATGGCGATGCATCGAAAGCACCCGCGGCGCGTACTGATGGCGCTGCGCTTCCTGCTCATCGAGCCCAAGCCCTGACGGATGCGCGAGCTAACCGAAATCCGCAGCCTGCTTGATCGCTTGCAAGAGGTGGAAGCCGATGCCCTCGAAACTCAGGATCTCGACTTCAAGGAGTGGCCAGCCGAACCCAGGCAGGCGATCAAGCAGGCTGTCGATATCGCGATCTGCATGGCCAACGGTGGTGGAGGGACTGTAGTGCTCGGCGTACGTGACCGTGTCGTCGGGCGGGAAAAGGCCGTCCTCGGTGTGCCGCCACAGGCAGAAATTCACCAACTAAAACGCGACATCTACGAGCGTACCGCCCCGAAGCTGACGCCTGATATTCACGAACTTCACGTGCCGGAAGGTACCGGGCGTCTTCTGGTCATGCAGGTGCACGGTGGCCTGTCGCCCTACACCAATACGGCCGGAGCGGGAACGGTGCGCAAGGGCAACGCCTGCGTACCACTGACCGGCGACCTGCGCGAAAAATTGATGGTGGAGCGAGGCGACGCCGACTTCACCGCGGCGATCGTCCCCGAGCCGGCGCAGTCGCTGATTTCAGCCGCTGCGATGGAGCGCCTGCGCGACCAGGCGCGACAGGAGCAAGCGCCGACCGATCTGCTCCGCAAGAGCGATCTCGACCTGCTGGGGGCGATCGGGGTGCTGCGTGACGGTCAGCTCACCCGCGCGGGCTTGCTGATTGCCGGTCAGGCCGAAGCCATTGGCCGTCACCTGCCAAACTTTGGCTGGACACACGAGCGCATGAAGAGCGCCACGGCCTACGACAACCGGGCCGACGGTCGCGACGAAAATTCCCTGGCGCTGCCGCTCGCGCTGGCTGCCATCGAAGCGCGCATCAACGCCGACAACCCGATCAGTACTATCGAACACGGGTTGTATCACTTCGAATACCGTGCGTATCCGACCATCGCGCTTCGCGAAGCACTGCTGAACGCATTGACCCACCTTGACCTGCGCCTGGCGAGCCCCGTGCTGGTCAAGCAATACCCCCGCCGGCTCGAAATCACCAACCCTGGCGGGCTGGTCGGCGGCATCACCTCCGCCAACATCTTGCATCACCCTCCGCTCGCCCGGAACCTTCAGCTCGTGCAGGCGCTCGCCCGGCTGCGCCTGGTCAATCGCAGCAACCTCGGCATCGGACGGATGTTCGAGGCGATGCTGGTCGAGGGCAAGGAACCGCCGCTGATCATCGACGAGGAAAGCGCTGTCCGCATTGTTTTCAAACGGCAGGAAACCGCACGCCCCTTCCGCGAGTTCATTGCTGAGGAAGGCAAGGCCGGCCGCACTCTCGACGTAGACCACCTGCTGGTCTTGCGCTACCTACTCTCGCATCCCGAAATCGACACATCGACCGCCGCCGAGCTCTGCCAGCGCCGCGACGCAGAAATGCGCGATATCCTCGATGAGATGGTGCAGATCTTCGACTACCTGGAACGAGGCGGCTCCGGTCGCGGTAGTTGGTGGCGCATGAAACCCGCCCTGCATCGCCGGCTCGAAGGGCTCGGCCATGCAGAACGCGATCAGCGTATTGACTGGGATGTTGCCAAGACGCGGGTGCTCAACATGCTCAAGCAACGGGCTCGCCGCGGTGAGCCCGGATTGACCAACGCCGGTATCCGCGAAGTCACTGCCTACGACCGACAGCAGGTTAATCGCCTGATTCACGAACTCGAAGCCGAAGGCGTCAGGATGCAGGGCCATGGCCGCGGCGCGCACTACACCTACATTGGTCGGACACCCAACGAAAATGGATGAGCAAATGACAACACTCGACAAGCGATTCGCCTTGGTTATCGAGGGACAACGAGAGCTTGCTGCGCTGATTGCCGAAGCGGGTGTGCGATGACACGTCGTCTGATTGAAACCTGGTTACCGATTGCAGCACTTGGTGAAGAAAGCGTTCGTGAGCGCCGGTCGATGACCGCCCTGCCGCCGACCTATTACCTTCACGTGTGGTGGGCCCGCCGACCCCTGGTAGCTTCCCGGGCCGCCGTCCTCGCATCACTACTGCCGGAGGATGCGGACCATGGCAAGTTCCTGCATATGGTGGGCATTCATGGCGATCCGATGCGGGCCAAGCGATTGATGGATGAGGCAAAGCGAACAGGGATCCGTGTGCAAGACCCATATGGATACTCGCGTGCCTTCGGGTACCTGCCGGACAAGGAGGAACTGCAGTGGTTAGCTACCGAAGTCGGCCGACTCGGCATGGCATCACCAACTGTGCTGGATCCAACTGCTGGCGGAGGCAGTATTCCGTTCGAAAGTTCCCGCCTCGGCTTGACGACACTGGGCAATGACCTAAACCCAGTAGCAAGCTTGATTCAACAAGCAACTGTCTGTTGGCCCATGAAGCATGGTCTCGCAGTTCAACGCGAATTCCAGCGAATTGCCAGGGTATGGCGGGAACGCATTGAAGCACGGCTTGTTCCATTCTTCCTTCAGCCAAACACTGCAGACGTCGTTGACGCTACCTACATCTGGGCCCGCAGGGTGAGCTGTCCACACTGCGACGGGCTGGTCCCGCTCTCACCCAACTGGCGCTTGGCTCCGGACGGTACAGGAGTGCGCCTGCTCCCGGAGAAAGGCAAGGGGCCTGGGGATAAAAATCGCCACCTGCGCTTCGAAATTGTCGGCACTGTTAAGGAACAATCAACAGGCACGGTCTCTGGCGGAGACGCCACATGCCCGTTTGATGACTGTGGGCGATTGATTTCTGGCGACCACATAAAGGCAGAAGCGCAGGCGGGGCGTATGGGTGACCAGCTCTACACCGTGGTCTATAGAAAGAAGGTGATCACCGGCTATACCAAAGCCGGCAAACCGAAGCAGAAGTGGGTACGGGGTTACCGCGCTCCCCGCCCGGAGGATGATGTCTCGCAGACGGTGGCGGATGCCCTGGCGGCGAAACTTCCAGACTGGGAGGCACTGAACATCATTCCCACTGAGGCCATCGGCGAGTTATCGAACTACGACCGCGGGCATCGGATGTACGGTATGTATCGCTGGATTGATATGTTTTCGCCCCGGCAATTGCTTGGCCACGGAATCAACGTCGAGGTCTTCCGAGAACTATTGGTTGAGGAACAAGCAAGTGGTGGTACTTCTGAGGAAAAAAAGGCGGCGTTCATTTACCTCGCAATCTGTCTCGACAAGCTCGTCAACTACAACGCTCGTAGCACGCGCTGGGACTTGACGACGGGAAGGGTTCGTTCTGTCTTCGACAGCCATAACTTCGCGATGGTCTGGTCTTACGCTGAGATGGCTTCACTGGTTACCGGTCTGGGTTACGACTGGGCCATCGAGCAGACCACAAAATGTATCGGCGAGCTGGTCGCTCTGGCCCGGCCGGATGCAGGCGCCGCGGCGAGTGCTCAGGGCCTCTTTGATTTTGGAGGTGGGCTGCAGGACTTCACTCCGCCACCCGTCACGCTCACCTGCAAGTCCGGCGACAGCTTGGACCATATTGCCGATGCCAGCATCGACGCAGTGGTAATGGACCCGCCCTACTACGACAACGTAATGTATGCCGAGCTGTCAGATTTCTTCTATGTGTGGCTGAAGCGCACCGCTGGTTACATCTCCCCGGAATTGTTCCGCCGCGCGCTGACCGACAAGGAAAACGAAGCAGTGGCCAACCCGGCCAAGTTCAAAGGCGAAAAGGGTGCCAAAGCTCTGGCCGGACGCGACTACCAGCAGCGCATGGCGGCCATCTTCACCGAGATGCGCCGGGTATTGAAGCCGGACGGCATCATGACGCTGATGTTTACCCACAAAGCCACGGGTGCCTGGGATGCACTGACCAAGGGCTTGATGGAGGCGGGTTTTTCGATCACTGCATCCTGGCCGATCAACACCGAGGCTGAAGGCAGCCTGCACATCAAGGACAAATCTGCTGCCAATTCGACGGTGTTCCTGGTCTGCCGCCCGCTAACACAGCAGGGCGTCGACACACGCTACTGGGAAGACGTGGAACCCAAGGTCCGCGCCGCCGTGCGCGAGCGTATTGGCGTTTTCCAGAGCGCCGGGATTCGCGGCGTGGATCTTTATCTCTCCTGCTTCGGTCCGGCTCTCGAAGTGTTCTCGCAAGCCTGGCCGCTGGTTCGTGGCACCCCTCGGCAGGACATCGAACAGTCCCGCCGCAAGCGCCGCCAAGCCGAGATGTTCGACGAGGCCTACGACCCCTTCGCCGTTACGCCGGAAGACGCACTCGTCGCAGCACGCACCGAAGTGAAGCAATGGCGGCTCGCGCAGCTGTCGCACGTCCGACGCAATGTTGAACTGGACAATCTGACGAGCTGGTTCGTTCTCGCTTGGGACGCCTTCGAAGCGCCGATCTTTCCGTTCGATGAAGCCAATAAACTCGCCAAGGTTTGCGGCGTGGACCTCGACCGTGACGTCGTTGGCCGACTGGCCGAGAAAAAGGGCGCCGACCTCGTCCTCTGGGACAGCGTCACTCGCGCAGCCAAAGGCTCGCTCGGCCTGCCCGATGGTCGCGACTCGATGATGGACGCCCTGCACCAGTTGGCCAGGACCGCCCGTACGGTATCGCTGGAATCCGCCAACGAACTGCTCGCGAAACACGGACTCGCCGTCGATCCAGCCTTCCTGACCGCGCTCGAAGCGGTGCTGGAAGTCCTCCCCGTGGGTACGATCTGGAGCGGCCTCGACCTTCCCGACGCGGCCAAGGGCGCTGGCGCCGATTTCGATGCTCTGGAAAACCTGCGCCGCCTGGCGCTTGCCGAGAAGGTGGCCGAACCTGAGCAGTTGAAAATCTGGCAGCAGGAAGACTTGACGGTCTGAGCGAAGACGACCATGCCCTTGCTGACCGACTTCGCCTGGCAAAGCAAGTACGACCACGATCACGGCTCGCTGATCGAGCAGTTCTATCTGCGCGTGCTCGCCTGTGCCCAACGCTACGACCGTACCACTGGCTATTTCACGGCTACCGCGCTCGCCATTGCCGCGCGCGGCCTCGAAGGCCTGGTGCTGAACAACGGCCGAATGCGCCTGGTGGTCGGTTGCACGCTTGACGAGCCCGAGGTGGCAGCCATCGAGCACGGGCAGTCACTGAAGGATACCGTCGAAGGCCAGTTGTTGAAGATGCCGCTCGCCGGCAGCTCGCCAAGGGAACAGCAGGCGCTGGAACTCTTGGCGTGGATGGTCGCCAGGGGTTACCTGGAAATCAAAGTGGCCGTTCCCTGCGACGGCGATCGGAACCCGGTAGCCACGCAGGCCATCTTCCACGAGAAGGCCGGCATCCTCGAAGACAAGACCGGCGCCCGGCTGGCTTTCGCCGGTAGCGTGAACGAAACCGCTTACGGCTGGCTGCACAACTGGGAAAGCTTTCATGTCTTCTGCGAATGGGACGGCGGCAACCGGCACGTCGACGCGGAAGAGAAGAGCTTTGCCCTGCTTTGGGCAGACAGGGCAAAGCGCGCACGGGTACTTGACGTACCCGCCGCAGTACGCGAAGAGCTGCTGCGCTTTCTCCCGCGCGACGACGATGAACCCGAGCGCATCAAGCGAGCGCGAAGCAGCGACGCTGTTCTCGATCCACCCGCTGACGAGGAACCGGACGAACGGAAAAGTACGCCGCAGACCTCTTCGATCGAGGAACGACGAAAGGCGGTGTGGCAAGTTATCTGGTCTGCGCCGCGGCAGCCGGGTGGCGAGCGTATTGCCGAAGCGACCAGCGCCGTTACACCCTGGCCGCATCAGGTTCTGACCTTTCAACGCATGCTCGACCACTGGCCACCCCGTCTGTTGATTGCCGATGAAGTGGGGCTGGGAAAAACGATCGAGGCCGGACTCGTGTTGCGTTACGCATGGCTTTCCGGGCGCGCGCAGCGCATCCTGATCATGGCGCCCAAGGCGGTGATGACGCAGTGGCAAGCGGAGTTACGCGAGAAGTTCAACCTCAACTGGCCCATCTATGACGGCAAGCGACTGAACTGGTATCCCTCACCGCTGCTGCGGGGGAAATCGGAAAAGGAAGTCTCCCGCGACGAGTGGCATCGTGAACCTTTCGTCATTGTCTCCAGCCACCTGATGCGTCGTCGCGACCGTCAGCACGAACTGCTGGAATCGGCCGACCCGTGGGACCTCATCGTTCTCGACGAATCCCATCATGCGCGACGCAAGAGCCCGGGGGCCGCGCAGGAAGGCCCGCCCAACCTTCTTCTCAAGTTGATGCAACGTCTCAAGGAGCGCACCGACGGCTTGCTCTTGCTGACCGCGACGCCGATGCAGGTGCATCCGGTCGAGGTCTGGGACCTGCTTTCTCTGTTGGCCATGCCGCCCGCCTGGTCCCGGCAGGGCTTTCTGGAGTTTTTCCGGAAGTCGGGCAGCAGCAACCCGTCGCACGAGGATTTCGAGTTCCTTGCCGCCCTCTTTCGTGCGGCCGAAGCTGCATTTGGTGAGGTGTCGATCGAGTCGGCTGTACGGAGGGCGCCTGAGCGAAGCCTGCTCAAGGCGAAACGCATTCTGCGCTCGCTGCGAGACGCCGCCGCGACACCGAGGCGACAGCTTTCCGCAGATGAGCGCCGCAGTGCGGTGGCCATCATGCGCGCGCACACGCCGGTGGCCGGATTGGTATCACGGCACACCCGCGGCCTCTTGCGGGAATATCACCGGCGCGGCCTGCTCAGCACACCGATCGCCACGCGCGAGGTGGCCGACGAATTCCTCGACATGGCGCCTGCAGAGGCTGCGGTCTACGAGGCGCTGGAAGCCTACATCTCGACGACGTACAACAATGCCCAAGAGGAGCGGCGCACGGCGGTCGGCTTCGTGATGACGACCTATCGCAAGCGCCTGGCCTCCAGTTTTCATGCCCTGAGAATGACCCTTGAAGAGCGTCTTGCCGTGGTACGAGGACAGGCCAGTCTGCCCTTCGATGAACTGCGCTCAAGCGAGGACGCCGAAGACGACATCGACGAGTCCGGCGACGCTGCCGACGAGGAAGCCGTCGACCAGCAGAAACAGACCGCATTGCAGCTCGAGGAACAGGGCGACATCGAGACTTTGCTTGCGCAAGTGCGAAGACTGCCGGTGGACACGAAAGCCGTGCGGCTCGCCGAGGTGCTCCAGTCCCTGCAACGAGGCAGCTACCATGCCATGGACCACTCGCTTCTGCCCGCCTTCCCGCAGGCGATTGTGTTCACCCAATACACCGACACACTCGATTACCTGCGTGATTTCCTGAGGACACAGGGGTTCTCGGTGCTCTGCTACTCGGGGCGCGGTGGCGAATGGCTACAACCCGACAGCAGTTGGAAGCGCCTGACCCGAGAGGAGACGAAACGGCGTTTCAAGCGGCAGGATGCACAGGTTCTGGTGTGCACCGACGCGGCAGCAGAGGGGCTGAACTTCCAGTTCTGCGGCGCACTCGTCAATTTCGATTCGCCCTGGAACCCGATGCGAATCGAGCAACGCATCGGGCGGGTCGACCGCCTTGGCCAGCAGTTCCCGCGCATCGCGATCGTCAACCTGATGTACGAGGACACCGTCGAGACCGACGTCTACCGTGCGCTGAGATCACGCATCAACCTCTTCACCTCGGTGGTTGGCCCGCTGCAACCGATTCTCTCGGCGATGCCCGCCAGGATTGCCGAAGTCGCCCTGGCCAGACCGGAGAACCAGCAACAGGCCAGGGCAAATCTCATCAGTCAGCTTCAACAGGCCGCCAGCCAGGCTCCAGCAGAATCCTTCAACATCGACGAAGCCATCGAAGCCGCGCTCGAACAGCCTGAGCGCTTGCCCGCCCCCTATGGGCTCGAAGAACTCGGCCACCTGTTGGACCACCCAAAGCTTCTGCCACCCGGCGTCGAAGCCCAACGGGTCGGTACGAAGGAGATCTTCTGGACGCAGCCCGGAACACCGCGTATCAGCGTCACCACAGACCCGGATTTTTTTGAGGAACATCCGGAATCGGTCGAATTCTGGACGCCAGGTAGCCCTGCGTTTCCGGAAGACAGTGGATCAGTGGCTCAATCGGCCGAGGGGGCGACGCTGGCTACCCTGATCCGCGCCACTTAGCGGCTGCGCCATAACGCCAAAGACATATGTCGACTAACCTGGAATCTGCAATTGCCCGCGGTCATACGTTCCGTCCGTCGGCAGGCTGCGGCTCTTCGTCGGTTCCGATACATGAGAAGCAACGAAACTCCTCGTTGGGGTTCGGGGAGCAACGGAACAGCGAACCGACTTAAGCGCTGGCCTTCACCAGTGGCGATCGGTGCCTTCCATGCGCGCATCACTTTCCGAGAAGCAGTTGCGGTCGTCCGCGTGGCTGGCGATGTCGCGCAGCAGTTCGCCCATGGTCTGGTCAAGGTCCTCATCGTTGCCGTAGGGTACCTTCAACTCGTACTCGCCATCCGGCCGGCGCTTGACGTTGTACTGCTCAAGACAATAGTGCTCGGTGTCTTCTGTCGCACGCTTCTTGCCACGCACGAATTTGCTGTTGTTCTCGATCCGCAGAGACAGAAGGATTGTGGCTACCTTGGTCTTGTTAGTGTCGTCACTTCCGGCGACCGGCGGTTGGCCTGCGTTTGATCGTGTTCGTGCCGTTTTTTCGTAGGGACCGATCTCGACGCCGCGGTGCCGCAGATAGCTGTACAGCGTGCTCTTGGAAACATGCAGTTTCTGCGCGATCGCGGCCACGGAGAGCTGCCGCTCGCGATACAGGGTCTCGGCGGCCATTGCTGTCGCTTCGGCTTGCGGCGACAGACCCTTGGGCCGCCCACCTACGCGGCCACGTGCGCGGGCAGCTGATAGCCCGGCTTGCGTGCGCTCACGGATCAATTCGCGCTCGAATTCGGCCAGCGACGCGAACAGATTGAAGATGAGCCGCCCCTGCGCGCTGGTAGTGTCGATCGGATCATTCAGACTGAGCAGCCCGACCTTGCGCGCCATCAGGTTGCCGACCAGCTCGACCAGATGCTTGAGCGAGCGGCCCATACGATCGAGCTTCCAGATCACCAGCACGTCGCCGGCTCGTAGCTGATCCAACAATTTGTCGAGCGCCGGGCGTACGGTCTTCGCGCCACTCGCCACATCCTGGTAGATGCGTTCGCACCCAGCGTCCTTGAGTGCATCCACCTGTAAGTCCAGGTTCTGGTCGCGCGTGCTCACCCGCGCATAGCCAATTTTCATGGAAATATTCCGTTTAACGCGTTGTGTTGCCTATTATTGCACTTTGATAAAACGTACCGCTATTTCGGACCGCTTATCCGTCCATTCCTGGCGTGCAATGGAAGATTTATTAAAGTTCTAAAAAACGATCGTTTTACTGCACCGACTTGCATGGCCTATCAACAAGGCGTACAAACACCTATACACACAAACACCGGAGAGCATCATGAATTCAGTCCGCTGGAACATCGCCGTGTCGCCGGACACGGATCAGTCCGTGCGTATGTTCATCGCGGCACAAGGCGGTGGCCGCAAGGGAGACCTGTCGCGCTTCATTGAGGAAGCCGTGCGTGCCTACCTCCTGGAGAGGGCCGTCGAACAAGCCAAGACAGCCACCGGCAACATGAGCGAGGCTGAGTTGACCGACCTCGTCGATGAGGCGGTGCAATGGGCGCGTGAGCACTGATGCGCGTCATCCTGGACACCAATGTCCTACTCGGCGCACTGATTTCGCCGCACGGCCCGCCTGACACGATCTATCGCGCCTGGCGCGCGGCCAAGTTCGATCTGGTGACATCGACGGCGCAGCTTGACGAACTGCGACGGGTGAGTCGCTACCCAAAGCTCAAGACCATACTGCCTGCCCATCGCATCGGCACAATGGTGAACAACATGCAGCGCGCGGTCGTGCTGGGAGTCCTGCCACCCCTCCCGGACGGTGTCGATGTGAGCGATCCGAATGACGCGTTCCTGCTCGCGATGGCTTTGACCGGCGAGGCCGACTACCTGGTGACCGGCGATCGCCGCGCCGGGCTGCTGCAACTGGGCAACCTTGGTCGCGCGCGCATCGTCACCCCCGCCGTCTTCTGCGCCGAAACACTTTGATGCAATGCCGGTCAGCTTCCTGTCCGCCACACAACGGGAACGCTACGGCCGGTATCCAGCAACCCTGTCCGCCGAGCCGAGCAACTAGCGCGTTACTTCTACCTGGCCCAGTGGGAGCGAAGCTCCAATTTGAGGCCATAAGTATTTGCTGTTCCTTAATAGGCCGATTCTGACAAACGGCGCCCTTCCTCCTGCTCTCAAAACACAGTCGGTCCAGCCGGCACGCGGGCATTGCTTTTCTACGATCAGTGCGGCACCAGGTCCATCCGGTCGTTTGCTAGGTCGAGGTAGGACGGGTCGCCGCGGCAGACTCACCCCAGCATCTGGCCTGGCGGTTCCGGCCGCCGACGGAATTGTGCGAGCGCCTTGTCGTATTGCATGCTGCTGGTGGTCGAGCGCTCGATGCGCGAGAAGTGCTCGTGCAGACCGGCCAGCACCGCCTCGCCGACGTTGGCGAGGAAGGCGGTTACCTATGGCCTCAAATTGCAGCTTCGCTTCCACTGGGCCAATAAAGGCTAGTCTCCGGACTATGCTGTAAAGAAGCGCACATTAATTATTTCGAGTCAGACCATAAGCGCCCTTGAAAAAGTCTTCCGACATTCCTGCAGCCACCCCGTGAGGAAGGACAGTGTCGGAATGTCGGAGAACTTATCTGAGAGCGCTTATCCGTAGCGATCTAGGTCTCTCCCACGCGAGTTCGAAGTTGTTTTTCAACCGCCTCAACAAAATTCTTGATCAAGTCCGCGATGCCCTGGACATAGTCCTTGGTGAAGATCGTTAACTTCTCACCGTCCTTATCAAATCCGTTCCGATGCACGCAGTCGTGCCTCAGCAGGATTGCCTTTAACAAGCCCGCCCTGTCCTGAGCCAAGCCGAGCATGCTCACCTGAAGCGCAGCGCCGTAGAGGAAATCTACCCGCGACAGCTTATGGTAAAGGATCGAGCGCAGGTATTCGCGGATCTCATTCTCGACAAGGTCTGGAGTCTTCGCGATATCGGCCAGAGAGAAACGTTTTTTTCTGAGCTCTTGGTCTTTTGTCATGAGACGGGTCATCGCGGCTTTGTCGGCCAACACAGCCTTCATCAATGTGTCGCCGAGATAGGATTCGAGAGCCGTGATCTGATGCGAGAAGATCATCCGGTTCAGAAGATTGTCACCATCATGGCCACCGAAGTCGGCCAACAGGTCGCCCGTGTGGTGATACGAATCCATGAAGATCGTAAAAGGATTTTTGGGAAGAGTGTAGTCGTCCCATAGATCAGGTTCAGGAACATGCTCGAGACCGTAGTCGAAATCCTCGATCAACTCATGGTCACGAATATCGGTTTGGTGATAATTCTCCACACCTTGTGGGTACTCCCACAGAGACCAGGTCAACATTCCAAGTTCGGGATGTTCGACCGAGGCTTCGTGGTGGAATTCTGTCCCCATCTGCCGTTCATCACCACCCACCGTATCCCAGTCCAGTTCGTGGCTTTCGATCTCATAGATCGACCCGCTTGTCCTGTCTCTGATGCGCGCCACACCATTGCAATATATCTGCATCCCGTTCTCCAATTCTCCGGTGTTTGAATATATCAACTGCATGCTTAAGGATACAAATGTTTTTCTCTGGAGGAGAGTGCTCGATTTCGTGCTCACGCGAAAACAGCCGCAGTGGTCTGGTTTTCCAGACCGGTGCCGCTTCTAGGAAATTTACCACCCGAGTTCGACAGTTCGCCGCCAAAAACAGCGTTTTTCGGGAGGCATCCCACGTAACCATGCGGGTTGCAGGCCGTTTTCTGTCAAAGTCGTGTAGTGGCACGTTTTGGTGTTTTAGGTCTTTACT
>Ga0209793_1001284_pt1 | contig 16961 bp, 16 predicted proteins | sample EBPBio122009_DNA_FD_185863 | JGI IMG/M metagenome (GOLD analysis project Ga0209793, IMG submission 185863) | Wastewater treatment Type I Accumulibacter community from EBPR Bioreactor in Madison, WI, USA - Reactor 1_2/2/2009_ DNA (SPAdes) (version 2) | ecosystem: Engineered > Bioreactor > EBPR >... | reverse complement strand
CGAATGCCGGCCGGACCCAGCTCGACGGCCAGGTTGCGGGTCAGCATCGTCAGGGCGGCCTTGGACGAGGAGTACGGCTCGTCTCCGAAGGCAGCCAGCCCGTTGACTGAGCTGATGGAGACGATCGACGCACCCGTCGGACGTTTGCGTAGCTGCGGCAGCGCAGCCCGGATGCAGCGCATGGTGCCGGTCAGATTGAGATCCAACACCTGCTGCCAGTCGTCGTCACTGATCTCGTCGAAAGCAGGCATCGGGATGGTGCCGCCGGCGACGTTGACCAGCACATCGACCTGCCCGTACGCCGTCACGGCCCGGTCGAGAAGCTCGTTGACCGAGTTCGTGGAGTGCAGGTCGCATTCGACGGCGATCGCCCGACCCGGCGCGAGCCCTGCAGCCACCTCAGCGGCCGCGATCAGGTCGAGATCGCCGAGCACCAGCCGTGCTCCCTCGGCAGCCAGCCGTTCGGCCACCGCCCGGCCGATGCCGTGGGCAGCGCCGGTGACCACCACCACCCGATCGGCAAACCGATCGGTCAACCGCTGGGTGGGGAGATCTGTCACAAGACGTCGCCGGGGCGATAGGCAGCCGCCGCCGGATGTTCGGCGGCGATCTTCTCCACCTCGGCGACGATCGCGGCCACCTGGGCCTGAGCAGTGCCGGCCATGGCCAGCGGCTCGGCAACCAGCGTCTCGAGGTCGGCCTGGGTCAGTCCGAGGCGAGGGTCGGCGGCCAACCGGTCCAACAGATCGTTGCGGGCCAGACCCTTCTCTCGCATCTCCAAGGCCACCGCGACCGCATGCTCCTTGATCGCCTCGTGGGCGGTCTCTCGCCCCACCCCGTGCCGGACGGCGGCCATCAACACCTTGGTGGTGGTGAGGAACGGCAGATAGCGCTGCAGCTCGGCCTCGATCACGGCCGGGAAGGCGCCGAAGTCACCCAACACCGTCAAGAAGGTCTCGAACAGCCCATCCAAGGCATAGAAGGCGTCCGGCAGGGCCACCCGGCGTACCACCGAACAGGACACGTCGCCCTCGTTCCACTGGTCGCCGGCCAGCTCGCCGACCATCGACACATAGCCGCGGACGATGACCGCCAACCCGTTCACTCGCTCACAGGACCGGGTGTTCATCTTGTGCGGCATAGCGCTGGAGCCGACCTGGCCCGGCCTGAACCCTTCGGTGACCAGCTCGTGCCCGGCCATCAACCGGATGCTCGTGGCCACGTTGGAGGGCGCCGCTGCGGCTTGAGCCAGCGCGGTCACCACGTCGAAGTCCAGTGACCGGGGATAGACCTGACCGGTGCTGGTCAGGATCGTCGGCACGCCGAGATGGGCCGCGACCAGCCGCTCCAGATCGGCCAGCTTGGCCGCATCCCCACCGAGCAGGTCGAGCATGTCCTGACCGGTGCCGACCGGACCCTTGATCCCCCGCAGCGGATAGCGGTCGATCAGCTCGCAGACTCGCCGGTAGGCGATCAGCTGCTCGTCCGCAGCGGTCGCGAAGCGCTTGCCCAGTGTGGTGATCTGAGCGGCCACATTGTGCGAGCGGCCGGCGATCGGTTGGTCGGCATAGGTCGCGCCGAGCCTGGCCAGCTGGACGAGCGAGGCCACCAGCCGGTCGCGGATGATCTTGAGCGAGGAGTGGATCTGCAGCTGCTCGACGTTCTCGGTCAGGTCACGGCTGGTCATCCCCTTGTGCACGTGCTCGTAGCCGGCGAGTGCGTTGAACTCCTCGATCCGGGCCTTCACATCGTGCCTGGTGATCTTCTCCCGAGCGGCGATACTGGCCAGATCGACCTTCTCCACCTGCGCGGTATAGGCGCTGATCACCGCATCCGGATCGTCGCCACCGAAGTCGACGCCGAGATCACGCTGCGCAGACAGCACCGCGATCCACAGCAGCCGCTCGGCGACGATCTTGTTCTCCGGGCTCCACACCGTACGCAGCTGCTGCGAGGCATAACGGTTGGCCAAGACGTTCGGCACGCTCACCGTACTGTCTCCTCCTGGGCTGTCTTCTCCTGCGCTGCATCATCGGCTGCCTGCTGGGCGATATCGCTGCGATAGAAGGAGCCGGCGAGGTCCAGGTTGGCGATCGTCGCGTACGCGGCATGCCGCGCGGTAGCCAGCTCCGCACCGGTGCCGACGACGGCGAGCACTCGGCCACCGGCGCTGACCACCCGGCCGTGGGCGTCCAGCGCGGTGCCGGCATGGACGATCATGGTGCCGTCGGCGCCAGCCACGTCGAGGCCGTCAATCACCCCGCCGGTGACCGGGCTGGCGGGGTAGTTCTCGGCCGCCAGCACGACCGCGACTGCAGCTCCGTCCGACCATTGCAGCGGCGGCTGCTCCGCCAGCGTTCCGGTGGCCGCGGCATACAGCAGACCGCCGAGCGGCGTCTTCAGCCTGGCCAGCAGCGGTTGCGTCTCGGGATCTCCGAAGCGGACGTTGAACTCGACCACCCTGATCCCCTTGCTGGTCAGGGCCAGACCGGCATAGAGCAGACCGGTGAACGGGGTGCCGCGACGAGCCAGCTCGTCGACAGTGGGCTGCAGGACGGTGCGCTGCACCTCGTCAACCAGCTCAGCCGGCGCCCAAGGCAGCGGGGTGTAAGCGCCCATCCCGCCGGTGTTCGGCCCGGCGTCGCCGTCGTACGCTCGCTTGAAGTCCTGTGCCGGCTGCAAGGGGACCACCGCGCTGCCGTCGGTGATCGCGAACAGGCTGACCTCGGGTCCGTCGAGATATTCCTCGATGACGACCCTGCCGCACGACGCGGCATGGGCCTCGGCGGCGGCCCGATCATCGGTCACCACCACACCCTTGCCGGAGGCGAGTCCGTCATCCTTGACGACGTACGGCGGTCCGAGCTCGTCCAACGCCGCCGCTACCTCGGCCGGGGTCTCGCAGACCCGCGCCGCGGCAGTGGGCACGCCGGCAGCGGCCATCACCTCCTTGGCGAATGCCTTGCTGCCCTCCAGCCGTGCCGCTTGCTTGGACGGGCCGAAGCAGGCGATCCCGATCCCGCGTACGGCGTCGGCGGCACCGGCAACCAGCGGTGCCTCCGGACCGACCACCACCAGATCGACACCGAGGTCGGCGGCCAGCGTGGCGACCGCCTCGGGGTCGGTGGCCGCCACCGGGTGGTTGCGACCCACCTGCGCGGTGCCGGGATTGCCGGGAGCGGAATGCACCTCGACGACCCCGGGATCGCGGGACAGCGCCCACGCAAGCGCGTGCTCTCTGCCGCCGGAGCCGATCACGAGAACTCTGAGCTGCTGATTGGCTCGGCGTTGCTGATGGCGGGGTGGCGCGGTCACCTGCGCAGCCTACCTACGCCCCACTTTGACGACCCCACTCCGCACCACTTTGGTCGGGCCACTCCGATACTCCCCACGATGACCCTGGCCACCCCGAACGACAACTTCGCACCATTTCGGGCGACTGCACACCAGGTGCACATGGTGCGCAGTCGCAGCAAATGGTGCGGAGTCGAGATGGGCGGCGGCGCCACGAAGCCCGCGAAAGCCACCAAAACGATCCAGCAAATCACAAACTCATCACCGCTTTCCTGACCCGTCAACCTGAGCCTTGACACGCGTTAGTTACATGAATCATTATGGAATCCTCAAACCTAACACGCGTTAGGTCTCTGACCGGTCAACTGTCAGAGAAGGAGCAACAAAGTGGTTGATCTCAGCCGAAGAGCGATGATCGGGGCCGTCGGCCTCGGCATCGTCGGCACCGCGATCTCTTGGCCACGGCTGACCGGGGCCGACATCCCCGGCCGTGGGCAGGATGCGCTGACCATCACCGTGTTCGGCACGGCGCAAGACGCCGCGCAACGCCAAGGCCTCGTCGATGGCTTCCAGAAGCAGCATCCCGACATCCCGGTGCGGATCGTCGCGATCCAGGGCCAGGACTGGGCCTCCTACTTCGCCAAGATCCTCACCATGGTCGCCGCCGGCAACCCGCCGGACATCGTGACCACGGCAACCGAGGGCACCCAGCTGTTCGCCTCCCGGATGGCCTATCCGATCGACGAGTTCGTCCAGCGCGACGCCGCCGACATGCAGGAGTATTTCGACGACGTCCATCCCTCACTGATCGAGTCGTTCCTCTACAAGGGCAATCTCTATCAGCTGCCCGACAACTTCAACGCCGCGAACGTGTTCTACAACGCCTCGGCGATGGAGCGTGCCGGCATCGAGCGCCCGGACGACAACTGGACACTCGAGGACTTCTTCGACGTCGCTCGTCGGATGAAGGACAGCGCCAAGGACAAGTTCTTGTCCTACTTCTGGAACAACCGGCTCTGGGGTGGCGTCGTGCCTGGCTGTACATCAACCAGACCAGCTTCCTGACCGAGGAGAAGGCTCCCGGTGGCGACTGGTTGTGGCAGCGGTTCTATCCGAAAGAGACGCCCCGCGGTGGCGGCTTCCTGTGGGAGAACGCCGACGCACTCAACGATCGGACGATCGAGAGCTTCCAGGTCCTCCAGAAGATGGTGAGCGAGGGACTTGCCGCGAACCCGGCCCAGGGTGGCGGCAACGAGCTGGTCGCCCTGTTCTCCACTGGTGCGGTGGGCATGACCCCGGCCGGCGGCTTCTGGGTGCAGGGTCTGAGCGAGGCCGGCGTCGCCAACGACGAGTACGACGTGACGTACTTCCCGAAGATGCGTGGGCAGCGGCACCAGTTCGGCGCCGGCGGCTACGCGATCATGGAGACCTCGCAGCGCAAGGAAGACGCGTGGCAGTGGCTGAAGTACTGCGTCTCCGTCGAGGGCATGTCGATCGCCCACAGCAAGCCGGACTCGTCCATCCCCAGAAGGTCGCTCAACGACAAGGTGTACGGCGGCGACCTCGGCCCGAAGCACTGGCAGGTCTTCTACGACACGCTGGAGAAGTTCCCCGACACCGGGCCCTTCCCGGCCCCGCCACAGCAGGCCGCTGTCGAGTCGGCGCTGATCAAGAACGTCGTCCCGGCAATCACCAACGGTCCAGACGGTGTCCGGCCGGCACTCGAGACGATGCAACGCGACCTCGAGCTCGCACTGAGGAGGCAATGATGTCCACCAAGACCGCCCTTCCCACCGCCACCCCGCAGGTTGATGCCCGGCGAAGCCGCAAACAGAACCAACTCCTCGTCTGGGTCTTCCTGGCCCCGACGCTGATCGGGCTCGGACTGTTCTCCTTCGTCCCGATCATCGGCTCGATCGTGCTGGCGTTCTTCCGGTGGGACATCATCACCGCACCTGAGTTCGTCGGCCTCCAGAACTTCGCCGAGCTCGCGGCCAACCCGACCGTCCGGGTGTCGTTCTTCAACACGATTACCTTCGTGATCGCGGCGGTGATCATCCAGCTCGCGATCGCGCTGGGACTCGCGATCCTGGTGCAGTCGAGGATGCCGGAGCGGGTGCGTACGTTCTTCCGGTCGACGCTGTTCTTCCCGCTGATCCTGTCCGCCGCGTCGGTGTCGTTGATCATGTCCTACCTGTTCAACCAGGAGTTCGGCCTGGTCAACCAGTTCCTCAACCTGCTCGGGATCGGGAGCGTCGGCTGGCTGACCACCGGCTTCGGCGCCAAGGTCGTCGTGCTGCTGGTCTATGTGTGGCAGAACTTCGGCTTCACCTTCCTGCTGTTCATCGGCGGCGTCTCGGGCATCCCGCGGGCGGTCTACGAGGCCTCCGCCATCGACGGCGTCACCGGCTTGAAGCAGTTCCGCCACATCACGCTGCCGCTGGTCAGCCCGACGATGCTGGTCGCCTCGGTGATGGCCATCATCAGCGCCCTGCAGATCTTCGACTAGCCCTACGTCCTCACGCGCGGCGGCCCCGGCGACTCGACCCGGACCGCGGTGATGGTGATCTACGAGTCGGCCTTCCAGCAGCTCGAGTTCGGCCTCGCCTCGGCGATCGGCATCGTGCTCACGCTGCTGATCATGCTCGTCACCGCCATCCAGTTCCAGCTCAGCAAGCGCTTCGTCTTCTACGAGTGAGGTCATAGATGTCAACCATCGACGCAGTCGCCAAGCCCTCACCGCTACAAGGGCTCGGCAAAGTTGCCAAGTACGCCGTGCTCGTCCTCGGCGCCTTCCTCACCCTCGGACCGGTGGTCTGGACCGTCATCACGGCCCTGTCCCCGACCGACCCGGAGACGAACATCCGCCACGTCGGTTTCTCCGCCTTCGCGGATGTGTTCGACAAGATCCCGTTCTGGCTGTACTTCTACAACAGCGCCCTGGTGACGGTCATCGTCGCGATCGGGCAGATGCTCAGCGCGGCCATGGCCGGCTATGTCTTCGCCCGGTTCGAGTTCCGGGCCAAGAACCTGCTGTTCGGAGCCATCCTCGCCACCATGATGGTGCCGATGCAGGTGACGATCGTCCCCGTGTTCATGCTGATCCGCGGCATGGGCCTGGCCGACACCCTGCTGGCGCTGATCCTGCCCGCGCTGCCGACCGCCTTTGGGACGTTCTTGATGCGGCAGTACTTCATGGGGCTGCCGGCCGAGCTCGCCGAGGCTGCGCAGATCGACGGCGCAGGCCCCTGGCGTACGTTCTTCAGTGTCTATCTGCCGCTGGCCACACCAGGTCTGGCGATCGTCGGAATCCTCGCGTTCAACTACCACTGGAACGAGTTCTTCCGACCATTGATCATGACCATCAGCGAACAGAACTTCACCCTGCCCCTCGGCCTGGTGACGCTGCAGGGCAACCTGGGCACCGGCAGCATCTCGACGGTCCTCGCCGGCGTGGTGCTCTCGATGATCCCGGCGCTGATCGTGTTCGTCTTCGGGCAGAAGCCGCTGCGGGAGGGTCTGACCGCCGGCGTCGGCAAGTAAGTCACGGGCACAGTGAGTCACCGCCAGTGAGTCACACCGACCCGTCGTTCCCAGGCCTGCATGGGCGTCCGGACCAGGGCTGGGTGAACGACCCGAACGGGTTGGCCGTCATCGACGGTCGATACCACGTGTTCTTCCAGTACAACCCGAACGCCCCGGTGCACGCCGGTATCTGTTGGGGGCACGTCAGTTCGACCGATCTCGTCCGCTGGCACCAGGAGCCGATCGCCCTGGTGCCACGGGCGGGCGGGCCGGACGAGCGCGGCTGCTTCTCCGGCTGCCTGGTGGACGAGAACGGCACCCCCACCGCGGTCTACACCGCCATCACGCACACCGACTACACCGGTGTCGCACTGGCCACCAGTGACCGCGCCGCTGTCTCCTGGGTCCAGGAGGACGCAGTCCTCGCGGACTCCGACCAGCCGCGTGGCATCGGCATCCGTGACCCCTACCTGTTCACCTTCGGCGGGCACCGGTACGCCGTCCAAGGCGGCGGGCTGGCCGGCGAGAAGCCTCGGGTCTATCTCTACGGCTGCGACGACCTCCGAGAGTGGTCGTTCCTCGGGGAACTGCTTACCGGTGACGATCCCATCGCGGCGGCATATGGCGACAGCAATGTGTGGGAGTGCCCCAATCTGTTCGAGTTGGACGGCAGTTGGTTGCTGCTGGTATCTCCGCTCAGTATCGAGCCGGACGGGCACGGGCATGGCGAGGTGTTCGCCCTGATCGGGGAACTGGAGCCGGACGGTGACGGTCTGCGCTTCCGCCCCTCGTCGGCAGGCCCGGTGGACATAGGTCCGAGCTTCTATGCGCCGCAGGTGCTCAAGGACGGGGAGCGACGGCTGCTGTGGGGCTGGACGAAGGATCTCGGCCGGCCGGTTGAAGCGATCACAGCGGCCGGCTGGACCGGGGCCCTGACCTTCCCACGCGAACTCAGGCTGGTCGACGGCGTACTGCTCTCCGAGCCAGCCGCAGAACTCGTCGCACTACGCCAGGAGCGTCTGGCTCCGGTGGACGGAGTCGTGACCGCCCGCGCGTTCGAAGTCGAAGGCAGCACCGCCGCGGTGCGGCTCGCCCTGGAACACGACACCATCACCGAGACGGTCCTCGATCATCAGCGCGAGCAGTCCAGCGATATCCGGATCCTGGTCGACGGCAGCATCGTCGAGGTATTCGTCGACGGTGAACCCCCGCAGACGCTGCGTGCTTACCCCGGATCGCGATCGCAGTGGCGGATCGAGGGTGGCGCGGAGCTGCGAATCTGGCTACTTGGACTGCCAGGCCCCGCCAATAGGATCCACGATTGACGGTATCCTCAGGCGTGCCTGCCGGCGATCGCCGCGGCGACCCCACCATCACCACGAACCAGAGGAGAACTCCACCATGCCCCTCATCCTCGGCCAGCGTCTCCTCTCTGAGGAGCCGACCGCAGGCGTGAGCAAGTGAACCTGCCGCACGCACGCGACCTGGGGTCGGACGACATCGCCCGGACCCGGTTGCACGTTCAACCCCCGACCGGCTGGCTGAACGATCCGAACGGGGCATGCCGGATCGATGGGGTTTATCACGTCTTCTACCAACACAACCCGGCCGGCCCGGACCACAGCAACATCCACTGGGGCCATGCCAGCTCGCCGGACCTGATCCACTGGACCGAGGAGCCGATCGCGCTCACCCCGACCCCGGGCAGCATCGACGAGCAAGGCTGCTGGTCGGGCTGCATCGTCGATGACGGCGGCGTACCCACCGCGGTCTACACGGCGGTGCACGACGGTCCGCACAATGCGGTGGTCGGCCTGGCCAGGAGCGACCGTACGCTTCGCCGCTGGCTCCAGGACCCGGTCGGCAAGATCGGCAACCCCGACGACCCGTCGATCGCCGAGGTCCGCGACCCGTTCCTCTTCACCCACGGTGGGAAGCGGTACGCGGTACAGGGAGCCGGGCACCCGTACGGCTCGCCGCAACTGCTGCTCTATTCCTGCGACGATCTGGAGTCTTGGACCTATCTCGGCCCGCTGCTGACGATCGACGACCCGATCGCCGCCTCGGTGGCGCCGGCGAACATCTGGGAGTGCCCGAACATCTTCCAGCTCGGTGACAGCTGGGTGATCATCCTCTCGCTGTGGCGGCAGATCGATGCCTACCACCAGCTCTTCGGCGTTCGCTATCTGGTCGGCGACCTGGTCGGCTCGGACGGTGACGAGCTCGGCTTCGTGGCGCGCGCCGGCGGCACCGTGGACGATGGCGACACCTTCTATGCCCCGCAGGCGCTGGTCGAGCCGGACCGGGTCTTGCTGTGGGGCTGGGCCTGGGAAGGACCGCACCGGTCCGCTGCCCAGATCCAGGAAGCCGGCTGGGCCGGCGTTCTGACTTTCCCGCGGGAACTGATGCTCGACGGTGATGTGCTGGTGAGCCGGCCGGCCACCGAGCTCTCCGGCCTGCGGACCGAGCTCCTGGAGCCGGACGAGGACGGGACGATCTCCGCCCATACCTTCGAGATCGTCGCCTCCGGGCCGGTCGAACTGGTGCTGGCCGACCCGACCACGGGTTTCCGGGACCAGGTCGTCCGCACGAACGGCCCTGGACGGATCCTGGTCGACGGCTCGATCATCGAAGCGTTCGGCGACGGGGCATCGACCACCACCCGGCACTATCCGACCGCGACCAGCCGGTGGCAGATCACCTCCACGGCCGACTATCAGGTCTGGACCCTCAACTAGTCTTCGGCCCACGAGCGGGACGACGATCTGCGTTCACCAGCTACGTCGTCACTCTTCACGACGGCGCTCTCCGGAATCGGCTCAGTTCACTCGCCGGGGGCGCCGTCGCTCATCGCTCCTCCGCACGCCGGGCAGGTCATCTTCCCGCTCGTGGGCCCGTCACCGAGTCCCGCACCACCAGCGGGCAGTCCAACAGCACCCGGGGCTGCGGGCCGCGGCCACCAGCGGCCGGCGATGGTGCGGGGTTCAGCACCGCATCAAGGAGGACCTGCATCGCCTGCTCCCCCATCTCCCGGTGCGGCAGTCGGACCGTGGTGAGGGCCGGCACCAGGCAGGGCGCCACGTTCTCGTCATCGTCGTAGCCGACCACGGACAGGTCTCCCGGGACCGACAGCCCGAGCTCCGCCGCGGCCAGGATGACGCCAACTGCCGAGCGGTCATTGGCGCCGACGATCGCCGTGGGCAGTGGGTCGGGCCGGGTCAGCACCTGCATGGCCGCCGCGTAGCCCTTGTCGATGTCCCAGCCCGTCACCACCGGCTCGGGCGCGGTCAGACCGGCCTCGGTCATCGCCTCCACGAAGCCCTGGACGCGGAGGCCCGCGGCGACCGCTTCGGGTGTGCCCATGAGCATCACGATGTCGCGGTGCCCACAGTCGAGCAAGTGCTGGGTCGCCGACTTGCTCCCGCTCACCTCGTCGGGCAGGAAAGCCGGGACCCGATCGTCCGGATCGAAGCAGTTGGCCAGCGCACCTGGTGCGATGCGCAACTCGTCCCCCGGCTCGTACGATCGCAGACTCTGGGCGGCGAACAAGAAGCCGTCGACCTGGCGGTTCTGCAGTCTCTCGAAGGCGTCCCGCTCCCGCTCGGCGGAGTTCTGGGTATCGATCACCAGCAGCAGATAGCCGGCGGCCGCAGCGACATCGGACGCCCCCTGCAGCAGCTTGCCGCCGAACGCGGTGGTGGCGATCCAGTCCGTCACCACCCCGATCGTCGCGCTCCGCCGCGAGCGCAGGCTGAGCGCGACGGTATTCGGCGTGTAGTTGAGCTTGCGCGCCGCCTCGATGATCAGCGCCTGCTTGTCCGCCGCGATGTTGCCATCCCCCCGGCCGTTCAGCACCAGCGAGACAGCACTTCTGGATACCCCGGCGAGATCGGCGACATCTTGGGAGGTGGCTTTTCTCAGCATGGACGGATTCTAGGGGTGGGTCAGATCAGGCTGTTGATGACAATCGACTGCTCCCGGTCCGGGCCGACACCGATGCCGGAGATCCGGGCGCCGCAGAGTTCCTCGACCCGGTTCACGTACGCCTGGGTGTTCTTCGGCAGCTCGTCGAACGAACGGCAGTTGCTGATGTCCTCGGTCCAGCCGTCGAGGTATTCATAGATCGGTGTCGCGTGGTGGAAGTCGGACTGGCTGACCGGCAGCGTGTCGTGCCGGACACCGTTCACGTCGTACGCCACGCACACCGGGATCTGCTCCCAGCCGGTGAGCACGTCGAGCTTGGTCAAGAAGATGTCGGTGAAGGCGTTCGCCTGGCACGCCGCCTCAACCACCAGCGCGTCGAACCAACCGCAGCGCCGCTTGCGGCCGGTCGTGGTGCCGAACTCCACCCCGATCTCCCGCAGCCGATCTCCGTCGGCGTCGAAGAGTTCGGTCGGCATCGGGCCCTCGCCCACTCGGGTGGTGTAGGCCTTCGCGATGCCGATCACCCGGTTGATCCGGGTCGGCCCCACCCCAGCGCCGACGCAAGCGCCGCCGGCGATTGGGTTGGACGAGGTCACGTACGGATAGGTGCCGTGATCGACATCGAGGTGATGGGCCTGGGCACCCTCGAACAGCACCACCTTGCCCTCGTCGAGGGCGGTGTTGAGCACCCGGCTGACGTCGGCGACGTACGGGGCGATCCGCTCGGCGTGCGACAGCAGGTGCTCGGTGACCTGCACCGGGTCCAGCGCCCGCCGGTTGTAGACCTTCACCAGAAGATGGTTCTTCTGATCCAGCGAAGCCTCGACCTTCTGCCGCAGGATGGAGGCGTCGAACAGATCCTGGATGCGCAGTCCGATCCGGTTGACCTTGTCGGAATAGGCCGGGCCGACGCCACGACCGGTGGTGCCGATCCGGGCCTTGCCCAGGAATCGCTCGGTGACCTTGTCGATGGTCTGGTGGTAGGAGGCGATGATGTGCGCGTTGGCCGACACCAGGAAGGTGGGGATCTCGACCCCCCTGGCCCTCAATCCGTCGATCTCGGTGAACAGCACGTCGAGGTCGACCACGACACCGTTGCCGATCACCGGGATGCAGTTGGGGTTCAAGATCCCCGAGGGGAGCAGGTGCAGAGCGTATCTCTCACCCCCGACGACGACCGTATGACCGGCGTTGTTGCCGCCCGAATAGCGCACGCAATAGTCGACCCGATCACCCAGCTCGTCGGTCGCCTTGCCCTTGCCTTCGTCGCCCCACTGGGCTCCCATCACCACAATGCCCGGCATGTGATCGCCGCCTTCAACTCAGCAGTGAAGTCCCTGGGCATTCATTGCCGCAGGGACTCTTACTGCCACACTGTAGCGACCCTCAGCCAGGTGTGAATGCGCTGCTCAGAGCCTGGTAACCGGTCTCGGTGGAATCGCGCAGGAACTGGGCACAACGATCGAACTCCTCGGTGTCGCCGATGCGCTGCGCCGCGCGGGCCAAAGACCATAGCGCACGTAAGAATCCGCGGTTGGCTTCGTGCTCGTACGGAATCGGCCCGGCCCCCTTCCAACCCGCTCGGCGGAGCGCATCCAGACCGCGGTGGTAGCCGGTCCGGGCGAAGGCGTACGCGCACACGTCGGCCTCGCTGGTGTCCGCTGCGAGCGCTTCCTCGGCGAGCATCGCCCAGGCGAGACTCGCCGCCGGGGCGGCGATCGCGGCGGCGACAACAGCCTCATGATCGGCATCGTCTGCCAGGTTTGGGCCGATCACCGGCAGCAGGGTCGGCCTCGGACCTGCGTTGCTGGCGGCCAACAGGTTGCGATGAGGTTCACTCACGGCCGTCACCCTAGTTGACTCGTCGGGAGTTCGCCCGGGCGGCAAACCCGGCCGACTCACCGGTGGCGGGCCGGAACACCGCGGGCACCGCCGCCAGGTCACCGGTCGCAGCGGCCGCGGCCAGCTCACCGGTCACTGGGGCGAACTTGGCGCCGTGCCCGGAGCAGGCCGAGACGATGGTGATGCCGTCGACGCTGTCGATCACGAAGGCCTCGGTCGGGGTGTTGGTGAACAGGCAGGTCGTCTCGGCGTATGGCTCGGGCACCAGTCCGGGCAGATGGCGCTTGACATAGGCCACGGCCCGGTCCCGGGCAGCCGGATCGATCGTGCCGTCCTGGTCGACCGCGCTCGCCATCTTCCGGCCGGCATTGAACTCGGCCAACTTCATACCGCGGAACTGCGCATCACGACCGCCCGGCAAGGCATAGGTCAAGATCTCGGGGTCCTCGTAGATCAGCGTCGGCCACGCCTGATCCGGATCGGCGTAGGGAAAGTGGAAGGCGTTCTCCTGGCTGATCTCCAGCGGCGGCAGACTCGCCCGGAACCCGTCGTGCAGTGGCAGCCGATCCAGCAAGGTCGGCAGCCAACCGCCGGCAGCGACCACCACCCGCTCCGTGTCGAGCGACCGGCCGTCGGCAGCGAGCACGGTGTAGCCCGACGTGGTGGCGGTGACGCCATCGACCGGCCACGACGTGAGCACCCGCGCACCGGCCGCCACAGCGGCCTCGACCGTGACGTTGACCGTGGTCTCGGCGTCGATCACCCCGGCTCCGGGATGCCACAACGCCTCGGTTTCGATCCTCACCTGAGGGAACCGCTGCTGGGCCACCTCGGCCGAGATCAGCTCATGGTCCACGCCTGCTGCCTCCAGCACCGCCGCCAAGGCGCGCGGGTTGCGTACCGAGCCGAAGTCCAGTTCACCGGTCGGGGTGATCAGTTGCCGTCCCGAACCGGCCTCCAGCTCGTCGAACCCGGCCCGGGCCCGCACCACCAGCTCGGTGTAGAGCAGATCGGCGTACGGGTAGCGGAAGATCCGGGCCGATCCGTGTGAGCTGCCGTCGGCGGCCGCCGGCCGGGTCCGTTCGACAAGTGTCACCTCGTACCCGGCCTTCGCCAACTGCCACGCCGTGGCCGCGCCGGCCAAGCCGGCACCAATGACGACGTACTGCGAGTCCAAGGTCATTCCTTCTGCTGGTTGGAGTCTCCGTGCCCGGCCACGCTAGCCGATCTCGTACCAGCCGTGCGATCGAGAGGTGCGTGGATGTGGTTTCAGCCGGCTGAAACTACATCTGCGCACCTTTCAATCCGTTGCCCGGTCAGCTGCGGGTACGCAGGCCCTCCGTCGCGGCGCTCTTGAACTGCCAGAACCGAGCCCGGCGGGTCCTTCAGCCCTTGCACGTCGTACGGTGTCGGAACGAATATGGGTCTTTCCCCGTCCGTCGCCCGTGAAGGTCAAGCGGCGGCGACTGAGCGGGTCTGAGGTCCCGATCACCGTGCTCATTCCGCCGAAACCGCGGGTCATCTTTCAGGTCCCATCGGGGTGGCCACCGCCACCCCCCGGATGGGAGCCCGATCCCGGCTGGCGACCTGACCCCAGTTGGCCTGCCCCACCAGCTGACTGGCAGTTCTGGCAGCTGACGCATCAGTCGGCCCCCTCGATTCCGGCTCAAGCTCACGAGAAGTAGCAAGCGGTTCCGATCCGTCAGTTTCGGAACCACCTGCTACTTCTCGATGGCGACCGACGCCGGCCTTCCGATCGCAACAGCGGTCGTTCGTGGCTCGCGGGCGAGTCTCTCCTACGCCTGCCAGCCCGTGAGCACCTCGTCCACGAGGTCACGTACCTCATCCCGGGCTTCTTGGCGCGAGAATCCGCCCATCAGCAGGTTCTCGTACGGGGTGTCGACGTGCCGGACAGAGGCGACCACCGCAAGCCGGACCGCCTCCGGGTCCAGGGAGCGACCGGCGGCACTACGACCGACACGTCCGCTGCTCCGAGTCACGGTGTGCCGAGCGATCCGCGCCGCTCGCAACTCGGGGCATCCGGGAAACTGCTGTCGGATGGCGGCGGCGAACCTCTCCACCAGATCCTCGTCCTCGGCTTCGCGTCTGACGAGATCGCGTTGTCGACGGCGTTCCCGGACCTCGACATCGGCGAGACATTCCTGTTCGGCCTGCTCGATGGCCCCGGGCTCGACCAGGATCCCTTGCCGCTCGTATCGATTGCGCGCTCGGGCCCACTGCACCACGACGGCCGACAGCCGGCTGTGCTTCTTCGCACGCCGAGTGAGCGCGGCATTGCCGCTGCCCAGGAACTCCAGGTGTCCGAGGTCGGCACAGTCCAGGCAGAGGGTGCCCTCGTCGTCCATCCGGAACCAGCTGCCGCGATCGAACTCCTCCTGGCAGCCGGCACAGGTGAACGGGCGCCGGCCCATGATCACGACGATGTCTTTGGCCCGCTCAGCCATTGCCACGCCTCCAACGTCTCAGCTCCTGCGTCCGACCGTACGCCACCACTCTGGCATCGACCTCAACAAGGTCGAATGCCTCAGGATCGAAGCCATCGCCGACCCACGCCAGGAGATCCTCGGGCTCGGGATGGTTCGGATCGGCGCTGGCCGCGATCAGATTCGCGTACCCCCAGACCCCACCGCGGCCCTCCGGCGGACAGGCGCGAGCGCCGTCGAGAACATGAGGCCTCGCCACCCCGTCACCGACCGTCTCGATCAGCCAGCGATATGGCCGGACCGCCTGCTCAGGTGTGGGATCGACCTCGGCCGCTTCATCAAGGCGCGCGGCAGCGATCACCTCGAGCCACTGAGGATGCTGGGAGTCGATGAGTTGGTCGATGACGCCATCACCGCTCTGAGTGGTGTCCTTCGTCGCCACCCAACGATTCCATCGTGTCCCCTGACGTGATCGCCGATCTGGCATCCTGCGAGCGTTCATGCCGATTGACGATTGAAAGGTGCGTGGATGTAGTTCCAGCCGACTGAAACGACATCTGCGCACCTTTCAATCCGTGGGTTGACCTGCGAAGGAGTCGAACTCAGGCATTCGGGCCGAACACCGCCCGCCACAACGGCCCGAACGTCGGTGGCGGGCCATCGTAGCCACGGGAGACAAGGGCGTCATGAATCCTGGCGGCGACTTCCCTGGGTTGCCGCAGGTGCGCCTTCGAGACACGAATCGCCAGGACCCCTGCTGCAGCCAACGCCTCATATCGCAACAGATCGTTGCCATAGGTACGCGCATCGGTGCGATGGTGATCACCCTCGTACTCGATGGCGATCTGCCACTCGCCCAGATAGAGATCCACGCAGGCGATGAACCAGAATTCATCGCCGAGGTCGACATTGCACGCCGGCTCCGGCAATCCGGCCGCCACCAGCACCAACCGCAGCCGACTCTCCCGAGGCGATGCGGATCCGACGCGTACCAGCCCGGCCGCCTCCCGCGCCCGTAGACAGTGTCGACCCGACGCCGAAGACAGTCCCGACTGCACTTCCGCCAAGGTGGCCAGCTTTGCCCGGATCAGCCAATCGCCCGCCTCGACCAACTGCAGCAGCGTCAGATCGACCCGTGCGGCCACCAGAGCCGGCACCGGACGCACCACGACCCCGCGACATGCCGGCAGTTCCCCGGCTCGGCGGACCCGTACCTCGGGACGCTTCGACTGATAGGCGGCTGTCGTCACGAACCGATACGGCGTGACCGGCCCGATCTCGACACCCCAATAGTGCAGCGCAGTGACCCCGTCGACGGCTGTTCCGGCGGGAAGTACCCCGAGGAAGGCCGCCAGTTCGTGCGTGAGCGTCGGCTCAACCTCCGCCGCGAGGTAGACGCCCCGTACGAGAGTCCGCACCCCGGGTCCTCGAAGGAGCCCGGGCGAGACACCCTCAGCGTCGGCACGCACACGGCTGAACGGCCGGTCCCTCAAGACCACAGGAAGTTGCTGACGACCAGGCATGCCGCCCACTGTGAACTACGCCGGCACCCTTGCGCCAGAGCTTCAGCGCAACGGACAACACCCAAGCCAAAAGGACAACACCGCGCTCAGCCACAGTCAAGTCAAGCGATCCGAGCCGGCTCCGAGAGGTGCGTGGATGTAGTTCCAGCCGACTGAAACTACATCTGCGCACCTTTCAATCCAGTCAATCCAGGTCAGATCCAGTCCTTGCGCCGGAAGACGTACCACAGCACACCTACGGCAATGATCATCAGCACCAGATAGACCCAGAAGCCGTACCCGGTCCCCTGCAGCGGGAAGCCGACGTTCATGCCGACGAAACCGGTGATCAGCGTCGGCGCGGCGACGATGCCCGCCCATCCGGTGAGCTTCTTCATGATCACGTTGAGTTGCAGGTCGGCGAGGGCCA
>Ga0209793_1001282_pt1 | contig 16987 bp, 14 predicted proteins | sample EBPBio122009_DNA_FD_185863 | JGI IMG/M metagenome (GOLD analysis project Ga0209793, IMG submission 185863) | Wastewater treatment Type I Accumulibacter community from EBPR Bioreactor in Madison, WI, USA - Reactor 1_2/2/2009_ DNA (SPAdes) (version 2) | ecosystem: Engineered > Bioreactor > EBPR >... | reverse complement strand
GACCCAGTCCTCATACCATTCGCGTGCGACCGCGCCGCCATCCTCGATCCCCGGGACCAGGCCGTAGCGGGTTGCGGCGAGCAGCGGCGACATCTCCTCGATCGGGTCGAAAAGAGTGACGAGGGTTTCGGCGCGTTCGAAATGCACCGCGCCTTCCGACCAGACCTCGCGCGACAGCTGCCCCTGCGGCGCGGCCTTGCGCCGGGCATTGGCGAAATCGACATGGGCCTGGGCCACGATCTGCGCGGCGCAATAGTCGTCGGGGTTGCGGTCGTAGATGCCTTCCAGCGCCTCGATCTCGGCCGAGGCGGTGGTCCAGTCCTTTCGCGAGAGCGCGGCGGCCAGGCCTGCGCGCATCCCCTCGCCGATCAGCGGCGCGACGCGGTGCCCGCCCGAGGCCATCACCCGCTCCTGGTCGGTATAGCGCAAAGCCTCCAGCAGATCGGCCCATTCCCCGGCGGCGGCCATCGCGGCATGGTCGTCGCGGATGCACTGCCATTCGGTCTTTTCCGCCCCGAGCCGCATCACCGGCACGTCGAGCCGCCCCAGCACCTGGTCGACGGTCAGGCCATCCAGAAGCTCGGCCCCCTGACCGCGCGCCGACCGCAGCAGGGTGGCGTCTTCTTGCTGACTGCGGCCCGCGCGGGTTTTCACGTGCATCAGTGACGGTGTAACTAGCATCCGATCGCCCTCCGGGCAGTTTCTGACTGCCACGGTCGAACCCTGACCTTTGATCAGGGCGAAAAAAGGGAAATGCAGTGAATTTCGGGTGACGACGACATGCCTAACCGCGTGATTTTGGGAATGTTTGCAGCGGCTTCGCTTGCCGCCTGCGTGAATACCGGCTCCCAGGACAGCATGTCCTTCGTGGCGCCACCGATGCAATGGGACCACCATCCCGAGGGCGTGGAGTGGACCGAATCAACCTTGGTGGCGGTGTCAACCAAGGATCCGCAGCTGTCCGAGCGCATTCCCGCCGACATCGAAATCTGGTGTCCGGGCTATTCAGAAGCCAAGGTCGAAGAGCGCCGCGCCTTCTGGACCGGGCTCCTCTCGGCAGTCGCGCGATACGAAAGCACCTGGAACGAAAAGGCCTCGGGCGGCGGTGGGCGCTGGATCGGGCTGATGCAGATCGACCCCCGCTCGGCGGCAAGCTACGGCTGCGAGGCGACCTCGGCCGGCGCGCTGAAGGACGGCGAGGCCAATCTGGAATGCGCGGTCGAGATCATGTCGCGCCAGGTCGCCAAGGATGGCCTCGTGGCCGGGGGCGGCGACCGGGGGATCGGTCGCGACTGGGCGCCGCTTCGCAGCAGCGAGAAGCGGGCGGCGATGGCGGCCTGGACCCGGGCGCAGCCCTATTGCCGGGCGGCCTGAAGCCGGTCAGCTGATCCGGTAGAGCGCGGCAATCTCGTTCAGCGCCTCGCGCTGGCGGGTCGAGACCACGCCATCACGCCCTGCCGCCGCCACATCCTTCAGGACCGCCATCAAGGGCTGGAAGCTGTCGGCCCCCCGCAGCTTGTACAGCCTGCGCGCCATGCGGCTCAGCCCCGGTTGCGCGCCCCCGCATTCGCCCACCAGCCAGCGACCCAGGATAAGCGCCTCTTCCGCCCGGCTCGTGCTTTGGCCGAGGTGCCTTTGCAGGCTGACCACCAGCTGGTCGTGCTGTTCCGAGGACGGCAAGCCGCCAAGTTCCAGGAACGCGATCCCCGCGCCGGCTATGGCGACATCAGGGTCTTCCAGGGCTTCGACCGGATGGACATTGGCCCGCCGGCGAAAGCCGAAGCGACGGGCCGCCGACATGACGTCCTGCGCGACGCCGGTCAGCTCGCGCGCGGCATCGGCGGCAGTTCTGGCCCTTTGCATCCAGAAATAGGCGCCGATCACGATCCCGATCAGGGCAACGACATAAGGCATACCATTTCTCCACCACCAGGTTCCACATCGGCCCACGGAGCCGGTGCAGAGTCAACGCCGATCTAGCCCGCCGCGAGCATCCGTTCGACCATCTCTCGCAGGTCGCCCGAGAGGCCGGACGCGGCGAGCATCCGGTCCAGTTCGGCCTTCGCCAGCCTGCGCCGGGCCGCGTCATAGCGCGGCCAGGTCTCGAAGGCGGTCGACATGCGCGAGGCGGTCTGCGGGTTCAGCGGATCGAGCTTCAGCAGCCAGTCGGCGACCAGCTTGTAGCCCGCGCCGGAACGGTGGTGGAAACCCGGATGGTTCGCCGCAAGCGCACCGATCACCGTGCGGAAGCGGTTGGGGTTCTTCCAGTCGAAGCCCGGCGTCTGGATCAGGCGGGCGGTCAGCGCGGCAGCTTCACCCGGTTCGGCCGTGGCGATCTGCAGGGCATACCACTTGTCCATGACATTGGCGTCGCGGCCCCAGCGGGCGGCGAAGGCTGTCAGTTCCCTCTCGCCCTGATGCACGTCCAGAAGCGCCGCCAAGGCGCCGATCTCTTCGGTCATGCTGCGCGCGCGGGCGAAGGCCGAGGCGGCAAGCTTGCCGCCATCGCGCCGGGTGAGAAGTTGCAAAACGGCGATCTTCAGCGCCCGGCGCCCGGCCTGCGCGGCCGAGGGCGAGAAAGGCGCGTTATCGTCCAGCTCCTTGTAAAGACGATGCAATCCCTCGCCCAGGCGGATCGCCAGGGCGCCTGCCATCTCGCGCCGGGCGGCGTGGATCTTGGCGGGATCCGGGATGCGGCCCATGGCGTGGATGGTCTGGGCAAGGTCGTCCTCGCCCGGCAGCCGCAGGCAGAGCGCGCGGAAGGCAGGGTCGAGCGTGTCGTCGAAGGTGACGGCGGCAACCGCGTCCAGCCAGTCCGACCGGACCGGCGTGCCCTTCAGCACCATCTCGGCCATCACCTCTTTCGCCAGCGCCCGGCCCGCCTCCCATTTGTTGAAGGGGTCGGTGTCATGGGCCAGAAGGAAGGCGCGTTCGCCGGGGGCGGGTTTGCGGTCGAGCACCACGGGGGCCGAGAAGCCGCGCAGGATGGACGGGACCGGCTTCGCCGCCAGCCCTTCGAAGCGGAAGCTCTGCTTCGCCCGCGTCATCTCCAGCATGATCGTCGGCACGATCTCGTCGCCGTTCGGATTGAGGAGTCCGACCTTGATCGGGATCACCTTCGGCTGCTTTTCCGGCTGGCCGGGGGTGGGCGGGTTCACTTGCGTGAAGCTCAAGGTGTAGACACCATCGTCCCATGTGTCGGTGACCTTCAGACGCGGGGTGCCGGCCTCGGAATACCAGAGCTTGAACTGCGACAGGTCGCGGTCGGTCGCATCCTCGAAGACCTTGAGCCAGTCCTCGATCGTGGCGGCATCGCCGTCGTGGCGGTCGAAGTAGAGGTCGAGCGCGCGTTTGTAGCCGGTGTCGCCGACCAGCGACTTCAGCATCCCGATGACCTCGGCGCCCTTCTCGTAGACCGTGGCGGTGTAGAAGTTGTTGATCTCGACGAAGCTTTCCGGGCGCACCTGATGCGCCAGCGGCCCGGCATCCTCGCGGAACTGGCGGGCGCGAAGGGCCACCACATCCTCGATCCGGCGCACGGCGGCCGAGCGCATGTCGCCGGAAAACTGGTGGTCGCGGAAGACGGTCAGGCCCTCTTTCAGGCACAGCTGGAACCAGTCGCGGCAGGTGATGCGGTTGCCGGTCCAGTTATGGAAATACTCATGCGCGATGATCGCCTCGATCCGGGCGTAGTCGTCATCCGTGGCGGTTTCGGGGCTCGCCAGCACATAGCGCGAGTTGAAGATGTTCAGCCCCTTGTTCTCCATCGCGCCCATGTTGAAATCATCGACCGCGACGATGTTGAACACGTCCAGATCGTATTCCCGACCGTAGACCTGTTCATCCCAGCGCATCGAGCGGATCAGGCTGTCCATCGCATAGGCGCAGCGGTCCTCGTCGCCGGGGCGGACCCAGATGTTCAGCGCGACCTTGCGGCCCGAGGCGGTGGTGAAATCGGCGGAATGGGCGCGCAGATCGCCTGCGACCAGCGCGAACAGATAGGCGGGTTTCGGCCAGGGGTCATCCCATTCGGCCCAGCCTTCGCCGCTGGCGGTGGGGTTGCCGTTCGACAAAAGGACCGGAAGATCGGATTCGATCCGCACCTTGAAGCGCGACATCACATCGGGGCGGTCCGGATACCAGGTGATCTTGCGGAAGCCCTCGGCCTCGCACTGGGTGCAATACATGCCCTTGGACATGTAGAGGCCTTCGAGCGCGGTGTTGGCATCGGGCGCGATCTCGACCTCGGTTTCCAGCGTGAAGGGGCCGTCGGGCAGGTCCTTTGCCGGAAGGGTCAAGGATTGGCTGTCGATCTGCGGCGCGACCGGCTTGCCATCGACTGTGCAAGACAGGTGCTTCATCCCCTCGCCGTCCAGCCTCAGGTCGTTCCGCCCGGGCCGTTCGGGGTTCGGGCGCAGGGCCAGCCGGGCGATGACCCGTGTTGCGCCGGGGGCGAGGCGGAAGGTCAGGTCCACGCTGTCGACGATGTGGCTGTAGGGCTGGTAGTCGGCGAGGTAGACGGTCTTCTGCTCGGTCATTGCAAGCTCCCTTTCCGTCCGAAGCTACGGCCCTTCGCCGCGGACGCAAGGGGGACCGTGCCGGTCGTTTGCGGGTTTACGAATCTGCGGCGGCGGATACATCTGTGTTCCATGAATGTTCTTGTCTGGTTCCGGCGCGATCTGCGCGTCCACGACCATCCGGCGCTGACCCTGGCGGCAGGGATCGGGCCGGTGCTGCCGGTCTATGTGGTGGATCCGGAACTGTGGTCGCAACCCGATACCTCAGCCCGGCAATGGGCGTTCGTGGCGGAAAGCCTTGCGGGCCTGCGCGAGGATCTGGCGGGGCTTGGCGCGCCGCTGGTGCTGCGGGTCGGCGATGCGTTGCAGGTGCTGGCGGGGCTTTGCCGGCGGCATGGGATTTCAAGGATCGTCAGCCATGAAGAGCCCGGGACATCATGGACCCAGGCCCGCGACCGACGGGTTGCCGCCTGGGCCAGTGATGCAGGGATCTCCTGGACCGAGCTGCCGCAGCCCGGCGCGGGATGCGCGGCCTGCCCTGCCCTGCCCGCCCCGGCGCTGCGCGGCATCGCGGGGGCGGAACCGGGTCTCATCCCCTCGGCCCGCGCCTTGCGGCTGGCGGCGGACCCCTGCCCGCACCGCCAGCTCGGGGGCCGCGCGCGGGGGCTGGAACTGCTGGACAGCTTCCTGACCCAGCGGGGTGAGTCTTATCGGACGGCGCAAGCCTCCCCCCTCGCCACGGAACGCGCCTCGTCCCGCCTGTCGCCGCATCTGGCCCATGGCACCCTGTCGCTGCGCGAGGTGATGCAGGCGACCGCCGCGCGGCAGGCCGCGCGACCCGGCAGGCGCTGGGGCGGGTCGCTGGCCCGCTTCCAGACCAGCCTCGCCGCGCGGGAGAGGGGCATTGCGGCCCCGAACGCGGAAAGGGCCGACCCTTTCACCCTCGCCCACGCGCAACCCGATCCGTTCGATCCCGCCCGGCTGGCGGCCTGGTCGAATGGCGAGACCGGCCTGCCCTTTCTCGACGCCTGCCTGCGCTATCTGCGGGCGACGGGCTGGCTGAACGCGCGGCTGCGGGCGATGCTGGTCTCTGTTGCCTGCGGACCCCTGTCGCTGGAGGAGCAGGCCGTGGGGGCACATCTGGCGCGGATGTTCACCGATTATGACCCTGCGCTCCACTGGCCGCAGGTGCAGGCCGGGGCTTTAGGCAGCTCGCCCAGGCTGTGGAACCCGGTGCGCCTTGGGCGGGAACTGGACCCGGAGGGCGCCTTCACAAGGGCCTGGCTGCCGGAACTGGCTCCGGTGCCGGACGCCCTTCTGCACGACCCCTGGCGCTGGCCCGAGGCGCGACGGCGGCTGGCGCACCGTTACCCGGAGCCCGTCGTCGACCTTCAGTCCGCCGAGCGGGAGGCCCGCGCGCGGCTGCGGCAGGCCCGCCTGTCGGCAGGCTTTGCGGAAAGGCCGGGCGGGCTCGTCCGCCGGTCGGGCACCCGGCGGCACCCGAGCGGACAACTCTCCCTGCCCCTCTGATCCGCTTGACGCACAGCGCGCGGCGCCCTTACTATACGATCATTCAACAAGGATGTCCCGATGCCCCGCGACCCCCGCTACGACATCCTGTTCGAGCCCGTGCGCATCGGCCCGGTGACCGCCCCGAACCGCTTTTACCAGACCCCGCATGCCACCGGCTTCGGCTGGCAGCGCCCGCAGTCCGGGGCGGCCCTGCGCGGGGTGAAGGCGGAAGGCGGCTGGGGTGTCGTCTGCACCGAATATTGCTCGATCCACCCGTCCTCGGATGACAGCCCGCATGCCTTCCTGACGCTCTGGGACGACGAGGACATCGCACCCTTGGCCCTGACTGCCGAGGCCATCCACGCCCACGGGTCGCTTGCCGGGATCGAGCTGTGGCACGGCGGCGGCCATGCCGCGAACCGGATGACCCGGGTGCCGGGGATCGCGCCGGATGTGCAGCCCGCGCTTTACCACCTGCCTGCGACGGCCCGGGCGATGGACCTGTCGGACATTCGCACCTTCCGGGGCTGGCAACGCGACGCGGCGGTGCGGGCGAAGCGGGCGGGGTTCGACATCGTCTATGTCTATGCCGGGCACGACTACCTGCCCTTCCAGTTCCTGTCGCGCCGCACCAACCACCGGGGCGATGCCTATGGCGGGTCGCTGGAGAACCGCGTGCGGCTTCTGCGCGAGATGATCGAGGATACCAAGGACGCGGTCGGCGACGCTTGCGCCGTGGCAGTGCGGCTGGCGGTGGACGAGTTGCATGGTCCGGAAGGGATCACCTCAGCGGGCGAAGGGCGCGAGATCATCGCCATGCTGGCGGAACTGCCGGACCTTTGGGACGTGAATGTCGCGGGCGCCCTGGGCAATGACTCGCGGTCGGCCCGGTTCTCGGCGGAGGGGTTCCAGGAAGAGAACGTCGCCTTCGTGAAGGAGCTGACGACGAAGCCGGTGGTGTCGGTCGGCCGCTTCACCTCGCCCGACCAGATGGTGTCCCAGATCCGGCGCGGGGTGCAGGACTTCATCGGCGCGGCGCGGCCCTCGATCGCCGATCCGTTCCTGCCCGCGAAGATCCGCGAAGGGCGTGAGGACGAGATCCGCGAATGCATCGGCTGCAACATCTGCCGGGCGGCGAACAACGAGGCGGTGGGCCTGCGCTGCACGCAGAATCCGACGATGGGCGAGGAATGGCGTCGCGGCTGGCATCCGGAGCGGATCGCCGTGTATCCGAAACAGGAAAAGGCGCTGGTGATCGGCGGCGGCCCGGCGGGGCTGGAGGCGGCGCTGACCCTGGGCCGGAGGGGGCTGGAGGTGACGCTGGCCGAGGCGGGGCAGAGCTTCGGCGGGCGGCTCTTGCACGAGGCCACCCTTCCCGGCTTGCAGACCTGGATGCGGGTGCGCGACTGGCGGCTGCACATGATCGGGAAGCTGCCGAACGTCTCGCTGTTCCCGGCCAGCCGGATGGGTGCGTCGGATGTGGCGGAGTTCGGGGCGGATCATGTGGTGCTCGCGACCGGGTCACGCTGGCGGCGGGACGGGGTGGGCGTCTATGCGATCCGGGCGGGGGAGTTCCCGCTGGCCCTGACGCCGGAGGATGTTTTCGCAGGGGCGGCGGTCGCGGGGCCGGTGGTGGTCTATGACGACGAGCATTATGTCATGGGCGGCGCGCTGGCCGAGAAGCTGGCGGCCCAGGGGCATGAGGTTCACTATGTGACCACGGCCCCGGTCGCCTCTTCCTGGACGGTGATGACCAACGAGCAGGACTTCCTGCAAGCCCGGCTGATCGAGGCCGGGGTGGCGATCCACCCGCTCAAGGCCTTGAAGTCGCAGGGAAACGGGGCCGTCACCCTGACCTGCGTCTATGCCGGCCGCGAGGAAGCTCTGCCCTGCGGCACGCTGGTCCTCTGCACCGGGCGGCTGCCCGACGGCGCGCTGCGGGACGACCTGAGCGCGCAAGGCATTGCCGCCACCCGGATTGGCGACTGCCTCGCGCCCTCTTCCATCGCCGATGCGGTCCATTCCGCCCACCGCCACGCCCGCCTCTTGGGCGAGCCAGACCTGCCCCCGCGCCGAGAGCGCGCGCCCGAAAGGAGCCTCTGATGCGCCAGCGCCGCCCGGCCAGAAGCCCGAACGCCATCCCCCAGCGCCCGTTCGGCCAGGTGCCGCGGCTCTATGATCCGATCCGCGTCCTCAGCGACGACCAGGTGGAGGCGATCCATCGGGCGGCGCTGACGCTGCTGGCGACGCAGGGGATGCGCGTGTTGAACGGTACCGCGCTGGATCATTTCCGCCGCGCCGGGGCCAAGATCGACGGGCAGATGGTCTACCCCGACCCCGGCCTGATCGAGGAACGGCTGGCCACCGTCCCCCGGACCTTTACCATCGCCGCGCGGAACCGCGCCAAGGACCTGCGCTTCGGGGCCAACGACATGGTATTCTCCAGCGTCGGCGGGCCCGCTTATGTGATGGACCTCGACCGGGGCCGCCGGGATGGCACCTTGCAGGACATGCAGGATTTCCTGCGCCTGTGCCAAAGCCTGAACGTGATCCAGCAGGAATCCGGCGGGCCGCTGGAGCCGATGGACCTGCCCGCCGCCACGCGCCATCTGGATCTCTACCTCAGCCAGATCACCCTTCTGGACAAGAGCTGGAACCTGAACGCGCTCGGGCGGGACCGCACGATGGACGGGCTCAACATGGCGGCGCTCTGCATGGGCTGGTCGCTGGACGATCTTGCGCGGCAACCGATGATGATGGGGGTGATCAACACCAACTCGCCCCGGCAGCTGGACGACCCGATGAGCCAGGGCCTGATCGCACTGGCCGAGCATGGGCAGGTCGCCATCGTGACCCCCTTCACGCTGGCGGGCGCCATGGCCCCGGTCAGCCTGGCGGGCGCGCTGGTCCTGCAGCATGCCGAGGCGATGTTCGGCGTGGCGCTGACCCAGATCGTCAGGCCTGGCGTGCCGGTGATGTATGGCGGCTTCACCTCGAATGTCGACATGAAGACCGGCGCGCCTGCCTTCGGCACTCCGGAATATGCCAAGGCCGCCCAGGCCTCGGGCCAGCTTGCCCGCCGGATCGGGGTGCCCTTCCGGTCCTCCAACACCACGGCGGCGAATGCCATCGACGCGCAGGCGGCCTATGAATCGATGATGTCGCTCTGGGGCTGCCTGATGGGCGGGGCGCATCTGGTGATCCATGGCGCGGGCTGGATGCATGGCGGGTTGACGGCAAGTTTCGAGAAGCTGATCCTTGATGCCGAGATGCTGGGGATGATGCAGGCCTATTTCAAACCGATCGCCGTCACCGAGGACGCCCTGTCGCTGGAGGCCATCGCCGAGGCGGGCGTGGGCGGGCATTTCTTCGGCACGGCACAGACCATGGCGCTGTACGAGACCGCCTTCCACCCGCCGATGCTGTCGAACTGGGACAGCTATCCGAACTGGCAGGCGCGCGGGTCGGAGGAGGCGCCGCAGCGTGCAAACCGTATCTGGAAGGACCTGCTGGCGCAGTACGAACCGCCCGCGCTCGACCCCGGCATTGCCGAAGCGCTGGAAGCTTTCGTCGCCCGCCGCAAGGCCGAGGGCGGGGCCTCGACGAACTGATGGCGACGAACTGATGGCCCGCTTCACCCGCCTCTCCAGCGACGACCGCCGCGCGCAGTTGATCGACGTGGGCCTGGCCTGCCTGGCCGAGGGCGGCATCCTGCATTTCACCGTCGACCGCATCTGCAAGGCGGCGGGCGTCTCGCGCGGGCTGGTGCTGCACCACTTCGGCTCGATGGCCGAAATGCTGACCGCCGTCTACGCGCATCTCTACCGTGACACTGTGCCCGACCTTGCCGCCCTGCCGCCCGAGACCCGGCTTGAGGCGCTGATCGACAGCGTCGTCGCGCCCAAGGCCTTCAGCCGCGACACGCTGGCGGCCTGGCTCGCGCTCTGGGGCCAGATCGCCGTGACCCCGACCCTGCAGGCGGAACACCAGCGGCAATACCGGGTCTACCTCGGACAGGTCAGCGATGCGATTGCCGCCTGCGCGATGGCACGGGGGAGGCAGGTCGAGGCCCGCCCCCTTGCGGTGTCGCTGATCTGCCTGATCGACGGGCTCTGCCTGCAACAATGCATGGACCCCGACGCCCTTGGTCCGGAGGCGGCGAGAGAGGCCTGCCAGGCCTTCCTCGCGCCGCATCTGGGCTGATCACTCGGCGCCCACGATCCGCGCCAGCTTGCCCAGGGTCTGCAAGCCCAGTTCCACCGCGCCGAAGCCCTTGGCGTCGTGGTATTCCTTCGCGGTCGCCATCACCATGCCCAGCGTGACCCGGGTCGCTCCGCCCAGATCGTCGAACGACGCCCAGGCATCGGCGTGCTTCGGCCCGTTCTCGCCCCAGTGCAGCGTGTAGTCGAGCCGCGCCTCGGGCAGGATCGCGCCGTATTTGTGATGGTTCGGGAAGACCGTGCCGTCCGGCCCGATCATGTCGAAGACCCATTCGCCGCCCGCCCGCAGGTCGATGCGGCTGGTCCGGCAGGAAAAGCCTTCCGGCCCCCACCATTTCGGCAAGCTTTCGGCGTTCATCCAGGCACCCCAGACCACCGGGACCGGCGCCTTGATCACCCGTTGCAGAAGCATCGTCCGCTCCGCCACCGCGCCAAGGTTCGCCAGCCCGGCGGTGAACCCCTGACGGTAGCCCTCGGCCATGTCCTCGGCCAGCGAGGCAAGCTGGACCGTCACCGCGATGCGGGCTGCATCGGCGTCGCCGGTGAAATCGGCCGTGACCAGCGCCGCCGATTTTCGCGTGCCCTCCTGCGAGACGACCTCGTAGCCCACCGTCCGCGCCTCGGGCACCAGATCCAGCCAGCCGGCCTCGACCCTGATGTCCGGCTGCCCCGTCCCCTTGCAGAGCGAGACCTCGCGGCCCCCTACCCTCGCATCGGATTCAAGGAATTCCACCGTCACCTCCGGGCCGGGCGCCGCCCAGACCGCCCGGGCGGCGGGCGCGGTCCAAGCGGCATAGAGCGTCGCCACCGGCGCCGCGACCCGGCGGTCGAAGGTGAGCGTGGCGAAACGACCGGATTGAAGATCGCTGCTCACTTCAGCAGCCCCTTGGCGTAGTCCTCCAGCTGCGTCACCACCGTGCCCCAGCCGTCGAAGAAGCCCATGTCCTCATGCGCCTTGCGGGTGTCGGGGTTCCGGTGCCGGGCGATGGCGGTATAGGTCGTCCCGCCCCCCGGTGCATCGGACAGAAGCAGGATCGCGGTCATGAAAGGCTCCGGCGCGGGTTTCCAGCCTTCGGTGTAAGTGTCGGTGAACACCAGCTTTTCGCCGGGCACCACCTCAAGATAGACGCCCTTGTTGTCCATCACATTGCCTTCGACATCGAAGCTGGTGTTGAACCGCCCGCCGACCCGCAGGTCGATATCGACCGCCGTCACCTTGTGCGGCTTCGGCACGAAGAAATGCGGGATATGTTTCGGATCGGTCCAGCATTCCCAGATCAGCGCGCGCGGCACCGCAAGCGTCCGGGTGAAGCTGAGGTCGGTGGCGGGGTCCAGGCCCAAAGTCGTTTCGGCGGTCATGTCTCGCGCTCCTTCATGAGGTTCATCACATAGTCGTCCAGCCGATCCAGCCGCGCCTCCCAGACCTTGCGCTGCTCGTCCAGCCAGTCGGTCATCGGCTGCAGGGCCGCGGGCTGGAAGGCGCAGGACCTGACCCGCCCGTCCTTCTGCGTGGCCACCAGCCCCGCCGCCTCCAGCACCGACAGATGCCGCAGGATGGTCGGAAGCTTAAGTCCCGTGGGGCCGGCCAGTTCCGTCACCGGGGCCGGACCCTTGGCAAGCCGGTTCAGCATCATGCGCCGCGTCGGATCGGAGAGCGCGTGGAAAAGGAGGTCGAGGTGAGGATCATGCTTAGCCATATTGCTAACTAAACTCTCCGGCCCGAGTCGCGCAAGAGAAACTTAGCCAATCAGCGAAGTTTTGACCTTCAGGATTTCCCGACAGGTGATTTCCGGCCTTGCTTGAAATTCCGCACCGGCTTTCCTTGCCGCCGCCCGGCCCCCTCGCCTATTGTGTGCCACAGCATACAAGCGGCCTGCGGCCAAGGGGGATTGCCATGACCGAACGTCTGGATCGTGCGGGGCTTCAGGTGGATGCGGTGCTGGCCCGCTTCGTCGAGGACGAGGCCCTGCCCGGCACCGGGATTGAGGCCGGACCTTTCTGGAGCGGCTTCGCCACCCTGCTGGCCGAGTTCGCCCCCCGCAACCGCGCGCTGCTGGCAAAACGGGACGAGCTTCAGGCAAAGATCGACGCCTGGCACATCGCGCGGCGCGGCCAGCCGCATGACCATGCCGCCTACAAGGCTTTCCTGGCCGAGATCGGCTATCTCCTCCCCGAAGGTCCGGCGTTCAGCATCGAGACCACCAATGTCGACCCCGAGGTGGCGAAGGTGCCCGGCCCGCAGCTGGTGGTCCCGGTGACGAATGCCCGCTACGCGCTGAACGCCGCGAATGCGCGCTGGGGCAGCCTGTACGACTGCCTCTACGGCACCGATGCGATGGGCTCCCTGCCCCCTTCCGGCGGCTATGAGCGGGGCCGGGGCGCCCGCGTGGTGGCCCGCGCGCGGGTCTTCCTGGATGAGGCCTTCCCGATTGCCGGGGCCAGCCACGCCGACGTGCGCCGCTATGCGGTGAAAGACGGCGCGCTTCTGGTCGACGACCTGCCGCTGGTGGACCCTGCTAAGTTCGTGGGCTACCGCGGCAACCCGAAGGCACCGGACGCAATCCTCTTGCGAAACAATGGCCTGCACGTCGAGCTGGTCTTCGACCGCGCGCATTTCATCGGCTCGCGCGACCAGGCTTTGCTGGCGGACGTCCAGCTGGAAAGCGCGCTGACCGCGATCATGGATTGCGAGGATTCGGTCGCCTGCGTCGATGCCGAGGACAAGGTCGGGGCCTACCGCAACTGGCTGGGGCTGATGCAGGGTACGCTGTCGGAGGCCTTCCAGAAAGGCGGCCGTCAGGTGGAGCGGCGGCTGGCGGCGGACCGGGAATATCTCGACCCGGCGGGCAGCCCCTTCACGATCAAGGGCCGCGCGCTGATGTGGGTCAGGAACGTGGGCCACCTGATGACCAACCCGGCGATCCTGCTGCCGGACGGCTCCGAGGTGCCGGAGGGCCTGATGGATGCGATGGTTACGGTGATGATCGCGCTCCATGACCTGAAGAAGACCGGGGGAATGCGGAACTCGGTCATGGGGTCGGTCTATGTGGTGAAGCCGAAGATGCATGGGCCGGAAGAGGTCGCCTTCGCCGACGCGGTGATGGCGCGGGTGGAGGCGGTTCTGGGCCTGCCGACGGCCACGGTGAAGCTGGGGATCATGGACGAGGAGCGGCGGACTTCGGTCAACCTGAAGGAATGCATCCGTGCCGCTCAGGGGCGGGTGGCCTTCATCAACACCGGCTTCCTCGACCGGACCGGGGACGAGATCCACACCAGCATGGAAGCCGGGGCGTTCAGCCGGAAGGACTTCATCAAGCGGAAGTCGTGGATCACGGCCTACGAGAACCTGAACGTCGACATCGGGCTGGAATGTGGCCTTTCGGGCAAGGCGCAGATCGGCAAGGGAATGTGGGCGATGCCTGACCTGATGGCGGCGATGCTGGACGAGAAGATCGCCCATCCCCGCGCGGGGGCGAACACGGCCTGGGTGCCCTCGCCCACCGCCGCCACGCTTCATGCCCTCCACTACCACAAGGTCGACGTCTTCGCGGTGCAGGCCCGGCTGGCCAGGGGGGGGCGACGGGCGCATGTGGACGGGATCCTCGACATTCCGCTGGCGAGCTTCCAGGCTTGGAACCGGGCACAGGTCGTGCGGGAGGTGGAGAACAACGCCCAGGGGATCCTCGGCTATGTGGTGCGCTGGATCGACCAGGGGGTCGGCTGTTCCAAGGTGCCGGATGTGAACGACGTCGGGCTGATGGAGGACCGGGCGACCTGCCGGATCTCGGCCCAGCATATCGCAAACTGGCTGCATCATGGGGTGGTCAGCGAGGCGGAGGTGATGGAGGCGCTGCGGAAGATGGCCGCGGTGGTGGACCGGCAGAATGCGGGCGATCCGCTGTATCGGGCGATGGCCCCGGCCTTCCCGGGGGCGGCGTTCCAGGCAGCCTGCGATCTGGTCTTCAAGGGGCGGGAGCAGCCTTCGGGCTATACCGAGCCCCTGCTCCATGCCTGGCGGCTGCGGGTGAAGGCGGGGTGAGTGCCCACGCGCGGGCAGCTTTGCGGGACATTTGATTTCAAGGGGTTGGCTGTGGGCGTTAGGGTTTTCTTAACGCTTCGCCTTCCCCTATTTGGGCACGGCTTTCAGATTGAGCGCTGACGCGCGAAGACTTCTTGTCTCGTCGTCGGGCTGCGCCTCCTCCTCGGGCGTTGGGGGTTTTCCACCCCCAAACCCCCGAGGATATTTGAGCAAATGTGAAAGATTTTGGGGTTGGTGCGGGCCTGAGGTCAGGTGCGGTCCGGCGGTGCCTGGCCCAGAAGGCCGACCTCGCGCGAGCGGTTGGGGCGGAGATAGGCCCAGTTGAGAAGCGCGGCGGGAACGCCGATCACGAGGCCCGCAGCGGCGGCCCAGAGGAAGGTGGACCAGCCATAGTGGCCGAGGGTGAGGCCTGCGATGACGACGGCTCCGGCGACGGAAGAGGCCCAGAGGGCGAGGAGCCAGAAGCGGAGATGCGGGAACATGGGCGGTCTCCCTATATGGGTGGATCGCGAGAACAACCGGGCAAGGGGGGCGAAGGTTCCCGGCATGCGGTTTCCGGGCGGTGTTCGTGGCGGGATGCGTAGGGTGGGCGTGATTTCACACACGATAGCCGACGGGAGGTTCGCGAGCGGGCAATTTGATGCGCATTGCCGGTAAGTAACGTCCGGCATGGTGCGTGACCTACGCCCCCTACGACGCCTCCATGGCGGAATGGCGAAGGCAGTTACGTTGAGGATACCGTTCCGATCTAGAGCAGACGCGGCTGACGTGCCGCCCGCAGCAAGACTTCAACTTGCTTTGGATCTCGAAAGAAAGAGTAGAACGCAGGCTCACCCGCGTCAGACAGCTGTCTTGCGATCAAGTCTATTGCTTCGTCAATAACTCGATCCCTCTCCCCAGGCGCTACTTTAGCGCCCAAAAGACTGCATAATGCAAGGACATGGAATCCGCCATATGTTAAAAATGTATTTTCTGTTCTGCGAACACCACGTATCCTAATCTCATCCTGTATTCTGTTTCTTCGAAGCTCAATCAGATCGTACCACTCACCGGCTTCAGCCAAGACATGGGCAGATGAATCAGAGAAGACTTTGTGGTATAAATCAGTAAATATGCTGTCAGAGTCGCGTTTTGCGCGCGCTGGATCATGATGAACGTAACTCAAAAGAAGTTGCCCCGCCTTTAGAGCATCCAAAGTCTTCGCCGACTCATCCACTGCGCCAAAGATTCCGCGCTTCCTTAGGTACGAAATCCCAAGAAGGCGCAACTCCATCTCTAGACGAATCTGCTCAGGATCATTTGCTCGAAGGTCCCGAGGATTAATTCGATTCTGATTGTTGGTTGACATAGCAATTCGCGCGATCAAATCCGGGTCTTCCGTCTCGAACACACGGAACAGAACTGAAAGACGCTCGAATTGGTCTATGCGAGGGTAATAGTCCTTCATGGCATCAAAGATCGCAGAGCAAGTCTGAGCACCATTTACGATACTCATTCTCTTAATTGCTATCTTAGGCATGTCCGAGCCGGCCTTGAGCACCCTGCATTGTGATCCTACAATCGTGATTCCGTTATTCAGCGACGCGAAATGAATGTTATCACTGGACGACGCGGACCGAAATATCTCCCTATTTATGGGGCTGTCCAATCCCAGGAAACCCCTTACGTTCATGTTGAAAAGGGAGTAGTCTATTTTTCTTTCATCCCGCAAATCTGCAAGAAGCTTATAAAGCTGAAGGCCAGACACATACCCAACAACACTTCTCAGCTCACTATTTCCAAATTCCACAACACCACTATCTCTAGCAAAGAAAGTGTGGTTGACCCGGGTGCTATGACTGTTGAGACAAAACTCAACAACTTCATCCAAGTGAAACTCTTCAACCTTAATATCTTGCCGCTCAAGATAGGAGACGGTGGGTTGCACCTGCATCGCAAGACAAGGCATGCCATTGCTGATGAGCCACACTTTAAATGATGGCAACTCACGATCAACCGCGTTTCGAATTTCAAGAACTTTCTGCTCAAGGGCAGGGTTGACCAAGGACGGTAACTGCGCCCTCTTATTCTTGATTACTTCAAAGAATCGGGTAAGTTTTTCGAGGCTCGAGCTCGGAAATGGACTCGATGCCTTACGCTCACTTTCATGAACTTTAGATTGGAAGATGTTGATAACTGGTTCGTCGCCGCGCCGATCAATAAAAACGGCATCGACGCCGCAGTCGTTCCCACCATCCGTAAAGCATTCAGCTATTGCATCACGTTCCGCGTAGAAGCGATGAGTCATGAACAAGTGAATCAAGGCCTGGCTGCGTTTTGCGACTTCTCCGGCCTGAACTAACCTGTCGATTCTTGCGTTTAAACGATGGAACTCTTGCTTATTGAAGCTCCGCAACCCGTCGCCCCCTCAACTTCATTCCACAAGTCAACCTCGAGATCGACACTTCTGGACGGTGGTGCCGACAGCACTACTTTTGCACCGGAAAACCGATGTTTCAAGGCGGCATTCGTTCGCGTCGTCGGTCTCGCGAATTTTCTCAGCCTACTCAACCGCATCCTAGTGATTTCGAACACTTGAGGCGGCGATGTCAAATATCACTCACTATGCACTGGCCTCTCCTACCCCACATCCAGCCCGATCGCGTGGACCCGCTGGTTCAGGTCGCCCAGCGCCTGCTGCACGGCGCGGTGGCGGGCGA
>Ga0209793_1001280_pt1 | contig 17002 bp, 20 predicted proteins | sample EBPBio122009_DNA_FD_185863 | JGI IMG/M metagenome (GOLD analysis project Ga0209793, IMG submission 185863) | Wastewater treatment Type I Accumulibacter community from EBPR Bioreactor in Madison, WI, USA - Reactor 1_2/2/2009_ DNA (SPAdes) (version 2) | ecosystem: Engineered > Bioreactor > EBPR >... | reverse complement strand
GGCCAGTCACGTGGTGATGCGGGCGGGGTCCCTTCGACGAGCCGGTCCCGACGTCCGGACGGGTGCTCATCCGCGGCGCCCGCCGGTCGTTTCCCAGGCAGGGACGACGCGGGCGGCGGGGACAGAACTCACGGGGAAGAACTTTAGGCGATGCCGCTGTGCCGCTTGCTCCAGCGAGCGATCGTTCGGGCAGCCATCTCGGGGTCATCGGTGGTGATTCCGGTCACCCCGCGGTCCAGGCACCAGGTGACCTCCTGCGGCGTGTTGGGGTTCCAGACGTCGATTCCGTGGCCGCGTTCCAGGGCTCGCGCGAGGTAGTCCGGCTCTTGGAGCAGCAGCTCGTAGTCCGGTCCGACCGTGGTGATCCCCTCCGGGAGCCGACCGTCCCACCAGTCGCCGAAGTCCTTCTCGATCAGGAACGTCCGCGGCACCTCCGGCATCAGCTCCCCTGCTCGCTCCAGTCCCGGAAGAGAGAACGAGATGATCCGGACCGGACTGCCCAGGGTGGTCCAGCCATACGGCTCCAGCAGCGCCGCGACTCCGTCCTCGACCTCGGTGCCGCGCGGATTGGGATGCTTGGTCTCGATCGCGAGCGAGACGTCGACTCCTCTGGCCCGCGCGACGGCAGTGAGCTCGATGAGCTCGGCCAACGTGATCAGTCGCCGCTGATCGGGGCTCGGCCGGCGGGTCCGCCAGGAGCCGAAGTCCAGGATGCGGAGCTCGGCGAGGGAGCGGTCGTACGCCCTGCCGTGGCTGGTCGACGTGCGGTCGACGGTCAGGTCGTGCAGGCAGATCAAGTGCCCGTCACCGGAGTAGTGGACATCGCATTCCAGGCCGAGCGGCTGCCCGGTGCGCTCCGCCCAGTCGATGGCTGCCCGGTAGGACGCCCAGGTCATCTCCGGCTCCTTGGCCGCATAGCCGCGGTGGGCATAGATCATCACCACGGTACGAAGCCTGCCGCATGCCACCTGAAGTCGTCACTCACTGTTCGCTCCGCGCTCAAGACTTCGCGTGGGGTCGCTGCGCGACGACGGTCAACGACGGGCGAGCCGGCCCAGGATGGTCATCAGCAGCGCGCCGACGCCGATCGCGGCGACCGAGGAACCCAGCCAGGTCGGCGGGGTGAAGCCGATGGCGGCGTCGAACCGGAGCCAGAAGTCGGACCAGATGGGCACCGTGCCGGGATAGATCAGCTGGTACGCAATGAAGCCGCCTGCCCAGGCCACCACCGGAGGCCAACGCAGCCGGGACGAGGCGCTGACATCCCAGCGCTGCCGACTGACGAAGAGGAAGTCAGCGGCCGCAACAGCGAACAGCGGCACGAACACCGAGCCGATCAGAAACAGGAACGACTGATACTGACCAAAGTCCAAGAACCCGGCGAGCAGGGTCGCGATCACGCCGATGGCCACGGCGACGATCCGCCGGTCGACGGTGCCGAACAGGTTCTGCACCGACATCGTGGTCGAGTAGATGTTGGCGAACGCCTCGTCGACCTCGTCGGTCAACAAGATGGCCAGGGCGACCGCCCCGGCAGGCAAAGCGACCAGGGCGGCGATGACGTCGGTGGCGCCGAGGTGGGCGACCGCGAACACTCCCAGGGTGTAGTAGGCGACCGCGGCGAGACCGTAGCCCAACGAGGATCCCCAGAACGCGGCCTTGCGGGTCTTGCTGTGCCGGCTGTAGTCGGCGGCCAGCGGTGCGAAGGAGACAACACCGGCGACGGCCAGATCGACCGCCGGCCAGAATCCGAGGACGGCGTCCTGCGGCATCGGCTGGCGCGGCTGCAGCAGCACCTGGACGAACAGCACCACCGAGGCGACGAGCACCAGCCAGACCATCACCTTGCGCAGCATCCGTACGCTGCCGAGCGGCCGGACCGCCATCACGGTGGCGACACCACCGGCCAGGATGACGAACGGCCAGCGCCAGCTGTCACCGAGGATCGCCGACGCCGCAGTCGCGATGACGATGATCTCCATCGTGGCCCAGCCGATGTTCTGGCCGATGTTCAAGATGGTCGGCGCGATCGAGCCGCGGCGGCCGAGCAGGCCCCGGAGCGACACCATGGCCGGTGCGCCGGTGGTGGCGCCGAACACTGCGGAGGTGCCGAGCAGCAGTGCGCCGATCGAGCAGCCGAGCACGATGGCGCCGATGGCAAGGGGCACCGAGCCGGTGGTGGCGGCGATCAGCGCACCGGTCAGCGGGCCGAACAGGCTGATGCCCAGGTTCGCCCACATGGCGAACTGGTCGAAGAACCGCAGTGGTCGTGGCGGTTCGGTGGTCAGGACGATCGGCGCTTCGGCCTTGGCGGCTCTGGCCGCGGCGGCTGCGCCGCTGGCTGAGGCAGTGGACGTGGTCATGGGCGATAAACCTCCCTACGCCGGCATTACCCGGTCAGGTTCGGTCGGTCGGCGGACCCGCGGCCCCGTCGGACCGGCACTCCGCCCTCTCAGCCCACCATCTGGTGTGAGCTCCCGAAGTTGTCGCTGCCCAACCTAGCGCGTCGAAGGCGGCACGGACCATCGGCGGCCCACCAGGTGACCAGGGCGGACCGTGACATCCGCGAGGCTCAGTCCCCGCGAAGCGGCGTGTCGGGGCTCTGGCAACTGTTGAGCCGCAGCTTTGTCACACCTTGGTCGATCAACTGACGATCGGGTGCCCCTCTGCGTGCCAGCCATAGACGCCGCCCTCCAGGTTGACGGCCTCGAATCCCTGCTGATTGAGATATTGCGTCACCCGCTCCGAGCGTCCGCCGACCGCGCAGATGCAGACGACCTGTTCGCCGATCTCATCCCGTCGCTGGACGATCTGGTCCATCGGGATGTGCACCGAGCCCTCGATTCGGCCTTGTGCCCATTCCTCGTCGGTCCGCACGTCGAGCAGCATCCAGCCCTCGGCCTGCTTGCCTGCAACGTCGGCGGGATGGATGGTCGGGGTCGTCTCGAACATGACTCCTGAGGGTAGTCCCGCCGCTACTTGAGCAGGCGAGACATTCGGCGATCGGCAAGCTTCTTTCCGCCGGTCTGGCAGGTCGGGCAGTACTGCAACGACGAGTCCGAGAAGGAGACCTCCGCGATGGTGTCCCCGCACACCGGGCACTTCTCGCCCTTGCGGCCGTGCACGCGCAGCCCGGATTTCTTCTCCCCCTTCAGATCCTTGGCCGCAAGTCCTTCTGCACGCTGGATCGCACCGCGCAGCTCGGACTGGATAGCGTCATAGAGCGTCGTCAGCTCCTGGTCGGTGAGCGACGAGGCAGGCTTGAACGGGCTCATTCGGGCCGCATGCAGGATCTCGTCGGAATAGGCATTGCCGATGCCGGCGATGACCCGTTGGTCCTTGAGCACCCCCTTGAGCTGCGCGCGCCCCGCCTTGTGGAGCAGTGCGCTGAGGGCTGCCTTGTCGAAGCCATCGGCCAACGGATCCGGGCCGAGCGTGGCAACGTGCGGGATCAGTCCCGGGTCGTCCACGACATAGACGGCCAGCTTGCGCTGCGTACCCGCCTCGGTCAGATCGAACCCGGTGCCGTCGTCCAGGTGGACGCGCACCGCCAGCGGACCGCGACCTGCCTTGGGCGGCACGGTCGGTTGCTGCTCTTTCCAGCGCAGCCAACCCGCCCGGGCCAGGTGGAAGACCAGGTGCAGTCCCTGGGCATCGATGTCGAGGAACTTGCCATGCCGCGCCACCCCCGAGATCTCCAGCCCGTAGAGCGCCGACGGCGGCGGGTCATAGGTCTTCAGCGCACTGAACGCCACCACGTCGATCCGGGTGATCGTCCGCCCGACCAGTTTGTCGGTGAGAAAGACGCGGAGCGAGTCGACCTCTGGCATCTCCGGCATACGCCCATTATGCGGCCCACGCATCAGGGTCGGTGCGGCCGAAGTGAGTGCGTACTCACTGGTGCGCTGTCGTTGCTTGGATTGCCGCGAAGCAACAACAGGGCACCAGTCGATGAGCCTCAGTCGCCTTTCCCGGAAACTCAGTTGCAGCGCTTCGTACCGTTGCCGAGTGGCTGACCTGTACATCTCCGACCCGGGCGGTGGTCCGGAGGAGCGGGCTCGGCGCGAAGCCGAGCGCGCGGAGCGCCGCGCCCTGGTGCGGGCGCGCTATGCCCAGCGGATCGTCAGTCAGGCCGGTCTGGACGAGATCACCGCCGACCTAGTGATGGCCGCGTTGTTCGACCACTTCGACGATCGGGGCGAGGAGTGCAGGCGCGGCAATCACCCACAGCTTCCCGATGACGGCGAGTGGAGCCATGACGCCGGGTTCGACTGCCCGTGCACCTGGGACGCAGGTCGACGAGAACTCGAGAAGGCAACCGCCAAGGCGAAGTGGGAGGAGTTTCAGGCCAGCCCGGAAGCCGAGGCCCGGCGGCGCGCCCGGGACGCCGAGTCAGCGGCGATCGAGGCGTGGATCACTGCGCACCCAGGTGTGACGGCTGACCGCACCGTATTCGCCTGTCCTGAGGTCTGGGAGGGAACGATCGACGGCCATTCGTTCTTCTTCCGCGAGCGCCATGGTTCCTGGCGCATCGAGCTCGATCTCGAGCCCGACGGAACGTTCGCCGACCGGGTCGTCGGCACCTCCGCCGACGGAGAGATGCTCACCGAACGGATCGAGCTGACCTCGGGACCGGTCATCGCCCAAGGGGACGAGTCCGAGCTCGGCGACGGTGCTGTGGCGCACCTGGCGTTCGTCGTGGACACCGTCCGTACGCACCTGGCGCGCGCCGCGTGTACCCACGAGCGCGCCGAGCAATACTGCCCGTCCTGCGGTGAGCGCATCACCACTCTGCAGAGACGTACGTTGTCGTAGGCGATCGTTACCCTCGGCTCGATGACTGGGTCTCGACATTCACGATGCGTCAACCGAGCGGGTGCGCCCTATCTGTGGGAGTGGTACCGCGATGGCGTGGCGCGCACAGTCGACACGGAGTTGGACAACTGCCTGAACGACTGCTGTACGACCCAATCCGAGTATGAGATGAGGCAGGCCGAGGTTCGTCAGCGAATGAGACGCGCCGAGCAAGGGGCCCTCGCGCAAGACTCGAGCGAGCTGGGACCAATCAGCCAGCATCCGACTATCTGGGAGATGCGGTGGCAATGGGATGGAGGTTCCACCCCGCTGCGCCTCTACCACGCTGAGCCAGCGCATCGACCAGAACTTCTATTGGCACTGCACTTCCACGTGAAGTCGGTTGTTGGCGGCTACGCCGAGGTAACCGCCGCTCAGAACGCAGAGATCAGCATTGCGGTCACTCGCTTTGACACCTGGAGTCGACAAGCTTGACACCACCCATAGACTTAAGTCTATGGGTGGAAAGCAACGCTTTGTCTACAACCCCGAATCGCCCGCTCAGAGGCGGGCGAACGCGCTCGCTTTGGCGGACGAGAAGCTGCATGCCAGGCTCCTGGCAGCCAGGAAGACTGCCGGGTTGTCACAGCAGGACATCGCCAACATCATGGGCGTTTCGCAGCCGACCGTCGCGGCGTTCGAGCGCTACGACAACGATCCGCGTCTGTCGACGATCCGGCGGTACGCGCATGCGGTTGGCGTCGTCATCGAGCACCTTGTGACTAGAGATGACGGTAACGCCAGGTGCGAGTGGGAATCGCACAGCCTGCGCTCCGAGGTCGGCATCCGCGTACAGAGTCCACCCGAGGTCAGCAGGAACTGGATCGATCAGCCTTCGGAGTTGCTGGCCCGCTTTGAGCGAGCCGCGTGACGACCGTTCTCTCCGACCTCGCGGAGATTGCGAGTGCCTATCGCCTGGTCGAGGTCATCGCCTACGAGCATTCAGGGCGTCGTGAATCGCCGGCGCTTGAGGCAGAGTCTGAGCAAGAGATGAGTGCTCTCGTCAGACGTGAGGCAGGCGTGCTGGAGACTCGGTTCCGGATGACTGTCAGGACGCGGGATGCCGAAATGCGTTCAGACGTGGGCGCGGTGTTCTCCTCATCCGAGGGCCATGAGGTCGCCGCCGAGGCGGTCGGCGAGTTCATCAATCAGGTCGGGATCATGGTCGTCTACCCCTACCTTCGCGAGGGCGTCTTCACCTCGGCCTCGAGGCTCGGCGTGTCACCGCCCGTCCTCGACCTCGTCAGACGGGGCGAGATCTCGTTCAGCTCAGAACCCGATCAAGGCGGCTCCGGGACGTAGGCCGGACAGCCAATCGTCGGCCGTACGCTCGGAGGGTGAGCATTCCGGTGAGGATCGAGGACCTGGCACAGGCGCTGGCGGAGTACGACTCCGGTTACCTGCTGACCAATCGCGCCGGCCGTACCAAGGTCATCACCGTGGAAGCTGTGGTGTCGGGCAACCGCATCGTCGCCGAAGGGGTGGGGCACGGCTCGACCGCCAACCTGGTCGAGAATCCACAGTGCACGCTGATGTTCCCGCCTGCCGAGCGACACGGCTATACGCTGCTGATCGACGGCACCGGCACGGTGGTCGAGGGGACGCTGACGATGGAACCGACCACCGCGGTCCGCCATCGACCGGCTGCCCACGCCGACGGCCCACCAGCACCCGGAGCTGCCGCGGACTGCGTCAACGACTGCCGCCCCCTCAGTTGAGGTCAGGCCAGCCTCGCTCGGACCTGCCCCTCCATCATCTCCTGCAGCACATCGACGGTCTCCGGGAGCAGATCGACCTCCAGCAGTCGCGCATGTGCCGCAAGTTGCAGCGTGAGCCGCTCGACCTCTGAATGGTTGCCCGCGCGATGCTCGGTCTTGATCCTCGCCACCAACAGCAACTCGTCGCCAGGTGCGACCAGCAACGCTCGCGAGGCCGCCCAGCGAGCCAAGTCCAGGTTCGACTCGGCGAGCGCCCGTCCGGTCAGCTCAACGCCGATGTCACGAATGGCAGACAGCATGTCGGTCCGCAGTCCCTCGGCCCAGTGCCACTGGCCGGGTGCCGCGTCGGCCATCGGCGCGCCGCGGACCAACTGCAGGGCCGCCTCCAGGCCACTCGTGCTCGCCCGATTGATGCCACGCGACGTAAGGATCTGCAGCCGCTGCCAGTCCGAACTGACCGCTGGGTGGAGGAAGATCCGCCCGCTGTAGGCGTCGGGGAGATAGGGCTGGTCGAGTTCGTCGGAGCCCAGCCAGCTCCGCAGCCGACTCACGTTCGAACGTCGGGTGCCCTCGGCTACCCCCATCACGGTCCCCATCTCGGCCGCTGTCGTGCCTGGATGCTCGAGCAGCCACCCGCAGTACTCCAGGCATTGCCTGGCGGCCCGCGCGGGAGCCACACCAGCGGCGCCATGGAGCTCGATCGGGCCCAGGAGCCGGAGCACCGGGTGGCTCGACGACATCCCGCGGGTGTGGTCTTGTCGCTCCATCGCTGCTCCTTTCCCTTCATCGCCTTGGTTGTCTCGTGCTCGCCATCCCCCGGACCTCCTGCCCAGGTAGGTGACGTTGTCGGGCGGGTCGGGCTCGGCGGCGGTCTCCTCGTCGAACCACCAGGGCGCCGGGGTGGTGTCGGTCCGGCCGGTGGTCTCGACCAGCTCGATGACGGCATCGGCCGCCCGCTCTGCGAGCAATTGCGGCCGTACGGCGAGTCCGTACGGCTCGATCCGCGCTACGGGGCCGTCACCTGCGGAGCCACCATCAGCCTCGCTCAGCACGAGGCGGCACGGGGCAGTATCCAGTCCTACCGCGACGGCGGCGATGCTGGCGGGCGGTTCGCTGAGCACCAGCTGACGCAGCCGACGCTGCTCGACCGCCGACAGCGGCGTGTTGACGAGCAGGATGGCGGGCACCCAGGGGTCTGCCAGGTCCGGGTCGATCCGGTGTGCGGCGACAGAGTGTGCGGACGACTGGCTGCGCTGCGCGCTCGCGCGACGCTCCAGCCGGTCGAGCACCGAGCCCAGGTCTTCCGCATACGTCACATTGTGCTGCCCGAGCGCGGCCGGCAGCGCCGCACAGGTTCCGATCAGGATGAGCTCCAGCTCCTCGGCCCAGGGCGAACAGGACAGTTCGACCGCGATGGCAGCAAGCGACGCAGCTGCCGATGCCTGATCGGCGGATTCGATTGAGGTCAACTGCACAGCCTCGATATCGAGAACGACCTGCCCTCCGTCCGCAGTGGCACCTGCCGTAATCAGCGCAGGATAGGGACGCACCGCGTCCGAGAGCCCCGGCGTCGATCGCAGTCTGTCGACATCCACTCCGGCGAGGCGCCAGGTAGTACCGTCGATCTGGAAGCCGTCCGGACCGAGCAGTCCGGGATCGCTCATCTGCAACAGGAGCACGTCATCGGTGACGGTGGCGACCTCCAGCATCGGTAAGGGATGCCCGGTGTGATGGCAGTAGGCGGAGATCGCCCTGGTGGCCAGATCGAGCGTGCGCAATCCCATCGGTTGCTGTCGACTGCCCAACTGCGACTCGACCAGCCAGGCGGCCTGCGTCGGCTGAGAGATCCGTCGACCCAACGGTCGGAGCTGCAGTTGCCGTCGGCGGCGAACCGCAGTCCCCGACACCACCGCGGCGGCCAGCAGACCGCCCACTCCCGCGAGGCCGGCCAGCAACGGATCCGCCACTGACTCCTCCACCGCCTGGTCGCTCGGCGCCTCCACCGGTGATGCCTGTTCGCTTGGCTGTGGCGGTGCGGGGGGCACCGGCGTCGGCAGCGGAGTCGGATCTGCGTCCTTCGCCGGTCTTTCGACCGACTGCTTGCCTGTCCCCGTCGGACCGTGGCTGTTGGCTGCCGCCCCTTCGTCTGCCGCCGCCTTCACGGCGCCGCGGTCCGACGCCGACGGCTTTCCAGGCAGCACCAGGCGTAGCCCGACGGGCAGCTCATCGGGATCGTCCAGCTGGAAGCGGTTCGCCTCGAAGATTCTCGGCCACTGCTCGGGGTCGCCGTAGGCGAGATTCGCGATCGACGAGAGCGATTCGCCCCGCTCGACCTCGTGCGTCTGCCCGTGACCTGGAGATCCGTCGGGGATCTGCAAGCACCAGCCCGCCTCGAGGTGATCCGGACCGCCGGTGAGCAGGTTCGGATTGGCTGCCGCAATCCGTCGCCACTCTCGGCCTTCTCCGTAGAAGCGCTCAGCCAGTGTCCACAGATCATCGCCCCGCTGCACCACGTAGCTCCTGCCGCTGGTGGCTTCAGTCGTGCCGGACGGGAGCGCCACCTCACGGTGGCCCTCCTCGCGGATCGTCTGGGTGACTTCGGCGACCGTCTCCAGCTGGGTGGGATCGATCTGCGGCCGGACGATCTCCGGGGCGGCGTGAGCAGGCGCGGAATGGCCAGGAGCGGCATGACTCGCCTGCGGCGTGGCCGCAGCCAACGATGCAATAGTCAAAACGAGCGCCGACGCGAGTCGCTGCGGCCCGCCCAGTCCAGGCATGCGGATGCGGAGACGCTGCCGCGAAAGGAGAGCCAGCAGTTCGACCACGACCGACGCCGTGAAGACCGCCCAGGCGAGCCAGGCCAGGATGGCGATCAGGCTCACCAAGATCGTGCCGTCATCCGGCCTGGTCAGCGCGGAGACGATCAGTGACCATTGGAATGAGGCCGGCAACGGGTTCCCGACGAAGATCACCAGGAAGGCAGGCACCCCGAGCATGGCGACGATCAGCGTCGCCACGGCGCCCAGTCCCTTGATCAGGCCGAGTCCGTTGATCTTTCCAGGGCCAGCCATCGGCTCAGACCTCGAACAGGAGGGTCAGCATTGCGGCTCCCAGGAAGATCATGCCGAAGATCAATGCCGGGATCGTCATGTAGATGGTCATTCCCTCCGCGGCCGCGCCGGCTGCGACCTGCTCTCGAGTCAAGTGGGCATTGCGCAGCTCCTTCACCCGAGCGCGCAATGTGCCGGACAGCGCGGCGCCGCTTTCATCGAGCTGCATGATGTCGGTGAGGTCCCTCAACTCGGGCAGTTCGAGCTCTTCGGCCAGGCGACGCAGTTCACCGTACGGCGACTGCTGCTCCAGTCGGGCTCGCTCCAGGGCGGTCCTGATCTGGACGAACAGCGGGACGTCGCTGAGCATCGCCGCCGACTGCAGGGCTTCGGCAGCGGAGGCATTGGCCAGCCGTTCGAGGGTCACCAGATCTATGAACACCAGCAGCGACTCGACGGCCCGGGACTTGCTGACCCTCGCCGAGCGGCGCAACAGCACGTCCGGCACCCAGAAGCCGAGCACGAGCCCCGCCAGGGCAAGACCGGCGGGCCACCACGACGGCTGACCGGTCATCCAGCCCCAGGCGAAGCCGATCAGTGCCGGCAGGACGGCCCCGACGATCGCCATCACAAGCTTGTCGGCGTAGAACTCCGCGATCGGCTTGTTCTGCAGCCGCAGCAGCTTGCGCTGCCGCCCGCTCAACGGGATCGGTGATCGGCGGTAGAGCAAGGCGCCCAGCCGTTCTGACCGGGAGCTATCGGCGACAAGGACCTGGTCGTGTTCACCGGCCGAGTGTTCGCCGAGGATCCGGTCCAGCGCCGGCTGGAGTCTGGGCGGGGCCGGCAGCGCCGCGGCAACCAGGGTGACGATGCCACCCAAGGTCAACATGCCGGCCAGTAAGATCAGTGAGTCATTCATCTGCTTGCTCCCTCCCTGACCAGCACCCGAGCCCGAGGGGGCTGCTTGGCCCGGCGTCTGAGCAGAATCAGGGAACCGACGTACGCAACGAGCAGGATCGACAGCACGAGCTGGCCAAGGGGAGTCCGATAGGCGGCGAAGAAGCTCGGCGACAAGAGGAACACCCCGACGAGCGTGACCATCGTGATGACGGTGACCTGGCGTACGACGACGTACGGCTTGCTGCGTTCGGTCTCGATCAAGCGTCGGCCCCGCAACTGATCCTGGATGGACTCGGCGAGCTCGCGCAGGGTCGTCGACGCGCCCACCGCGCCCCGATCGGCAGCCAGGATCAGGGCGGCGACCACGGGATCGGCGTCCGCCGCATCAAGATCATCGGCAAACCGTTGCAACGCCTCGTGGGTGTCCCAGCGATTGTCGAGTCGGCTCACCAACATGCCGACCTCATCGGCGATGAGAGGCGGTGCACTCTGCCGGGACAGCCGGATCGAGTCGGTCACCGACCGCCCGGTGCTCAGGGTCGCCGCCAGCCCACGGACCCACCGATCCAGAGCCTCCAGCAGCTGGATGTCGTGCGCCGGCGGGAGACTGAGCAGGTAGGGCAGACCAAGTGCCAGCAGCGGAGCGACGACAATCGCGACGATCCAGCCGGTCACGGCGGCCACTGCGAACCCGACTGCGGTGCTGGCCAGCAGGATCAGATCACGGCGCCGCCCGCGCGACCCCGGGGGTCGGCGGGTCAGCCGGGCCCAGGCCGAGCGACCATCGGCGCGTCGTACCCGTACCCGTGGGCCCCACCGTCTGGTTGCGCCGGCAACGACCAGCACCATCCCGCCAGCAACGAGTACGCCTGCTGCTGCGGCGACCTCGGCGGTCACGATCTGCCCCGCGGACCAGGCCAGAGATCTCGACGAAAGGGCAGCAGCTCGGCTTCGAAGTCGGCATCGGGGAAGAACCCCGCCGGACGGCCGGAACTACCGCTCGCGTGGTACACGAGATGGGTCACCGGACGTCCGTTCTCGATCGCCCGAGTGACCTGGCGGATCTCGGAAACGAATCGGCGGCGGACGCCGCCTTTCCAGGTATCGTCCTCGAGCTTGACGAAGACGAAAAGCGCAATGTTGTGGGCGATCTGGCGATAGGCCTCGTCGACGGTCAAGACGCCGCCTTGGGCTACCCGCGAGGCGAGCCGGTCGATGGTCGATTCGGCCGAGTGCGAGTGCGTCGTACTCAACGTGCCCGTGCCGGCTTGCATCGCCTCGAACATGGCTGCCGCCTCACTGCCCCGGACCTCGCCCACCACGAGCCTGGAGAGGTTCTGCCGCAGGGCCTCCGGCATCAGGTCGGCGACGGAGAAGTCGCCGACCGTGGTCCCGCCACTCACTTCGCCGTGGCCCACCCGCGCCTGCAACGCCAGAATGTTCTCCCGGCCGGGCTGCAGATGCGTCATCAGTTCGTAGTCGGTCTCGATCGTCCCGAATCGCTCGTTCTCGGGAATGGCATTGATCAGGGCTCGGAGCAGCGTCGTCTTGCCCGCACCTTGGTCGCCGGAGATCACCATCGACTTCCGCGCCAGCACTGCCGCGTCGAGAAACTGCGCGACCTCCGTCGGCATCAGACCGCCCTCCGCGAGATCGGCCAGAGTGACATCGGTCAGGATGTGCTGCCGGATGACCACGCTCGGCCGGTGCGAAAGACCGAAACCGATGGCATGCAGCCGGAACCGCTCGCCGAGCGCCAGGGTCATCGTGGGATGAGTGTCGTCGAACGGACGCGAGGGGAGGTTGTTCTGGCCGAGGAACCGGATCGCCTCGACCAGTTCTTCGTCGCTGTCCGCGACCGGCGACATCTTCTCGCGCCGGCCGTCGCCGTACTGGACAACCACCGAGCTCCAGCCGTGGATCTCTATGTTCTCGACGTCCGGCAGATCGAGCAGCGGCTGCAACCGTCCGTATCCGAAGACGGCGTTCTCGACCGCCCGAACGTAGGCAAGTTCCCGCTCACTGGACCAGAGATCGGCGCCATCACGATGCAGTGCACGGACGTGATCACCGACGACGCGCCGAATGATCGCCCGCCCGAGCAACCGCCGATCCTCGACTGTCAAAGGGCGCCCCGACCGACGAGCCTCAGCCTCGGACTCGTCGGTGATCGCCTCCGACGCCCGGCGCCGCAGCTCGACCACCTGTGGCCAATCGATGAGATCACCGGCAAGTCGGTCCTCGAACTCGCGCACCTCCGCCTGGCTGAACAGGGCGAGCCTCTCGGAGTCGATGGCCGGCGCAGAGCCTGCCTGCCGCCGGGACCGCTTCGGTGCCGTTGCAGGTTCCAGGTCGGCCAGGACCGGAATCTCGCTCAATCGTCGGGGCCGCTTCGCGACGTTGTCCATGGTCACCCCCGCACCAGCTGATCAGCTCGATCCACGCGAGTCGCGAGTTGCCCAGCAGCGGCATGTAGGGACCGGACCAGTCTGGAGCTGTCGAATTTGCGGGACTGCGGCTCACCATCGGACAGGTGCTTGGCCATCGCTGGATCGTGGGCGATCTCGGCGACGACCGGCGCCCCGAGCGACTTGCCGATCTCCCGCGCCGTGTACGGCTGGCCGGCGCCCACCACGATCAAACCAAGGCCGCGCTGGTGCGCCTGGAGCCGCGGATGCTCCCGCAATGCCAGCAGGTGGACTCGGGCCGAGACCACCGAACGAAGACTGCTGCGCAGCACCACCGCGGTCAGGCTCGCTCGCTCCACCAATGGCGAGGGCAGACCGCTGTGACTGATCCGACCGGCATCGACGATCACGTCGAACCCATGATCATCGAGCGCGACGAATACGTCGGTGAGGTCCGGCCAGACTCCGCCGAACAGTGCCGCGCTGCTCGGCCGGCCGAATCCCGGCAGGAACAGTCGGCTGACTGCCTGATCCTCGACCAGCGGGACCGACTGGTCGATCACCACCTCGGTGAGTGACCGACGGTCCCGATGCGCCTCGGCGACCCTCAGCAGTCCCTTCCCCTCAGCGCTGGTGCCGGCCAGGTATCCGGCCAGCACAGCCTGATGAGCACCAGGGTCACAATCGGCCAGCAGCACCGGCCGCGGCCAGGTCAGCGCCAGTCCGACCCCGAGAGTGGTCACCCCCGGTGCCCCGGAGGCCGACGTCAGCAGCAAAATCCCCATCTCGAGTCACCGCACCGCATCGCGGACGATGGTCAACCGTTCCTGAGCCGACAGCGTCGCGATGACCGCTGCTTGAGCCGCCGGCACATCCACGTCGACGAAAAGGGATCCGGCATCAGGCCCAGGCACCGAGGAAACGGTCCGCGCGACGAACGTCTTGCCAGCCTGCGGGTCCTTCTGACCCGGTTGGGCATCCGCAGGTGGGAGCGCGACCAAGCGGATCGGTGATCCGGGAACCAGGAAATCCGCCGGTGCCCGACCGCCGCTGAGCCTGATCGCGACCACAGCTCGCTCGGGTGCCGGGATGGTCGCTGCGGTCACAGCTGCCGGGGCCAGCAGCGAGCCTTCGACCAGGTCATACGCGGCACGTTGCCCGATCAGTTCCGGTGCCTGATCGGCGGCGACAGTCGGCACGCTCGGGTCACCGCTGAGAGTGACGGTCGTCAGGTCGGCAGCCTCGACCAGCTCTCCGCGGTAAACCGTCGCGGCCAGAGCCACGACCGTGCGCTCGGTGGCGACCTTGGCGTAGATGACGTATGACAGCAGACCACCAAGGCAGACGGCCACGACCCCGAGGGCGATCCATCGGGGATTGCGCCGAACGGGTGGCCGCGGTGGCTCGGGAGTCACCGGACGCTGCTGCTTCGGCGCGGTCGGCCGACGGCGGGGAAGGGCGAGCCTTCGCGCTGGGCGGGGTGGGCTGTCTATCGTCATTGAGGATTCCTGTGCTTCTCGGTCAGCGCGACTCGTCAGGCCCGACGGCGTTCGATGTGGCATGGCCCGTGGCAGAGACCGATCGAATGCCGATGAGGGTGAGGAAGATGGTGCGTTCGCTGGCATGGGTGCGGACGGTGACGACCCCGTTGTTGACCGTCGCGTGGCCTGAGACGTCGGGCTGACCTGCCAGGAATGCGGCAGCGGCCCGCAGCGAGGCGTCGCCCGGGCTCCGACCCGCGATGGTCTGAGTCACGCCGGCATTGGCTGCCGCCCGAGCGGCGCCCGCGGCAGCCGCCTCGGCCCGGCTGGCAGCAGTGATCTTCTGACCACCGTCGATGACCAGTCCGGCAGTCATGATCAACGCAGCGAAGACGACGGTGACGAAGACGCTGACGGACTGGCCGCGTTCGTCCCGCCCTGGTAGGCCGGATCCGGGGGCCAGCGAGCCCAGAGCGCGGCGGCTCACGATCGGGCCCGATAGGTGTCCAGCGCTGCGGAGCCGGAACTGCGTACGGTGACACTGCCCGGCATACCCGGGATGGCCAGATCGGAGAACGGCACCTGGCAGGTCACCGCGGCCCTCACGGTGGCCGGTGTCCCGACCGGAACCCCGAACGCGGAGGTGTCCACGGAGATCGAGTCCCCCGCGCAGCGCAGTCCATCGGTGGCGAGCACTCTGGCACCGGCGCTGACCCCGGCTCGGTGCGCACTGCCAGCCGATCTTTCGAGACTGGCCGCGCGTGCGGCGGACTGCGCCGCCTCGACGACCGTCGCTCGTGCGAACCACAGCCGCCCGCCAGCGATCAACAGACCGAGCATCAGCACCAGCGCCGGCACGATGACCACAAGCTCAACGGAGGCAGCGCCACGCTCGTCGGCTACTGAGCGCATCACGGTCGGGTCACCCGCTCCACCGGCGCCGATGCGGTCTCACGGATCTGGCCCAGCGGCAGGTCGAGCATCATCGGAGTTCGGCCGGCGACGGTGACCTCCACGCGGTTGGCGTTCGTGGAGACAGTCACCGCCACCTCCTGCAGACCCCCGCTCCGGGCGATGCCGGCGGCGACCTGCTTGGCCTCGCCGGTGCTGCCATGACTGCCACTCGCCACGTCAGCCCCGGCATTCGCCGCTCTGTTGGCGACGTTGTGACCGTGAATCCAGATACCGGCCTGGATGACGCCGAGCGTCACCAACAACAGCACCGGCCAGATCAGCGCATACTGCGCTGATTCGGTGATGCCTCGTTCGTCGGCCGGCCGCCGGGTCATGGGCGTTCACATTCCTCAGGGAAGTCGGCTGAGCACGAATGACCTGATCGCCGCCACGATGGCTACGGCCACGGCCACCGCGCCAGCGATCAAGATCGCGTTCTCCGCGGACTGGCTGAGACCGCGCTCGTCGCGAGCCGTCGGCTCCTTGAGCGTGATCACCAGGCCAATCAGCAGGTACGCGATCTGGGAGAACTTCATCGGGGATCCTCCTGAATGGGACGGCAATTGGCGAGAGAATGTACGCACCGTCGGTGTGATTCGGCCAGTCATGATGGCCATTTCTGACCTGAATGCGACAAAATGTGATAAACATCACGATGCCCGTTACCGTGTCGTGCTTGAAAAGCTGAATATTTGCGGCTGCCGAAACCGCTCCTGACCCGCAGTGTCTGACGCGGCAGTTCACACACCGCTGGACCATGCTGGCTCATGCGCAGTTGGCGATCTCAGCCGAGTGGACGGCAAGGCGCCGCAAGGCCTGACTGCACCGCTGGCGGACGGCGTCGGGCGAGATCTGACGCTGACTGGCCGCCTCGGCGGTGCGGATGCCTTCGGCGTAGACGCTGTTGAGCAGCGCACCGGCATCCGCATCGATCAGTTCCAGTTCCACCGCGGCTCTGAGCACATCGCCGGCCGTGAGCACGGCGATGTCGCGATTGTGATCGGCATGGTCTCGCGCGAACTGACGATCGACGGCATCGGCGAAACTCGGACCTGGTGGCCAGAGCACGACGCTCGGTGAGCCGGCGAGTTCCCGCTTGGCGAACTTGCGGGCATCGAGCGCCAAGTTGGCCGCGACGTGGTGTGGCCGCCTGTCGACGGGATAGCGACGGATGCACTCCCACATCGCCAGCAGATAGCAGTCGATGTCGTGCGCATGATCTGCGTTCGCCATCAGCACGATCTTGCCGAGCATCGCCTGCAAGACGGTGCGTGCGGCAGCCATCGAGCCCGCGTGCACCTCGGTGAGCAGGACCCTCAGCACCTCGTCCGGTCCGGCCGGGATCCGGGCCAGGACGGCATGGAGATCCTGGCAATCCCGCAGGATCTGATGCCGGGCGGCCCAGTGCTCGACCTCGTCTCGGGCGCGCAGCGCTTCCCACTCCCGGTTGAGATCGGCGATGATCCGGTGCTGGCCGCCGGCCCTTCCACCCCATGACATCCGTGCTCCTGCCCCTCGTGATCGTTGGTCCGTTCACGATGCCCGGACGGTGTTGGCAGGGGTGTCTGCCGACACACCAGAGGTGTTGTCCGTTTGAGACAGGTGTTGTCCGTGCAACTCAGCGTCGTCCCGGGGAC
>Ga0209793_1001275_pt1 | contig 17114 bp, 12 predicted proteins | sample EBPBio122009_DNA_FD_185863 | JGI IMG/M metagenome (GOLD analysis project Ga0209793, IMG submission 185863) | Wastewater treatment Type I Accumulibacter community from EBPR Bioreactor in Madison, WI, USA - Reactor 1_2/2/2009_ DNA (SPAdes) (version 2) | ecosystem: Engineered > Bioreactor > EBPR >... | reverse complement strand
TCCGTAGAGATGGGTAGATTCCCACGCGTTACTCACCCGTCTGCCGCTCCCCTTGCGGGGCGCTCGACTTGCATGTGTTAAGCCTGCCGCCAGCGTTCGTTCTGAGCCAGGATCAAACTCTCATGTTAAAAAGACTTTGATTTGGCTTTATCTGGTCACGCTTGAATTGACGAGAACATTCACACCTAGACTGCATTGACCGAAGTCGCCGCGTCTTGGTAGACTTATTCTCACCAGAAACGTGATCCGCCAAAGTCTCTGTTCGAACTACAATTCCCCGAAGGGAAGAGAGTTCTGCAGGACGATGCCGCCCACGTTTCTCTTTCTTCTATATTCAGTTTTCAAAGAACAGACAGCGCAGACGCGATGTCGTGGCCCATTTCGCTTTTGGCTTCGGGCCTGCAGAGTGTCGCTCACGCGGCTCTCATGAATTTGTTCCAACTCTCGAAACTCAGAAGCGAACTTCTTCGTCGCCAGCAGCGTCGCCGCTGTCGTTGGTGAGGCGTATATAGGGGACGCCCCTTCGAGGTGTCAACAAAGAAAATGAAGTTTTTTGAATTTTTTGCGACACGTAAGGGAAGGTCGGCGTTTCGCCCCAAATCGTGATCGCGCGCCGCTGGTGCGGTCGCATTGGGGCCGCAATCGCTGCGCACAGGTCGGACCGCCGCAACGGTTATATGAATCGCGCACGCGTAAGGAACGCGCCGGACGGCGGCTGACTGTGGAGGCGCCTTTCGTTGACTTGCGGGTTCGCGACGGGCAAATGTCTTTGAACGAGTTCTGAACGAGAAAACCGAACGGCTGCGCATGCCAGGGGACGTCCAACCTAAATGCATCGAGTAAACGACGCCGTGACGGCGCTCGGCAACGAGCCGCCTCTGATCGCCGATGGTCGCGGCGGTCCGCCCGACCGCCGCGAGGTGTCGGCGCGCTGGCTGTCCGGCACCTTCCTGACCGGCCTCACCTCCTCGGTGCTGATGGGCGTTGCGCTGCTGGCTGCGCTTGACGGCCGCGAGCAGCTCGCCACACCGCCCGAGATCGCCCGGGTGATCGCGCAACAGCCGGCCGGCGAAGCGGGCGAAGCCGCCAAGACCACCCGCCTCGCCGTCCCGCGCGCGGCGCCGAAAGCCAGCGACCGACGCCGGATGGAAGTCTCGATGATGAGCCGGGTCGGCGACCGCGACGTCATCCGCGCCCAACCGTTCGTCGAGGTGAAGATGGCGCTTGCCGCCGGCCACACCACCAAACGCCCCTACCCCGCGTTCGACCCGCTCGACGTTTTTGCCGAGAGCGGGCCGCAGCCGGACGCTCCCGAATCCGACGGCGTCATCTATGGCGCCAAGATCGAAAGCGAAGTCAGTCTCAAGACGATCGACTTCCCGATCGCCACCGCCGCCTTTGACGAGAAGAGCGCATATACGGCGGGCGAGATCGAGGAAGTCGTCCGCGACGCTGGCCTCGCCCTCTCCGACGGGGCCATCCAGGTCGCGTCCCTCCACTATGTCGACCCGCAGCGTTTCGGCCAGACCGCCGATGGCCCCCTGCCGCAGACATTCGCCCGGGTGATTCCCGAAAATGTCTCGACCGCCACCCGCGCCTCATTCGACGTTTCGACCGGTTTTTCAGAAGATTTTCTTCCGGTTCGCACCGACAAGAAGATCACCACGGTGTTTGAGGAGGCCGGATACGATCGCGCCATGTCGCGCGGCATGGCCGACGCGCTGGAGACGATGCTCAGCGGCCCGAATCTCAAGGCGGGCAGCGTTTTGCGCATCGGCGTCGAATCGACCAGAGACGTCAACCGCATCGTCCGCGCCAGCGTCTATGACGGCGCCACCCATATCGTGTCGATTGCACTGGACGATCGCGAACAGTTCGTCCCGGCCGAAGAGCCGGAAATCTCCACCGAGGTCGCCGCCGCGCTGTCGGGCGAACCGCAACCGGTCCGGCCGTACAGCGAATTGCCGACCGTTTATGACGGCATCTACCGGGCCGCCTATTCCTACGGGATGTCGCGGGAAATGACGGCGCAACTGGTGCGGCTGCTGGCCTCCGATGTCGATTTCCAGTCGCGGCTGAATCCGGCCGACCGCATCGAGGCGATTTTTTCACAGCCCGACGAGCAGGATCGCGCCACTGACGAATCCGAACTGCTTTACGTCGACGCGATGTTCGGCGGTAACCGCCGCGTCTTCTACAGATTCCAGATGGACGACGGCGCCATCGACTATTTTGACGAGAACGGCCGCAGCGTTCGCCAGTTCCTGTTGCGCAATCCGGTGCCCAACGGCCGCTTCACCTCCGGCTGGGGTGCGCGACGGCACCCGGTGCTCGGCTACGTGAAGATGCACACCGGCGTCGACTGGGCCGCGCCGCGCGGCACCCCGATCATCGCCGCCGGCAGCGGAGTTGTCGAAAAGGCCGGCTGGGCCGGTGGCTACGGCCGCCAGACGATCATCCGTCACACCAACGGCTACGAGACGTCATACAATCACCAGAGCGGCATCGCCCGCGGGATCGAGCCGGGCGCGCGGGTGCGCCAGGGCCAGATTATCGGCTATGTCGGCCAGACCGGCCTCGCCACCGGCAATCACCTGCACTACGAATTGCTGGTCAACGGCAACAAGGTCGACCCGATGCGCGTCCGCCTGCCTGTCGGCCGCACGCTCAAGGGCGACGAACTCGACCGGTTCAAGAAGACCAAGGACCGGATCGAAACCCTGATCGGCGACGAGGACGAGGATCCGCTGAAGGTGGCCGAAGCCGCAGCGCATTAGTCCAGGCGAAACATATGCCGCGGAGGTGACCCGGCAGTCGTCGCGGCCCGCGCCACATGTTCGGCGAAACTATTCGACGAATTCGACCGTGACGCCCTTCTTGACCAGCTTCGCCAGTTCCTGGGCGTCCCAGTTGGTCAAGCGGATGCAGCCATGGCTGTTGGTCTTGCCGATCTTTGACGGATCGGGCGTGCCGTGGATGCCGTAGGTCGGTTTCGACAGCGCGATCCACACCGAGCCCACCGGCCCGTTGGGCCCGGGCGGTATGCGCAGGATCTTGTCGTTCTCGCCCTGCTTGAAGTTGATCTTTGGATTGTAGGTGTATTCGGGATTCAGCGCGACGCGCTCGACCGTGTGGGTTCCAACCGGCGACGGCGTGTCCGACGACCCGATCGTCGCGGGATAGGCGACAACCAGCCGCCCGGCCGAATCATAGGCGCGCACCTGTTCGCGTCCCTTGTCGGCAATGATTCGCGACACCAGCCGCGTCACATTGGACCCGACGCTTGCGACCTTGATGACGGTGCCCGCGCGGTTGAAATTGGCGCCGGGATTGAGTTCCTTCAGATAGGCTTCGCTCATGTGGAAGCGCTCGCCTAGCATTTCGAGCGTCGACGTGAAGCCCATCGCGTCCAGTTGCGCCTTTTCGGCATAGTCGCTGGGGATCGACGCCACATAGGGCCCGGCCGCGTCCTGCTGGGTGATCGTGTATTCGGCGAACGCCGCGCCGCCGCGCTCCGCAAGCGCCGCCTCGATGCCGGCGGTGTCGGTGGTTTTCAGATTGTCGCCGGTCAGTTCGTTGTAGGCGGACAGCGCCTTTTCCACATTCGACCCCATATGCCCGTCGATGACGCCGGGCGAGACGCCGGCGCGGTCGAGCATGATCTGCAGGCTTGCCACCGAGGGAACCGACTTGCGCCCGATCGTCGGCACGTCGGCCGGATTGGCGGGCGACAGCTTCGGCTCGTTCTGGATCGGCGCCGGCTCGCGCGCCGCGGTCTGGGGCAGCGGCTTGCGATCCACCTTGCGCTCCGGCTCCGGCGGCGCTTCGGGGAAAGCGCCGCCCTCGTCGTAGGAGGCCTCGTCCTCGCCGGGATAGCGCTGATCGCGCCGGCGCTCGTAGCGGTCGCCACGGCGCGGCCGGTCATATTCATTATCCAGATAGCGATCGCCCTCATAGCGATCATAGGCGCCCACCGTCCCGGTCGACCGCCTGTCGAGGCCGTTTCGCGGCAATTCGACCGACAGGATCTGCCCGGTATAGGCGTCGGCGATCACGCGGCGTCCATAGTCGTCGTAATAGACCTCGATTTCGCGCGCTTGCGCGATCTGCACCGCGCCGTCCTGCGCGTTCGCCATCGTAAAGGGCGAGACCGACCCCGCCAGCGCGGCCAGCGCGACGGTTGCCAGGGCTCTAGACGTTACCGCAAGGCGCATGATTCTCCGGTCCATCAAGCAAATACGACAGTTTACACGGCCGGTTTGACCGTGCGTCACCAGACAATGCTATGTGTATGATGAACGAGACATGAAGATCGCGCGCTCCGGCCGGGAAAATTTCCTTTCCGGAAACCATGATTTGAGTCGTCTTTCTCCGAACCGGCTCGTTTCTTGTCGCGCCGGACGCGCTCATATCCCGATCGCCGCTCGCTCGGCGCGCCGCAGGTTTGCCGCCGCCAGTCTGTGACTTTCGGCGATGTATTGCTTCAGCGCCGCGTCATCCATCGATATGCCGGTGACACGCTGGATCCATTTCATCCCCCGCGAGGCGAGATAGGGCGCGGGGCGGCAGCCGGGCTGATCCTTCAGCATCTCGAACGACATTTCGGACGCCTTGAACGTCACCGCCGGGTCGCCGGCGCCATCCTGACCCGGCGCGGCGACGGCGAACAGTTTGGAGCCGACTTTCCAGACATGCGATCCGCCCCACTGAACCACATGATTGGCGCCGGGCAAGGAGCCGCAATATTCATCATACTCGTCGAGCGTCATGGTCGCGCAAACGCCTCGCGAAACCGGGCCGCGGCCTGCGCGTCGATCAGCCCGCCATGCCCGAACAGCGCCCGGTCGAAATCGAGCCCGGCGATGCGGGCGGCGGTATCGGCGGCGAGCGCCCGGTCCTCATTCAGCAGCGACAGTTTGAGCCCCCAGATGTTCATTGCGCAATCGGCCGCAAACAACAGCCGTTGTTTCGGATGCATCAGGACGATCTGCCCGGGGCTGTGGCCCGGCGCGTGGATCGCAACCAGTCCGCCCGGCAGCCGGTCCCCGTCCCTCACCCGATGGTCGACCCGCGCCGGCGTCAGATTGTTGCGCATCATGCGCGAGGCGGCAAACAGCAGCCGGGACGCGACGCCGGGACCTGCGTACACCGGCGGCGGCACGCCCGCCTCGATCGCGTCGGCGTCGGTCTCGTGAGACCAGCATCTGGCGCCAGTCGCCTTCAACATCGCGGCCAGCCCGCCCATGTGGTCGGGATGGGCATGGGTGACGATAATGTGCCTGACGTCATCGGGGCGACGCCCCAGCGCCGACAGCGCGCGAACTATCCTCGACTCGGATTTTGGAAGCCCGGCGTCGATTAACACCAGCCCGTCGTCCGAATCGACGACAAACGCGTTGACGTAGCCGCCAAGCACCCGATGCACGCCGGGGACCGATTGTTTCATGCCTGGTTCCTTGCCATGACCGCACCTCGACCGGAAGATCGCTGCGCGGCTTGCAATCCGACACTTGATCGCATCGCCCAACGCCTTACACAAATGTTCATCAACTGGAAAAGCGCAATGAATGCCGATTCGCCCCGTGTCCGCCTCCTCGTGCTGTTTGGGGGACGTTCGGCCGAGCATGATGTTTCGATCATGTCTGCGACCAATGTCATGGCCGCGCTCGATCCGGCGAAATATGACGCGGTGCCGGTGTTCATCTCCCGCGACGGCCGCTGGCGTTTGAGCAGTTTCGTCGACGGCGCGCTCGACTGTTCGGCAAAAGGCGACGAAATCCTGCTGGTGGCGGGCGGCAACGGCCGTCTGCTTGTGCTGCCCGGCGATGGACCCGCGCGCGAAATCGACCCAGTCGACGCCATGTTCCCTGTGCTGCACGGCCTGCCCGGCGAAGACGGCTCGGTGCAAGGGCTGGCCGATGTCGCCGGATTGGCGTTGATCGGCTGCGGCATCGCCGGTTCGGCAAACGCCCTCGACAAGGATCTGGCGAAGCGGCTGTTGAGCCAGGCCGGCATTCCCAACGCCCGATCCGTCACCATCCACGCCGGCGCGGCGCCCGATTTCAAGGACCTGGCCGCAACGCTTGGAACCCCGATCTTCATCAAGCCGGCCCGACAGGGCTCGTCGGTCGGCGTGTCGAAGGTGACGGATGCGGCCGGCTACCAGGCGGCGCTGGCGACGGGCTTTGCCCACGACAAGAAACTGGTCGCCGAGGAATTCATCAAGGCGCGCGAAATCGAATGCGCCGTGCTGGAAGCCCCAGACGGCAGCCTGTTCGTCTCACGTCCGGGCGAAATCGCTCCGGCCGAGCACAGCGGCTTCTACACCTACGACGCAAAATACGTCGACGCCGACGGCGCCGCGCTTATCGTCCCCGCGCAATTGCCGACGGATGTCGAAACCCGCCTGCGGACGATGGCGGCCGAGGCATTCCGCGCCGTGGGCTGCGACGGCATGGCCCGGGTCGATTTTTTTGTCTCCGCCGACATGACGATGCTGATCAACGAGCTCAACACCATCCCCGGCTTCACTAATATCAGCATGTATCCGAAGGCGATGGAGGCGTCGGGCGTCAGCTATCCCGACCTGATCGACCGCCTCGTGGCGCACGGGCTGGCTCGCGCCGCCAGGGATCGGCGGAACTGACGGCAACGGTTCTATCGGACATTGTAGTGCTCCCAGTCGCTGTCGCCGTCCAGATATTTGTAGGATCTGGAGAAGAACGGGTTGACGGCAACATTATATTCGAAGGTCACTTCAGTGTCGCCGAGCACCGAGAAGAGCGGCTTGAACCCGTATCGGCCCGTCACGATGATGGCCGCTTCGCCCACCTTGAAATTCTCCCGGTCAAGGATCGCCGACCAGTCCATATCCGACGTGCCGCCAAAGAAATCGTGAGCCGGAAATTCCTGGACGACGCCGCCGGCAGATTTGCTGGCGCTGCGCAGCGTCAGATCAAGCTCGTCAACGTCCATCCCGACCGTCGATCGCGTGATGTAGCTGGGTATCCCGGTCCTGACGCGCGCCTCGAACATCGGAAATCGGGCCGCCCACCGCGCCGTATTGTCCACAACCGACACAAAATTCTGATAGGCCAGCCAGCCGCGCCCAGTCTCGAAGACCACGCCCAGGAACATGATCAGCAACGGCGCTATGAGCGCAAATTCCGTGGCGGCAATGCCGGATGTGTTGCGGCGGAACCGTTGCAGCGCCTGTCTTCCTGTGCTTGACGACGGTGTCATTCGGTCACGCGCACGGCTGCAGCCCCGAGTTGGATCGCCTGTAGTTGAATCTTGTTCTTCGTGTGCGGAACGAGATATTTCGTCATTGGAGAAATTGCGCGCCAGTCATATCCAACCTGGAGCAGAAAGTCGCCGGTCTTGGACACGCTGAAGCCGTTTGAGACCGGAAAGTGGATCCGAACCGCGGCCAGGTCGGCATTGTCGATCCTCGTGAGCCTGACATGCAGCTTCGACCTGTCCAACTCGACCGGCATTGCGCTCGAAACGGCGTCGCGCAGCCCGACGTTTGTGATCTTGGTTCCGTGTATTTGTGATGACCTCAAATACTCGACGCCGGCATTGGCGGCGTTGTTGAGGTAGAGGTTGAACACAAGGACGATGCCGATCTCGAAAATGCCGATCAGGCAGAGGATGAAGAACGGGACGATAATTGCAAATTCGATTGCAGCCCCGCCAGATACAGAATGTCCAAATCGCCGAAGCAGATACATATCTCGAACTCAACCTTACCTGTCGAGATACTTGACAGAGAGCGAACTGATAACTCCTCCGACTGAGTCCGATTTGGCGGCTGCGGCGAGCTTGAGGTTATAAACCGAATAGGTGTCAACCTCGATACTATACTTATAATATTGCCATCTTATTTCGCTGGAATCCTGACTCATCGAAATAATTATCTCGTACGATCCAAGTTCAGGGCGAGTCTTCTGAAGCGAGACATCAATCTGGTTGGAGCCGACATACGCCTGGTTGCGGCCGTTATACCAAACTCCGATCTCATATTTACCCGGATGCAACTCGATCTGCTTGTACATGCTTGAGTTGGAATAGCTGTCGAGCTCAATCGCATAGCGCGTCGGAAAATCGGCGGGCGGCAGACCGGTCCACCGATAGTAGTTCCGGCACCACTGATACGACCAGTCCTGGATCTCAACGCCGGGGCCTTCGCCGCCGGCCCATCCGAAGTCGGTCGGCTTGTACACGGCCCAGCAGCCGTCAGGCGAAGCCGGCTGTCGATTATTCGCCAGTTTGAGATTGCTCCCGTCCGTCTTCTGCAGCGAACTGCTCAGCACCACTTCGCCATCGTGAGGATAGGGCGGAATGCCGGTACATTCATATGCCAGATCGTATTCGACCGCATTGAAGCCGAGCAGGTTCACAAACGCCGTCTTGTATTTGAAATGGGCAGAGACATCGGTGTCCAGCCAGTCGATGGAGACATCTCGCGACGTCACTTCCTGATTCGAGGACCTCACCAACGTGTCGAACGTATCCAGCACGCTCTGACGGCGTTCCTGGTCGGACGGCGTCAAGGTGCGCGACGGTTTCGTCGATCGTTCGCAGGCAAGCGCAATAACCCGCTTGGACTGACCGAAATAGGAAAGACCGAGACCCGTCTCGAACAGGAGACCAATCAGCAACGCCAGCGCCGGCGCAACAAGCGCCGTCATGATTGCTATGTTCCCTGCCCTGGAACGGAGAAAAGATCTTGTGATGACCATGTGCGACCCATTGCTAGACAACGGACGCAACAAAGGCGCGGTGCATGGTTAGATGCTTGCGCCGGGAGAGCCCGTTGAGCTACGGGATTTATTAGACATCATAACAAACTAGTTTTCCGTGACCATTGCGAGGCAAGAAATAGCCGTCCGATAGATTGGAAACCTCCGCGGCAAATCAGGGGGGACGCCGCGCTTACCGCGGCGTCCCTGTCCGCCCTCAGGCCGCTTCCTTGCTCTTGTCACCTTTGATGGCGGACGCCTTGGCCCTGAAGTTCAGCCTGTCGGAGCCGGCGGTGACGACGACGCGCTCGCCGTCATGGATGTCGCCGACCAGGATCTTCTCGGCCAGCGGGTCCTGCAGGTCCTTCTGGATCACGCGCTTCAGCGGCCGCGCGCCATAGGCCGGATCGTAACCCTTGTTCGCCAGCCATTCGACCGCGTCCTTGTCGAGGTCGAGCGTGATCTTGCGGTCCTCCAGCAGCCGTTCCAGCCGCTTGAGCTGAATCTCGACGATCTTGCCCATGTCCTGCCGGCGCAGCCGGTGGAATAGGATGATCTCGTCGATGCGGTTGAGGAATTCCGGCCTGAAATGCGACCGCACCACGCCCATCACCTCGTCGCGCACCTTGTCGACATCCTCGCCTTCCGCCAGGTTGACCAGATATTCGGCTCCGAGATTCGACGTCATGATGATCAGCGTGTTGCGGAAATCGACCGTGCGGCCCTGGCCGTCGGTCAGGCGACCGTCGTCCAGCACCTGCAGCAGCACGTTGAACACGTCGGGATGCGCTTTTTCGATCTCGTCGAACAACACGACCTGATAGGGCCGACGCCGCACCGCTTCGGTCAGCGCCCCGCCCTCGTCATAGCCGACATAGCCGGGAGGAGCGCCGATCAGCCGGGCGACCGAGTGCTTCTCCATATATTCGCTCATGTCGACGCGAACGATGGCATTGTCGTCGTCGAACAGAAACGACGCCAGCGCCTTGGTCAGTTCCGTCTTGCCGACGCCCGTCGGCCCCAGGAACATGAACGAGCCGATCGGCCGGTTCGGGTCCTGCAATCCAGCACGGGCGCGCCTGACAGCCTTGGACACCGCCTGCACCGCTTCGCCCTGGCCGACGACCCGCTTGGCGATTTCGTCTTCCATTCGCAGCAGTTTCTCGCGCTGGCCTTCCAGCATCTTGTCGACCGGGATTCCGGTCCAGCGCGACACGACATGCGCCACGTGGTCCGGGGTCACGGTCTCCTCGACCATCGAACCCTTGCTCTCCTGGCTCTCGGCGTCGACCAGCTTCTTTTCCAGGTCCGGGATCCTGCCATAGGCAAGCTCGCCGGCGCGCTGGAATTCGCCATTGCGCTGTGCGATCGCCAGTTCGTTGCGGGCTTCGTCGAGCTGCTTCTTCAAATCGGCAGCCAGGCCGAGCTTCTGCTTCTCCGCCTGCCATTTCGCGGTCAGCGCCGCCGATTCCTCCTCGAGTCCGACAAGCTCCTTTTCGAGCCGCTCGAGCCGGTCTTTCGACGCGTCGTCCTTTTCGACCTTCAACGCCTCGCGCTCGATCTTCAACTGCATGATGCGGCGGTCGATCTCGTCGAGCGCCTCGGGCTTGGAATCGACCTGCATCCTCAGCCGCGACGCCGCCTCGTCGACAAGGTCGATCGCCTTGTCGGGCAGGAAACGGTCGGTGATGTAGCGGTTCGACAGCGTCGCCGCCGACACCAGCGCCGAATCGGAGATGCGCACCTTGTGGTGCTGTTCGTATTTTTCCTTGATGCCGCGCAGGATCGAGATCGTGTCCTCAACCGACGGTTCGTCGACGAACACAGGCTGGAACCGCCGCGCCAGCGCCGCGTCCTTCTCGATATATTTGCGGTATTCATCCAGCGTCGTCGCGCCGACGCAGTGCAGTTCGCCACGCGCCAGCGCCGGCTTGATCATGTTCGACGCGTCCATCGCGCCGTCCGCCTTGCCGGCCCCGACCAGCGTGTGCATCTCGTCGATGAAAAGGATGATGCCGCCAGCCGCCGCCGTCACCTCGTTGAGCACGGCCTTCAGCCGCTCCTCGAATTCGCCGCGATATTTCGCTCCCGCGATCAGCGCGCCCATGTCGAGCGCCATCAACTGCTTGTCCTTGAGCGATTCCGGCACGTCGCCATTGACGATGCGCAGCGCAAGTCCTTCCGCGATCGCCGTCTTGCCGACGCCGGGCTCGCCGATCAGCACCGGGTTGTTCTTGGTGCGCCGCGACAAAACCTGGATGGTGCGGCGGATTTCGTCGTCGCGGCCGATCACCGGATCGAGCTTTCCGGCGCGTGCGTCGGCTGTCAGGTCGCGCGCATATTTCTTCAGTGCGTCGTAGCTCTGCTCGGCGGAGGCCGAATCGGCCGTACGGCCCTTGCGGATCTCGTTGATCGCGGCGTTGAGCGCCTGCGGCGTGACGCCGGCCTTGGCCAGGATGTCGGAGGTCTTGGCCGATTTCTCCATCGCGAGCGCCTGCAACAGGCGTTCGACGGTGACGAAGGAATCGCCTGACTTCTTCGCCAGGTCCTCGGCCGTCGAGAAGACTTTCGCCAGCGGCTGCGCCAGATAGAGCTGGCCGTTGCCGCCCTGCACCTTCGGCAGCGATTCAAGCGCCGAGTCGACGCCGAGTTCGGCCGCCTTCGGCGTGCCGCCGGTGCGCTCGATCAGCGATGCGGCGAAACCTTCATCGTCATCGATCAGCGCTTTCAGCAGATGTTCGGGCGTGAACTGCTGATTGTCCCGGTTGAGCGCAGCCTGCTGTGCGGCCTGGATGAAGCCACGGACACGCTCGGAGTATTTTTCCAGATTCATACTGTCTCTCCTTCCCTCTCCGACCCTCATCGAGGCGCCGGTTCGGCATGAAACGACGGGCCCCCGCGTTCGGCGGGCCCTGTTGAATCAAATATGGGTGGACGCCCGAGCTTCCTCAAGCCTGGGGCGGCGCGATTTTCTAGTGCGCGTCGCGTCTGATCGGGCATGCAGAAGGGCCGGCGGATGGTTTCCGCCGGCCCCTGCAAATACGTGTTTCAAAACGTTCTATTCTGCGAGTTCGGAAACGTCGTTCGACGCATCGCTGGTCGGCGTCGCCTCGCCGGCAGCCGAAGTCGCCTCGCCACCCTGGGCATCATCGTCGCCGCTCTCGTCGCCCTCGGCCCGGTCCGACCGGTTGCGGCGGCGCTGGCGGCGCGAGCGGCGCTGGCCGCCGGCGTCCTCGCCGTCGCGTCCATTGCCATTGGAATGACGGGCCTCGCGCGGCGGCTCGCCGGCGGCTTCGCCGGCTTCCGCGCCCGCGTCCGCCGCCATCGGCCCGATGTCGGGCTGAGGTCCGGTGCCGTCATTGACGCTGGCCTGTTCGAACGCAGACTGGCCATCGAAGGCTCCGTCCTCGTCGTCATCCATGTCGTCGCGATTGTCGCGCGACGCCTGCATCGGCATCTGCGCCTGTGCGGCGGCGATGATACGATTGTAGTGCTCGGCGTGCTGGAGATAGTTCTCCGCCATGACACGGTCGCCCGAACCCTGCGCATCGCGCGCGAGCTGCATGTATTTATCAGCGATCTGCTGTGCATTGCCCCGGATCTTTACATCCGGACCGTTACTCTCGTAGCTACGGGTCAGCGGATTTGGGCCGCCTTTGCGATTGTTGTTGTTATTGTTGTTATTGTTGCGGCCGCGCATGCGCCGGTTCTGCTGTTGTGGCCTCATTCGACACTCGTTTGGTGGTGTTGAAAAGCACGGCTGGGAGTGCGGGAGTGCACGCCGGTCACCGTCTTGTTTCTGACGAACGGCCCTCAGGTTGCGAGGCCGTCGCGACTAATCCTGTCTCAGGGTTACAACCAACTCCGGACGGCTCCCCCGCGCACCCAAGGTGACGCTTCAGCAAGAAGGCAGCTTTCTCTACGGGTCCAGGTTTTACGAGATCCGAATCGACAACGGCGCTGCCTGCTTCGTTTGTCCGGTGGTTGGAAACTAGCGGTTTTCCCCCGGGATTCCAAGACTTATTTGTCCACAGCGTTCGCGACAAATAGCAGCGCCCTCTCGCGCCCCCCAAGATCGGCCAGGCTTTCGGCCCGATCGAACCCGCAATCGGCGAACAATCTCCGCACGTCCGGTCCCTGTCCTGCGCCGATTTCGACAGCCACCACGCCCGCGGCGGCAAGATGCGCGGCCGCGCCCGCGGCGATCGCCCGATAGGCGTCGAGGCCGTCTGCGCCGCCGTCGAGCGCCCGCATCGGATCGTGTTCCCGCACCTCGCGGGACAGTTCCCCGATATCCGCCGACGGGATGTAGGGCGGGTTGGAGACAATGACGTCGAATGTGCCGTCGACGCCTGAAAACCAGTCGGAGACGATCGCCTCGGCGCGTCCCGCGAGCCCGAGACGTTTCGCGTTCGCCTGCGCGGTCGCCAGCGCGCCAGGCGAAATGTCGGTCATGACGCCGGTCGCTCTCGCCTCCTCGCTCAGCAGGGCGAGAAGGATCGCGCCGGTTCCCGTGCCAAGATCGAGGATACGGCACACACCGGTTTTCGCGGCGATTTCCCTGACGCGCGGCGCGACGAGTTCGACTAGCGCCTCGGTGTCGGGCCGCGGCTCGAGCGTATCGGGCGACAGGTCGAGCGGCAGGCCGAAAAATTCGCGCGCGCCGATGATGCGATGCGTCGGCTCGCCGGCGATCCGCCGCGAAACCGCGTCGTCGATCCGGCGCGCCGCCTCCGGCGCCACCTCCGCCATCGGCCGGCAGACGATGTCTTCGAGCGAACTGCCCGTCACATGGCTGACCAGCAGGCGCGAATCCAGCGCCGCGCTGTCGACGCCCGCCTGCGTCAGCCGGCTGCGCGCCGCGCGATAGACATTGGCCAGCGTGGTCATCGGCTTGCCTCAGACCATTCCCGCATCCGCCAGCAGCCGCGACTGGTGATCGGCCGTCAGCGCGTCGATCACCTCCTGGATGTCGCCCTCCATCACCCGGTCCAGCTTGTACAGCGTCAGGTTGATGCGGTGGTCGGTCAGCCGCCCTTGCGGAAAATTGTACGTTCGTATCCGTTCCGAGCGGTCGCCCGATCCGACCTGCGCCTTGCGCGATTCCGATCGTTCGCTGTCGGCCTTGCTGCGCTCCAGATCGTAGAGCCTGGCGCGCAGGATCTGCATCGCCTTCGCGCGGTTCTGGTGCTGCGATTTTTCAGCCGAGACAACCATGATGCCGGTCGGCAGATGGGTGATACGCACCGCCGAATCGGTGGTGTTGACATGCTGTCCGCCGGCGCCAGAGGCGCGCATCGTGTCGATGCGGATGTCTTCCGCCCGGATCTCGATGTCGACTTCCTGCGCTTCGGGCAGCACCGCGACGGTCGCGGCCGACGTGTGGATGCGCCCGCCGGCCTCGGTCTCGGGCACGCGCTGCACGCGGTGGACGCCGGATTCGAACTTCAGCGCCGCAAAAACGCCCTTGCCGGAGACGGTCGCGATGATTTCCTTGTAGCCGCCCTTTTCGCCCTCGGAGACCGAATCGGCCTCGACCTTCCAGCCGCGGCCCGCAGCGTAGCGTTCGTACATCCTGAACAGGTCGCCGGCGAACAGCGCCGCTTCGTCGCCGCCGGTCCCGGCGCGGATTTCCAGGATGGCGTTGCGCTCGTCGGCGGCGTCTTTTGGCAACAGCAGGATCTGGATGTCCGTCTGCAACTGCTCAATGCGTTCTTCGACGTACGGCAAGTCGGCCTCGGCCAGCGCGCGCATCTCGGCGTCGGTCGATTTATCCGCCAGCATCGCGCCGAGATCGGCCAGTTCGCCCTCGGCCTCGCGCAGCGACCTCACCTTGGCGACCATCTCGCCAAGCTCGGAATATTCCGACGCCAGTTTCACATACTGGTCCGCCGCGGGTCCGGCCGCCATCTGCGCCTCGAGCATCTCGTAGCGTTTGACGACCTGATCCATACGGTCACGGGGGAGAGCGATCATTTTTGAACCTGCCTTGAGCGCCGCAATTAGCCAAGAATCGGGGAAAGGACAACGCCGCGCAAAGCAGCGGCGGGTTTACGCACGCCAGGAATGCCGCTTCAATGCTGTCCTGACCGAACCATCTGGCTCAGGCGGATCCATCATACGCATACCGGGAGGCCCGTCATGGCGCGCAAACGACCCGATGGAATAAGGGATTACAATGGCCCGGCCGGCGGTTGGGGCGCACTGAAAGCGGTGGCTCTGGCGCTGAAGGACCAGCAGGCAATCGTCCGCGCCGGCCCTGCCCTGCTCAGCCAGAACAAGCCGGACGGCTTTGATTGCCCAAGCTGCGCCTGGCCTGATCCGAACCACACATCGTCATTCGAGTTCTGCGAAAACGGCGCCAAGGCCGTGGCCTGGGAAGCGACCAGCCGGAAAGTCGACGCGGATTTCTTCAAGCAACACAGCGTCGCTGATCTCTGGTCAAAGTCCGACTACTGGCTCGAAGATCAAGGCCGCCTCACCGAACCGCTGCGCTACAACGACCAGACCGGACACTTTGAACCGGTCGCCTGGGACGTCGCGTTCAAGGCCATCGGCGACCGTCTGGCTGCCCTCGACGATCCCGACAAGGCCGAATTCTACACATCCGGTCGCGCCTCGAACGAGTCCGCCTTCATCTACCAACTGTTCGTGCGCCAGTTCGGCACCAACAATTTCCCCGACTGCTCCAACATGTGCCACGAGGCGACATCGGTCGGCCTGCCGAAATCAATCGGCGTGGCAAAAGGCACGGTCAGCCTCGAAGACTTCGACAATGCCGACCTGATTCTGTCGTTTGGCCACAATCCGGGCACCAACCATCCGCGCATGATGGCTACCTTGCGTGATGTCAGAAAGCGCGGCGCAAAGATCGTTGTTTTCAACCCGCTGCGCGAACGGGCGTTGGAGAAATTTGAATCGCCACAATCGCCGGTCGAAATGCTGACCTTGTCGGCGACACAGATCGCCAGCACCTATTTCCAGTTGCGGGTGGGCGGCGACGCCGCCGCGATCAAGGGCATATGCAAGGCGCTGCTCAAACTTGACGCGGACGCCAGGGCGATTGGCGCCGAACCCGTGCTTGATCATGCCTTCATTGCAGAAAACACCGCCGGTTTCGACGCCTTTGCAGCCGATCTGGAGGCAACCGGCTGGGACCATATCGAACGCCAGTCGGGCCTGTCGCGCGCCGCTCTTGAATCGGCTGCCGCGCAATATGCCAACGCGAAATCGACAATCGTCTGCTACGGCATGGGCATCACCCAGCACGTCACCGGCACATCCAACGTGCAGCAACTGGTCAATCTTCTTCTGCTCAAGGGCAATATCGGCCGCGCCGGCGCCGGCATCTGCCCGCTACGCGGCCATTCCAACGTCCAGGGCGACCGCACCATGGGCATCTGGGAGCGCCCGTCAAAAACGCTGCTCGACAATCTTGGCCGCGTCTTCGATTTCGAGCCGCCGCGCGAACGCGGCCATTCGGTGGTCAACGCCATCGCCGCCATGTGCGATGGCGCGGCCAAAGCGGTCATTTGCCTCGGCGGCAATCTTGCGGTCGCCTGCGCCGACCCGCAGGCCTGTTCCGAAGGGTTTCGCAATGTCGACATGTCCGTCCACATCGCCACCAAATTGAACCGCACCCATCTGATGACGGCTCGGCGCGACAGCTTCATCCTGCCCTGCCTCGGCCGCACCGACATCGACGAACAGACAACCGGACCGCAGCATCTGACCGTCGAAGATTCGATGTCCGTTGTGCATGCTTCGCGCGGTTTTGTGAAACCACCCGGCGACCTTGTGCGCTCCGAAGTCTGGATCATTGCCAACATCGCCAAGTCAACCCTGCGCGGCAAGGGCGGTGTTGACTGGGACGGTTTCGCCAGTGACTACGACCTGATCCGCGACAAGATCGAAGCCGTGTTCCCGGACTTTGCCGGCATGAACGCGCAAGTCCGCACGCCCGGCGGCTTCACCCTGCCAAACGCGGCAGCCCGCCGCGAATGGCGCACTGAAACCGGCAAGGCCAATTTCCTGATTGCTCCGACGCTTGAGGAAGACGACCCCTTGGCCGATCCGTTCGTCCTCAACCTGACGACGATGAGGTCGCATGACCAGTTCAACACGACAATCTACGGCCTCAACGACCGCTATCGCGGCGTGTTTGGCCGGCGCGACGTGGTCTTCATGAACGTGCGCGAGATGGATCGCAGAGGCCTTCAGGAGGGCGACCTGGTCGATCTTGTCACCGTCGGCAAATTCGCACGGGCCGACAGAATTTGCGCCGCCCTGACGCTGGTCGAATACAACCTGCCAGATGGCTGTTGCGGCGCTTATTATCCAGAAACGCAAAGGTTGGTGGCACTGGAATAC
>Ga0209793_1001270_pt1 | contig 17153 bp, 14 predicted proteins | sample EBPBio122009_DNA_FD_185863 | JGI IMG/M metagenome (GOLD analysis project Ga0209793, IMG submission 185863) | Wastewater treatment Type I Accumulibacter community from EBPR Bioreactor in Madison, WI, USA - Reactor 1_2/2/2009_ DNA (SPAdes) (version 2) | ecosystem: Engineered > Bioreactor > EBPR >... | reverse complement strand
TACCGCATGGGCGATTTCTACGAGATGTTCTTCGACGACGCCGAGCAGGCGAGCCGGGCGCTGGGCATCACGCTGACCAAGCGCGGCAAGCATGCCGGCGAGGACATCCCGATGTGCGGCGTGCCGGTGCACGCGGCCGACGACTATCTGCAGAAGTTGATCTCGCTGGGGTTCCGCGTCGCGGTGGCCGAGCAGACCGAAGACCCGGCGGAAGCCAGGAAGCGCGGGTCCAAATCGGTGGTCAGGCGCGACGTGATCCGGCTGGTGACGCCGGGCACGATCACTGAGGAAAAGCTGCTGGAGCCGGGCGAAGCCTCCTATATGATGGCGGTCGGCCGGGTGAAGGGCAGCTCCGACGCCGGCAGTCTGGCGCTCGCCTGGATCGACATTTCCACCGGCAGTTTCCGCGTCGCGGAAACCCAGGCCGACCGGCTGCTGGCCGACATCTTGCGCGTCGATCCGCGCGAACTGATCATGGCCGACCCGCTGTTTCACGACCCGGCGCTGAGACCGGTGTTCGACGCAGTCGGCCGCCGCGCCGCGCCGCAGCCGCCGAGCATGTTCGATTCCGCGTCGGCCGAAGGCCGCATCGCCCGCTATTTCGGCGTCGCGACGCTGGACGGCTTTGGAAAATTCTCGCGCGCCGAACTGTCGGCGGTGGCGGGCGCGGTCGCCTATGTGGAAAAGACGCAGAAGGCCGAGCGGCCGCCGCTGATGCGGCCCGAGCGCGAGGAGGCCGGCGCGGCGATGTTCATCGACGCGGCGACGCGGGCCAATCTGGAACTGATGCGCACGCTTTCGGGCCAGCGCGAAGGCAGCCTCTTGAAGGCGATCGACCGCACCGTCACCGGCGGCGGCGCGCGGCTCCTGGCCGAACGGCTGATGTCGCCGCTGACCGACCCGGCCGCGATCAACCACAGGCTGGACGCGGTCGGCTATCTGCTCGGCGAACCGAAACTGGCGCAATCGCTGCGCGCGGCGCTGAAAGGCGCGCCCGACATGCCGCGCGCGCTGTCGCGGCTGGCGCTCAACCGCGGCGGGCCGCGCGACCTTGGCGCCATCGCCGCGGGCATGGCGGCGGCCGGACGGATCGCGGACCTGTTGTCGCACGAAACGCCGCCGGCTGAGCTGGCGCGCGCGATCGCGGCGCTTGGCCAATTGCCGGCGTCGCTTGCGGCGCATCTGGAAACCGCGCTGGCCGACGAACTGCCGCTGCTCAAGCGCGACGGCGGCTTCGTACGCGCCGGTTATGACGGCGAACTCGACGAGGCGCGGGCGCTGGCGACCGAATCGCGGCGGGTGATCGCGGCGATGGAGCGCGACCTGATCGAGGAGACGGGCATCCGCTCGCTGAAGATCAGGCACAACAATGTGCTGGGCTACTATATCGAGGTGACGGCCAACCATCAGGAGACGATGCAGGGAACCGACGCGGCCAAGGCGCGGTTCATCCATCGCCAGACGATGGCCAGTGCGATGCGCTTCACCACCACCGAACTGGCCGGCCTGGAGAGCAAGATCGCCAACGCCGCCGACCGGGCGCTGACCATCGAGGCCGATGTGTTCGAGCGGCTGCTGGCTGAAACGGTCGGCTGCGCCGAACAGATACGCGCCGGCGCCGACGCGCTGGCGGTGCTCGACGTGACGGCGGCGTTCGCGGCGCTGGCGCAAGCGGAAGACTATGCGCGGCCGGCGGTCGACGCATCGCTGAGCTTCCGCATCGAGGGCGGACGCCATCCGGTGGTGGAACAGGCGCTGCGCCGCCAGTCGGCCGAGCCGTTTGTCGCCAATGATTGCGACCTGTCGCCTAGCGGCAACGACCGGTCGGGGGCGATCTGGCTGCTGACCGGGCCGAACATGGGCGGCAAGTCGACATTCCTGCGCCAGAACGCGCTGATCGCGATCCTGGCGCAGGCGGGATCGTTCGTGCCGGCGCGCTCGGCCCATATCGGCGTTGTCGACCGGCTGTTCAGCCGCGTCGGCGCGTCCGACGACCTGGCGCGCGGGCGCTCCACCTTCATGGTCGAAATGGTGGAAACCTCGGCGATCCTCAACCAGGCGGGCGAGCGGGCGCTGGTGATCCTCGACGAGATCGGGCGCGGCACCGCCACCTATGACGGGCTGTCGATCGCCTGGGCGGCGGTCGAATATCTGCACGAAAACAACCTCTGCCGGGCGATTTTCGCCACCCATTTCCACGAACTGACGGCGCTGGCGGGAAAACTGCCGCGCATCCACAACGTCACGATGCGGGTGAAGGAATGGGACGGCGACGTCGTCTTCCTGCACGAGGTCGGCAAGGGCGCGGCCGACCGCAGCTACGGCGTGCAGGTGGCCAAGCTCGCCGGCCTGCCCGAAGCGGTGGTGGAGCGCGCCCGCGCAGTGCTGGCGCAACTGGAAGCCGGCGAAACGTCGGGCAAGACATCGCGGCTGGCCGACGATCTGCCGCTGTTCAGCGCCGTGGTCAAACGCGAGCCGCCGCCTCAGAAGGCCGATCCGAAAGCCGAAGCCCTGGCTGAGGCGCTCAGGAGCCTGCATCCCGACGAGATGACGCCGAAAGAGGCGCTGGAAGCGATCTACCGGCTGAAAGAACTTGGCGATTGAACGATTGGCCGCGCCCGGGCGGGCCATATCGAGTCTATTTTGCCGACTAATTTATTGGTTGGACTTGAACGTCTCGCGACGATCCATCGTCGGAAAACGGCGCAAGAATCGGTAAATACCGTCCATTTCCGGCGATTCGACATTTGTTTGCCGGCTACTGTGCTTCGTTGTTGGACACGACAATTTTGCCATTGCCGTCTCCAAACCGCTGCAGCAACCACGCCAACGCGGCCGCCCCGATCGCGATCGGCAGCAGCCAGTAGTCGATCCACAACAGCAGGATGCCGGCCGCCAGCAGCAACAGGCGCGGCAGCGCCGCCAGCCTGGAACGGAAATAGCCTTCGGTGGCGATGGCGACGACCACCAGCCCGGCAAATGCGCTGGCGGTCGCGTAGACGATGCCGGCGACGCCGCCGCGCATCAGCAGGGCGTCGTTGAAGATGAAGGCGAACGGGATGAGGAACGCGCCGATGGCGATCTGCACCGACTGGACGGCAATTTTCAGGGGATTTTCGCCGGCGATGGCGCTGGCGGCGTAGGCTGCGACCGCAACCGGCGGCGTCAGCGCCGACATGACGGCGAAATAGAGCAGGAAGAGATGGCCGGCGACGGTCTCGATGTGCAGCGAGCGCATCACCGGCGACACCAGGACGGCGGCGAGGATGTAGGCGCTGGGCGTCGGCATGCCCATGCCGAGCAGCAGCGTCAGCGCCGCGGCGACGACCAGCGAGACGAAGACGTCCGAGCCGGAAACCAGGAAGACCAGGCCGCCGAATTTCGACGCCAGGCCGGTCATGGTGATGCCGCCGATCACCAGACCGGCGGCGGCGCAGGCGCCGGCGACCGCGACCATGCGGATGCTGGTGGTGGCGAGAACGTCGAACAGGGCGGCGGGGCCGAGCCGGGTCGATTTGCGCAGCAGGCAGACCAGGAAGATGGCGGCGAGCCCATAGACGGCGGTGTAGGTTGGCGTGTAGCCCTGCAACAGCGCCCAGGTGATGACCAGTAGCGGCACGATGAACAGGCCGCCGTCGCGCATGGTCGCGGCAAAGGTCGGGATGTCATCCCTGGCGATGCCGGCCAGGTTGAAGCGTTTGGCGCGCAGATGCACCTGGGTGTAGATCGGCACGTAGAACAGGATGGCGGGGATCAGCGCCGACAGCGCGATCTCGGAATAGGCGACGCCGGTGTATTCGGCCATGATGAAGGCGGCCGCGCCCATCACCGGCGGCAACAGGCTGCCGCCGGCTGACGCTGCGACCTCGACGCCGCCGGCATAGACCGGATTGTAGCCCATGCGTTTCATCATCGGGATGGTGACGGATCCGGTGGTGACGACGTCGGAGGTCGGGCTGCCGGAGATGGTGCCGAACAGCGCCGACGAGATCACCGCGATCTTGGCCGGACCGCCGGCGGAGCCGCCGGTCAGCCTGGCGGAGATATTGTAGAAGAACCGCGCGCCGCCGGCTTTCGACAGGGCAGTGCCGAACAGCACGAAGAGGAAGGCGTAGGTCGCCGCGACCCGCAGCGGCACGCCAAACAGCGCGTCGGTGGTGAAAAAGGTGATGTCGACGAAGTGCGGATAGGTGATGGGCCCGTGGCCGAAGGCGCCGTCCAGCCGGTCGCCGAACAGATTGTAGGCCAGGAACAGCAGGACGATGGCCGTCAGACCGAAACCGACCGTGCGCCGCACCGCCTCAAGCGTCAGCAGCAGCATCGTCGTCGCCATGGCGATGTCCCAGCCCGACAGCGGATCGAGCAGGGTGATGCGTTTCGAGATCTCGCCGGTCTTGGCGAGAAAATGCGCGCCGACCACCGCCGAGGCCAGCGCCAGCAGCCAGTCGACGACGGCGATGCGGGCGGTGTCAGAGCGCTTGCTTGCGCCGACCAGCAGAAATGTGAGCGTCAGCATCAACGCCAGGAAGGTGATGGTCAGCGACAGCGTGTCGGCTCGCGAAAACGCCGCCGCGTAGACGGTCCACACGGTGATCGCCGCTGCAAGGACCTTGACGGCCTGGCCGACGATGCCGGACGGAGAGCGCGGCGCGCCGGTGTCGAAGAGCAGTCCCAGCATGGCGCGGCTCCGCTACGGAAAATGTGGCCGCGCCGGCGCGACGCGTCGCCGGCCAGCGATGTTTGCGCGAGCGCCGCTCAAAACCCGGCCGCGGCGTACACCTGCCTGGCGGCGGGATGGTATGGAACCGTCCTTGCCTGCGACATCAGCTTGACGTCGAGGGCGGCCATCGCCTTGTGGACCGACCTGAGTTCATCGACATTGTCGACGAGCGCCCTGGTCAGATCGCCGATCATTTTCGGATCGGCGTCCTTGCGGGCGAACAATTGCGCCGAGATGGCGACGGTCTTCACGTCCTTGTCGTTCCAGTCATAGTCGCCCGCCTTGATCGTGAAGCGGTTGATGTCCCATTCGCGCGCCAGCTTGTCCGCGGTCGAATCGATGATGGGGATCAGCGCGAGGTCGATCGAAGACGCCAGTTCGCGAATCGAGGAGTGGTTGACGAACAGCGAGTTGATCATGATGTCGGCGCGGCGGTCGCGCATCAGGTCCGCCTGTTCGCTGGATGCCGCATAGGTGACGCTGCCGCCCCACGATTCGACGTCTTTGGGGCTCAGGCCGGCCGTGGTCATCATCGCCTCGCCGACGGCGCTGGCGATGTTGCCGCGCCGGTTGAGCACGATGCGCGCGGGCACCTTCCTGGTGGCGATGTCCTTCAGGATATCGATGCCGTTCTGGTCGACGAATTCCTTGCGGCCGATGATCTGCATCGGGGCCCAGGTGTAGAGCTGGGCGACGGTCGCCAGCGTATCGACAGGCGCCTTGAAGGGCGGCAGGCCCGAGACCGCGGCCTTGGCCTCGGCGTCGTGGATCAGCGCGATGTCGCATTTGCCGTCGGTGAGCAGGGCGACATTGGCCAGCCCGCCGCCAGAAGTCTGATAGGTGACGGTCGAGCCGGGGAAGGACTTTTTCACCGCCGCGTCGATGCCGGTCCCGAGCAGCGTCCACAAGCCGCCCGGGCTCGCCCCGCACAGCGTCAGATTGTAAATCTGTGCCGACGCCTGCTGCACGCCGAGTGCAAGTACTACGCCGGCAATCATCGCCGCAAACCGGATGCTCCTCATGATCTCCTCCCTGGCTGCCTGGCGGCCGAACGGCGGCACGCGCCGCGCTTCAAAAAATATTTAGTTAGCTAACTTATTTCTGAGACGTCTGGCGGATGAACGACAGTGGTGCGATTCGGACCCGGCTTTGCTGCCAATTCCATGCTTGGAACTTTCTCCAGTCGCAATTTTCCCGCCGCGCGCCTGCCCCGCTGCGGTCGCCGGGAAAGCCGGCTTTGGATCAATGCATCGCTTCGACGCGCGGACATGCGTCGGCCATGTTAACGTTCGCCGTCCGGCCGGCAAGAGCCGATTTGTCCGGCGGCGCTGGCGCGGCGTCGGCTTCCGACTTATGTCCAATATGCTTGATCTCGATCAATACGAGAGAATAGAAATGTCTCTATCAAGGGTAACAACGGCCAGCATGGCAAATCATCCCGTCGCTGGCGACATCGACAAGGCCGCCGTAACGCAGTTCCGTGACAGGCTGTTTGCGCCCACATGGCGTTGTTTGACCGTTTGGGCAGGTACTTCCGGTTTGTAATATCTGAGCGCCGGCGAGCAGAATTTCTTTGAAAACGACGCACGACATCGGAATCAAACGCTCAATCGATCGAGCTGAGAGGAATGGGGCGAATGATTGAATCAAAGCCTAGACGATCGGAAGCCGGGGAATTGCTGCCCTTCGACACAAGCGTCGGATACCAGGTGCGCATCACGCACCGGGCGCTGCAGCGCCATCTTCAGCAGAAGATCGAACCGTTCGGCGTGACGCCGGGAATGTGGTATTTCCTGCGCGCCCTGTGGCACGAGGACGGGCTGACGCAACGCGAACTGTCGGACATCGTCGGAACGATGGAGCCGACGACGCTGACCGCCATCCGCTCGATGGAGGCAAAGGGCCTGGTCACGCGCGTCAGAAGCGAGCAGGACCGGCGCAAGATCAACATCCACCTGACGCCGCGCGGACAGGCGCTGCGCGACGAGTTGCTGCCGCTGGCGCGCCAGGTCGTCGAGGACGCCGTCGAGGGCTTCACCGATGACGAGCGCGACAACCTGATGCGGTATCTCAGCCTGATGCAGCGCAACCTGGCGAAACGGATTCATGACGGGTCGGTGTCCGACGACGCCTATCTGATGGCCGGGTAGAGCGGTTCCCGCAATCATCGGACCGATCTCAGGCCAATCCGCGCCTCGGGTCGGTCCGGCGCCAAACGCCGTCGAAACAAGCCGCCAGCCCGCGGCGACGCCTGATTGGGATCACATCGGCGACAGGTCGATCGGGCCGCACGAGGGCGACGCCGAGTGCCGGCTGCTTCCCAAGCTGGCTCAAGAGCCGCCGACGCTCCACCCACTGCAAGCCGGATGCTGTCAATTGGCTGGCGCGCGGCGTAGCATGGGCGACCGAAACCGCATGGGAGGCAGAGCGGTGAACAATCCAAAAGTGTCGCTGGCGCTGTCGCTGCTGGCGACGGTCTATTTTGGCTACCAGATTTTTGCGCCCGCCGAAGCGCCGAGCGCGGCGCTGTCGACCCTCTATTGGGCGTTTCTCGTCATCGGGCTCATCGGCGTCGCAGGCAGCGTCGTCAAGATCGCCAAGGGCGGATAGGCCGGGGGCGCTCCTTGCCCTGGCGGGAACGCGTCCTGCGCAGTTACGCAGCCGATCCCTGCAACGCCAGAAGAAGCAGGCCCGCCCCGATGGCGAGGCACAATGGCGAATAATACAGCCTGTCATTGCGCGCGAACGGCATTTCGGGCGTCAGGCGCCGCCAGGCCGGGGTGAAGCCGGCGACGCCGCGCCCGACAAACACCAGCGCCGCCGCAACACCGGCAATGCGAGTGAGCCACGCTGGAAGCGGCAACACGATAAGACCCGCAAGGGCCAGCGGCAGCAGAGCCACCGCAAACAGCGCCAGGGCGACCGCGAACGAGGCCGCCAGCGGCGGCATGCGGTCGACGCCCTTGAATCCGGCGACGGCGCGGGCACAGGATTTTTGGTCCGTCCCCGGCCAGATTCCGCCAAAACCCCAATAGAGGTGAATTGCGGCGAGCGCGGCCGTGACGACAGCGACCATGACCGCCAGCAGGCTCATGGAACAAGAACCTGCAAGCGGCAGGTTTGACGACGGATCGCGATCATGTCGGACGGGACCGTGTTCGGTCCCGCAACGCCGGGAACAGATCGAGCCGCAAGCCGGGCGGCGCACCGTTTCAGGCCAGATCGCCCTTGATCAGCGTCCTGCCCCGGCGGGGTATGCCTCCGCGGAGCAGACGGCATTCAGCGTCTTGCGAGAAAGAGAAATGGTGGAGCCAATCGGAATCGAACCGACGACCTCTTGAATGCCATTCAAGCGCTCTCCCAACTGAGCTATGGCCCCACACCCGTCCAGGGACGGCGCCGTCTCCGGCGAAGAGGTCAGCGGGCTGTCGCCCGCCGAAGATGTCGCGGCTTCTAGTCAAGCCGCGCCACAATAGCAAGCCCGGTTTCGGCAAATACCGACGGGCAGACCGCCGCAGACGATGCGACGGCCCCAAACGAGATCAGTTCTCGTCGTCGTCCTCGCCGCCGACGCCGATAATGTCGTCGAGATCGTCTTCTTCCTCTTCCTCGTCGGGCAGGAAGGTGTCGTCGTCATCGTCGTCGTCGAGATCGACGTCCTCGTCGCCGTCGATATCCGGCAGGTCGTCGGAGCCGCTCTTCGAATCATCGTCCTCGGCGTCCTCAAGCGAGATGATCTCGGGCGCGTCGTCCTCGGCGTCCACCTCGGGCTTGTCCGCCTCTTCGTCCTCGTCGACGCTCGAAATCGAGCTCGAATCGAAATAGCTCCGCGGATAGCTCTTGCCCGTATAGGGCGAGACGATCGGGTCGCGGTTCAGATCGTAGAATTTCCGGCCCGTTTCCGGGTCGATCCGCTTTGTTCCAAGGTCAGCTTTTGCCACGTTAGCCTCGTATCGATAGAGGCGTCCCCTTAATCAGAGAATCCCGCACTGTCAAAGGTAAATGGACGGCGCAATTCAATGCGCCGTCCATGCAGGGATGACGCCGCCCGGCGGCCATGCTAGGACGGCTGCGCACCAACGATCATCAGAGCCGGAACCAGCGCCCGGGGCGCGGCCGGACAGCAATTTCCAGGAACACGACCATGGCGCATGACGCCAAAGCAAATCCCGCGACCGCCCGGCGCTCGCGGCCGCTTGCCGGAACCGTGCGCGTGCCCGGCGACAAATCGATCTCGCACCGTTCGCTGATGTTCGGCGGGCTGGCGTCGGGGATCACCCGCATCACCGGCCTGCTTGAAGGCGAGGACGTGCTGCGCACCGGCGAGGCGATGAAGGCGCTTGGCGCGAAGATCGAGCGCAACGGCGCGGAATGGGTGGTGCACGGCGTCGGCAATGGCTGCCTGCTCGAACCGGAAGCGCCGCTCGACTTCGGCAATGCCGGGACCGGCTCGCGCCTGACTATGGGGCTGGCCGGCGTCTACGACATGGCGACCACCTTCATCGGCGACGCATCGCTGTCGAAACGGCCGATGGGCCGCGTGCTGGACCCGCTCAGGCTGATGGGCGTGCAGGTCGACGCCGCGCCCGGCGACCGGATGCCGCTGACGCTGCGCGGGCCACGAACCGCCGCTCCCATCCACTACCGCGTGCCGATGGCGTCGGCGCAGGTCAAGTCCGCGGTGCTGCTGGCGGGCTTGAACACGCCCGGCGTCACCACGGTGGTCGAAACCGTGATGACGCGCGACCACACCGAGAAGATGCTGCGCGGCTTCGGCGCCGACCTGTCGGTGGAAACCGACCGCGACGGCGTGCGCACCATCCGCATCCAGGGCCAGGGCAAGCTCTTGGGCCAGACGATCGCGGTGCCCGGCGATCCGTCGTCTGCGGCGTTCCTGATCGTCGCGGCGCTGATCGTGCCGGGCTCGCAGGTCACCATCGAGAACGTGCTGCTGAACGCCACCCGCACCGGCCTGATCGCGACGCTGCAGGAGATGGGCGCGTCGATCGACATATTGCATCGCCGCAACGCCGGCGGCGAGGATGTCGGCGACCTGCGCGTGCGCCATTCGCGCCTCAAGGGCGTCACCGTGCCGCCTGAACGGGCGCCGTCGATGATCGACGAATATCCGGTGCTCGCCGTCGCCGCCTCGTTCGCCGAGGGCGAAACCCGGATGCAGGGGCTCGACGAGTTGCGGGTCAAGGAAAGCGACCGGCTGTCGGCGGTCGCCAACGGGCTCAAGGCCAACGGCGTCGACTGCGACGAAGGCAAGGACTGGCTGGCGGTGCGCGGCGCGCCCGACGGCAAGGGTCTTGGCGGCGGCGCAGTCGAGACGCATCTCGACCACCGCATCGCCATGAGCTTCCTGGTCATGGGGCTGGCGGCGCAAAAGGACGTCAGCATCGACGACGCCGGCATGATCGCCACCAGCTTCCCGGAATTCATGGGGCTGATGGCGCAGATCGGCGCCGAGATCGGCTGATCAGGCCGCGGGCCGGGCCGGGATCTCCAGTCCACGCTCGACGGCGGGGCGCGCCAGGCCGCGCTCCAGCCAGGCCAGCACATTGGGAAAACCGTCGATGCCGACCAGTCCGCCGGCGTCGTAGAAGCCGATCAGGTTGCGCACCCAGCCCAGATGGGCGACGTCGGCGACAGTGAACTCGTCGTCCATCAGCCAGCGCCGGCCGTCGAGCCGCGCATCGAGAACGCCGAGCAGGCGTTTCGATTCCTCGACGTAGCGGTTGAGCGGGCGCTTGTCCTCGAAATCCTTGCCGGCGAATTTGTGGAAGAAACCGACTTGGCCGAACATCGGGCCGACCGCCGCCATCTGGAACATCACCCACTGGATCGCGCGCCAGCGGCGCGCCGGGTCGGATGGAATGAGCCTGCCGGTCTTGTCGGCGAGATAGAGCAGGATCGCGCCCGACTCGAACAGGCCCAGCGGCTTGCCACCGGGACCGTCGGGATCGATGATCGCCGGGATCTTGCCGTTGGGGTTGAGCGACAGGAACTCGGGCGTTCGGCTCTCGCTGTTTGAGATGTCGATCAGGTGCGGCTCGTAGGGCAGACCGATCTCTTCCAGCATGATCGACACCTTCACGCCATTTGGCGTCGGCAGCGAATAGAGCTGCAGCACGCCGGGGTCTTTGGCCGGCCAGCGCCGGGTGATCGGAAAATCTGCAAGCGATGACATCTCGGCCCCCGTGACTGGCAAACGAATTAGACAGATAGGGTTGGCGGCTTGACGGCCGCTTGGTCCAGCGTCAGGAAACCGCTAGCGCTCGAACCGCCGCGGGCGCATAGCCGGCGACCGAAGGAAAACATGGAACATCACGACACAATGGGGCCGATTCTGGCGTTTGCCCTGGTTGGCGCGCTGGGGGTCGGCTCGCAATGGCTTGCCTGGCGGCTGAGGCTGCCGGCAATCGTGCTGATGCTGATCGCCGGCATCGTCGTCGGCCCGGCGACCGGCTTTTTCGTGCCGGCGCGCGACATCGGCCCGCTGGTGCAGCCGATGGTCTCGCTGGCGGTGGCGGTGATCCTGTTCGAGGGCGGGCTCAGTCTCAACCTGAAAGAACTGCGCGACGCCGCGACCGGCGTCAAACGGCTGATCTTCATCGGCGCGCCGCTCGGCTGGCTGACCTCGGCGCTGGCGCTGCGCTATGGCGCGGGCCTGTCGTGGGAGGCTTCCGCCGTGTTTGGCGGCGTGCTGATCGTCACCGGCCCGACCGTCATCGCGCCGCTGCTGCGCCAGGCGCGGCTGCCGCACCGCCCCGCCGCGCTGCTGCAATGGGAGGCGATCGTCAATGACGCGCTGGGAGCGCTGGCCGCGGTGCTTGCGTTCGTGGTGGTGCGGGTGACGCGCGACGGCGGCGACGTGTCCGACGCGCTGTTGTGGACGGCCGGCGGTTTTCTGTTCGCGCTGGCGCTCGGCTATGGCGCGGGCCGCGGCCTCGCCTGGGCGTTCCGCGTCGGCCGCGCGCCGGAATATATGAAGGTGCCGATCCTGTTCGCCTCCGTCATCGCCGTTTTTGCGGTGTCGGACCGGGTGACGCATGAAAGCGGCCTGCTGGCTGTGACGGTGATGGGTCTCGTCCTCGCCAACGCCAATCTGCCGAGCTACGAGGAAATACGCCGCTTCAAGGAATACGCGACGATCCTGCTGGTGTCGGGCGTGTTCATCCTGTTGTCGGCGCAGATGGACTTCGCCGCCATGGCGACGCTCGACTGGCGTTCGGCGCTGGGCATTACGCTGGTGGTGCTGGTGGCGCGCCCGTTCACCGTGATGACGGCGCTGGCCGGCACGTCGATCCCGTTCAAGGAAAGGCTGCTGGTGGCGCTGACCGGACCGCGCGGCGTGGTGCTGGTGGCGGTGTCGGGCCTGTTCGGCGAGCGGCTGGCGTCGATTGGCGTCGCCGACGGCGCATCGGTTCCGCCCTTGGCCTTTGCGTTTGTCATCGTCACCGTGCTGGCCAACGGGTTCGGGCTCGCGCCGCTGGCGCGCTGGCTCGGCCTGTCGGGCAAGGAACCGCCGGGGCTGCTGATCGTCGGCGCATCGCCATTCGCGCTGGTGCTGGCCGAAGCGGTCAGGAAGACCGGCCTGCCCGTGCTGGTGGCCGACGACGACCCGGGCCGCACCCGGCCGCTGCGCGCTGCCGGCGTCGCGGTGTTCCAGGGCGACATCCTGTCGGAAGCCGCCGAAACCTCGATCGAGATCGCCGGCTACGGCACGCTGATCGCGGCCACGCCCAACGACGCCTACAACACGCTGGTGGCGACGAATTTCGTCCACCAGTTCGGCCGCAAGCAGATCTGGTCGGTGGCGCGCGAAAAGGCGGAACGTTCGGGCCATTCGCTGCCGCCCGCCCTGGAAAGCCAGACCTTGGGCGCCGGCCAGCCGCTGCGCGAACTCAACGAGGCGTTGGCCGCCGGATGGACCGTGCAACTCAGCCGGCTGACCGAGGAATTCGGTCTTGAAAAATGGCGCGAGACCAACCCGCGCGCCATGCCATTCGGACGGGTGTCGCCGGGCGGCGAATTGACGCTGTTGTCGGCGGCGACGCCGGCCAATGGCGGAAAGCCGCCTCCCGGCACCCGCATCCTGGCGGCGCTGCCGCCAAGGGCGTCGGAGGCGCGGGCCGCCGAACGCATCGCGCGGCGTAGCGGCGGCGGAGCCGAATCGACCGACGACGCAAGTTGAGCTTGTGGCGCCGCCGAGGTTTGTGTCCTAGTCTTGCTCCTGGAACATAGAGGGCCGCCACGATGATCTACGTCATCGCCACGATCGAGCTGAAGCCGGGTTCGCTGGACGCGGTGCGCGCCGCGGCCGGCGCGGTGCGCGCCGAAACCTTGCTAGAGGACGGCTGCATCTCCTATGAGCTGTTTTCGAGCCTGGCCAATCCCGACAGGCTTGTCGTGGTCGAGCAATGGGACACGCGTGAGGCGCTGACCGTCCATTCGAGGACGCCGCATCTCAAGGCCTGGCGCGAGGCCAGCGCGCCGTTCACATTGTCGCGCGCCATCGAGATCGTTCATCCCCAGCAGGTGGAGCAATTCTGATGTATCAGGCGGTCGGATCGCCCGGATCGCGGCTTACCCGCGTCACATGGATGCTGGAAGAGCTTGGCGAGCCCTACCAGATCGTCAAGACCAAGATGCACACCGACCTGATGCGCCACTACAATCCGACCGGCAAGATGCCGGCGCTGGTCGACGGCGAGATCGTGGTCACCGATTCGGCGGCGATCTGCGCCTATCTGTCGGAGAAACACGCCGACAAGGGACTGGGTCCGAACCCGGGCCTGGCCGGCCGCGCCGAGATGATGAGCTGGATGATCTACGCCCAGGCCGAATTCGAGCCGCCGATGTGGAACAAGCTGAAACACAGGCTGATCCTGCCCGACAATCTGCGCGCCGAAATCGGCGCATGGGTGGCGCATGAGTTCGCGGCGGAAGAAAAGGCGCTGGAAGCCAAGCTTCGCGGCCGCGACTATGCGCTGGGCGACCGGTTTTCCGCCGTCGATGTGGTGCTCGGCCATTGCGGGCAGTGGTCGCGCAGCGGCAAGTTCGAGGCGAAATCGCCCGTCGTCGCCGCCTATTTTGACCGGGTGCTGTCGCGCCCGGCGCTGGCGCGGGCGCAGGCGCGTGAAAAGGAAGCAGCCGCAGCATGAAACTGTCGCTCAACGCCGACTTCACCAAAATGCCACGCGCCGGCAAGCTTGTCCGCGCCGCCGACCTGCCGGCGCAGGCCGAACAGGTCGTTCCCTTCGATGTGGCGGTGCTCGACCATGAGGGCCGCACGATCCGCCGACGGGTGGTCGAACTGGCGCATGGCGACAAGATCCTCGTCGACCTACTGGAACCGGCGAAGCTTGAGCAGAACGACGTCCTGGTGCTGGACGACGGACGCCATGTCGAGATCATCGCCGCCGAAGAAGACGTCTACGAGGTGACGGCGCGCGACGCCGGCCATCTGGCCGAGCTCGCCTGGCGGCTCGGCGGCGCGCATGTCGACGCCGAGTTCCGGCCGGACCGGATCCTGCTGGCGCGCAACGTCGCGGTGAAGGATGCGCTGGAACAGCTGGGCGCGACCGTTCGCGAGATCAGCGAACCGTTCGACCCGCTGCATGGCGGCCATCACCACGGCCACGGGCATCACGATCACGAGCACGATCATGGGCACGAGCACGATCACGGGCACGACCATGGACATGGGCATCACGACCATGCTCACGGCGAGGCAGACAGGTTCGGCCGCCTGCCCGGCGACCCGCATTACGGTCACAACCATCCGTGAGTGCTTGGCGCGGCGGCGTCTATTTCTGAAATGCCCTACGAGTGGGCAAAAATGTCCTGCTCGTCCCAGCCCATCAGGTCAAGTTTCGCCCGCGTCGGCAGGAACCTGAAGCAGGCGTCGGCCTCCGCGGCGCGCCCGTCGCGCTCCAGCCTCTGGCTGAGCGCATCGCGCAGCCGGTGCAGGTAGAGCACGTCGGAGGCCGCATATTCGAGCTGTTCGGCGCTGAGCTTGTCCGCCGCCCAGTCCGACGATTGCTGCACCTTGGACAGGCTGACGCCGAGCATTTCGGCGCACAGATCCTTCAGCCCGTGCCGGTCGGTATAGGTGCGCACCAGCCGCGAGGCGATCTTGGTGCAGAATACCGGCTGCGGCATGACGCCGAATGCGTGGTAGAGCACCGCCAGGTCGAAGCGGCCGAAATGGAACAGTTTCGTCACTTTGCGGTTCTTCAACAGCGAAACCAGGTTCGGCGCGCGCTTCTGCCCCGGCGCGATCTGGATGACGTCGGCGCTGCCGTCGCCGGGCGACAACTGCACCACGCAGAGCCGGTCGCGATGCGGGTTCAGCCCCAGCGTCTCGGTGTCGATGGCGACCGCGTCGACGTCGTAATGTTTCAGGTCCGGCAGGTCGCCGCGATGGAATCGGATGGTCACGGCGTCAGCCTTTCGAAATGGCGTCGAGGATGCGGGCCCAGGAACGCTGGCCCTTGTGGAAGGAGCTCAGGTCGTATTTCTCGTTCGGCGAGTGGATGCAGTCGTCGTCGAGCCCGAAGCCGACCAGCAGCGACTCCATGCCGAGCACCCGCTTGAAGTCGCCGACGATCGGGATCGAGCCGCCCATGGCGGTGACGACGGTGGGCTTCGGCCATTCGTCCGACAGCGCCGCCTTGGCTTTCGACAGGAAGGGCGAATCGTAGGAAAGCTGTAGCGCCGGTGAGCCGCCGTGCTCCTCGAACTCCACCGTGCAGTCTGCCGGAATGCGTTCGCGCACGAAGGCGCGGAAGGCCTCCCTGATCTTGACCGGGTCCTGCTTGTGCACCAGGCGGAACGAGATTTTTGACGACGCCTGCGCCGCGATCACCGTCTTGAAGCCGGCCCCGGTGTAACCGCCGGTGACCCCGTTGAACTCGGCGGTCGGGCGCGCCCAGACCAGTTCGTGCAGCGAGCGGCCCTTTTCGCCCGACGGGATCGACAGGCCGACGGGCCCGAGGAAGGTTTCGAACGTCTCGCCCAGATTGTTCCACTGCGCCAGCACCTGCGAGGGGGTTTCCTCGACGCCGTCATAGAAGCCGGGAATGGTGACGCGGCCGGTCTCGTCGTGCACATCGGCCAGGATCTTCGCCAGGATGCGGATCGGGTTGGCGGCGGCTCCGCCATACATGCCCGAATGCAGGTCGCGATTGGCCGCCTTGACGGTGATCTCCTCGCCGACCAGGCCGCGCAGCGCGACGCAGATCGACGGCGTCTCGCGGTTCTGCATGCCGGTGTCGCACACCATGGCGAAATCGGCCGTCAGTTCCTTTGCGTTGGCGTCGAGGAAAGGTTTCAGCGACCGCGAACCGGATTCCTCCTCGCCCTCGAACAGGATGGTCACCTCGCATGGCAGTTGCCCGTGCACCTGCTTGTAGGCGCGGCACGCCTCGACAAAGGTCATCAACTGTCCCTTGTCATCGGCCGAGCCGCGACCGGTGATGACCTTGACGCTGTCGATCTCCTTGACCTTGGCCTCGAACGGATCGTCGCGCCAGAGATTCAGCGGGTCGACCGGTTGCACGTCGTAGTGACCGTAGAACAGGATGTGCGGCGCGTCCTTCGGGCCGGCGTGGTGGCCTACCACCATCGGGTGGCCTTCGGTGTCGCGCAGGCTTGCCTCGAAGCCGATCGACTTCAGGTCGGCCACCAGCCATTCGGCGGCGCAGCGGCAGTCCGCGGCATAGGCCGGATCGGTCGAGATCGAGGGGATCTTCACCAGGTCGAACAGCCGTTTGAGGCTGGCGTCGAGATTCTTGTCGAGCGTGTCGAGCACGGGAGCAATTGCGGTCATCTGAAATCTCACGGTTGAAGGCGCGACCCTAGTTGGTGTCGCGCCGGGATGGAACAGTCAGCTTGCGAAAACCGGTGGCTCAGTCGTCCGAGGCCGGCGCAGCCTGATCGTCCTTGGGCGTCTTGCGCCGCTCGGCGGCGCGGACGCGCACGATCCTGACCCGCTTGACCCGGCGGGGATCGGCGTCAAGCACCTGGATCTCGAACCCGGGAATGGTCCGCACCACCTCTCCGCGCACCGGGATGCGGCCGAGCGTCGAAAAGATCATGCCGCCGATGGTGTCGACATATTCGCCGTGCTCGCCGGGGGCGAAATCCGAACCCAGCCGTTCGGCCACCTCGTCCAACTCCGCCTTGGCGTCGACGACAAAGACGCCGTCGCCGGTTTCGGTGATCATCGGCTCGTCGTCGTCGTCATGCTCGTCCTCGATGTCGCCGACGACCATCTCGACGATGTCCTCCAGCGACACCAGCCCGTCGGTGCCGCCATATTCGTCGATGACCAGCGCGATCTGGGTGCGGCTCGCCTGCATTCGCGCCATCAGGTCGCCCGCCAGCATGGAGGCCGGCACGAACAGCACCGGGCGGGTGATGC
>Ga0209793_1001267_pt1 | contig 17173 bp, 13 predicted proteins | sample EBPBio122009_DNA_FD_185863 | JGI IMG/M metagenome (GOLD analysis project Ga0209793, IMG submission 185863) | Wastewater treatment Type I Accumulibacter community from EBPR Bioreactor in Madison, WI, USA - Reactor 1_2/2/2009_ DNA (SPAdes) (version 2) | ecosystem: Engineered > Bioreactor > EBPR >... | reverse complement strand
TCAGCGTGCTGGCGACCAAGGGCTTCGTGAAGTTCCTGCGCGACCCCTCGGGGTTCGGCTTCCCCGTCACCCGGTCGCGGTTCGGCTACCTCTGCGTCGAGGGCATGCAGTTCGGCGCGCCCGTCGAGGAGGTCGATCCCGACACCGGCGAGGTCACCACAACCGCCCGTCCGGTCCTGCCCAGCCACTTCAAATGTCCCCAATCCGGGCTCTGCCTGTAGGTCGAAAACCCCGCCGTCTGGGTCTACCCGGAGGGGCTCGAAGACGACCTCACTCATATGAGTGAGGCCTGACTCATATGACAGCGCCAACTGTGCACTCAACGAAATCAAAGGGTTACGGGCAAATAAGAGTCAGGTCCCTAACTCATGCCCGAAGACTTCATGAAGTCTTATTCCGCAATGATTTCAGCCACTTGAACACCTCTGAACAGTTAGGTGTCAAACTCCCATACTACGTATGGGAGGGCCACCCCACAGGGTTGGCCACTCCTCCCATACGTCCGGGTCAGCCGCGCGCGCCGCCGTGACGCTCCCTTGTGCTTTCCGATCCGACGACGGCGGCCCCGTACCGCCAAGCACCAGACCGCCGTCGTCTTCCACCACCACAGGCCACCGGCAAAGGAGACCCATCATGGCTCAGCCGACTCTGATCCCGAATTGCGACGGCGCAAGGCTTGAATCGCTGCCGCTCGACACCCCCCGCAACCGCTGCATCCTCGCGCTCGACCTCGGCACCTCGACCGGCTGGGCGATCCGCGGCCATGACGGCCTGATCACCAGCGGCACCGTCTCGCTGCGCCCGGGCCGCTTCGATGGCGGCGGCATGCGCTATCTGCGCTTCACCAACTGGCTGACCGAGATCGACCGGCTGTCCGGTCCAGTCGCCGCGATCTGGTTCGAGGAAGTCCGCCGCCACGCGGGCACCGACGCGAGCCACATCTACGGCGGGCTCATGGCCACGCTGACCGCATGGGCCGAGCTGCGCGGCGTGCCCTACGAGGGCGTTCCGGTCGGCACGATCAAGCGTCACGCCGCAGGCAAGGGCAACGCAGACAAGGCCGCCATGGTCGCCGCCGTCCGCGCCCGCGGCTTCAGCCCGGCCGACGACAACGAGGCCGACGCCATCGCCATCCTGCTCTGGGCGATCGAGACGAAGGGAGGTGTCGCATGAGATGGCATCCCCACGGCTACGGCGGCCGACGCCGAGATCCCGAACAGGTCAAGCGCGAGGGCTGGCACGAACAGGGCGTCCTCGCGGTCTCCGCCGATGACGACCGCCTCACCTGGCCCGAGCGTGAACTGGTCCGCCAGCTCGGCGAGAAGCTCTATGGCCCGCGCCCTTCCGACAGGGAGGCGCGTCATGGCTGATCGGGAATGGACCGCCGACTGCGTCGCCGATCATTTCGAGGAGGCGTTCCGTACCCTGCGCAAGCTGCCGCCGGCGAAGGCGCAGGGCTACTTCAACACCTGGCCTGACATCGTGCGGACCAGCCGCGAGATCGCGGCGATGGAGCCGCAGCCGATGCGGGTCTGGCCGTCGGCCGCCGCGATCACCCGGCTCGAGCAGACCTTCGACTGGGTGCTCTGGATCGAGGAGGCGGAGCGCAAGCTGGTCTGGTCGCGCGCCGCCCGCGTGCCGTGGAAGCAGATCAGCGGCGAGCTCGGTTGCGACCGCACCACCGCCTGGCGTCGCTGGCAGCTGGCGCTGACCAAGATCGCTGGGCGCCTGAATGCGTGAACGACTCCAATGTGTTGCAACACTTTTTCCTTCGACATCTGCAACAAGTTCGTGCTATTCCGAAGGCAAGATGGGGAGAGTGCGCCGAAGGGTTCACTCTCCTCTTTGCTTTTGGGCGGATGCGGCTGGATTTTGGGTTGGCTTCCGGGGTCCAGAGCGGGTCCAGCTGGGGTCCATCCCGCTAACCCACTGATTTCTGGTTCCTTCCTGGCCATATTCGTATGCTGGCGGGCGAAGCGCGGGACATCGCCAGCGACAGGGCCGGATTTTTGGGAAGCCACCCGGAAGCCGGAGCCACGCGCGCCCCGCGCAAACACCAATGAACGCTGGCCTTCCGACCGGACACCGCTGGTGGCCGCTGGACCCCGCTTGGAGTCCGGCCCGGCATCCGGAGTCCGGAAGCCTCCGGCATCCACCCGACCGAGGAACCTTGCCCACCATGACGCTGAGCTTCGCCCCGGACGCGATCGAGACATGGCCGCTGTCGCGCCTGCAGCCCTACGCGAAGAACGCAAAGGCGCATGGCACGGACCAGGTCGCGAAGATCGCCGCCAGCATGGCCGAGTTCGGCTGGACCGTGCCGTGCCTCGTGGGCGAGGACGGCGAGTTGATCGCGGGCCATTGCCGGGTGCTGGCCGCCACGCAGCTGGGGCTGACCGAAGCGCCGGTGATCGTGCTGGGCCATCTGACCGAGGCGCAGCGCCGGGCGTACCGGATCGCGGACAACAAGCTGATGGAGCTCGGCACCTGGGACGAGGCGCTGCTGTCGGCCGAATTGAACGACCTTCTGGCCGAGGATTTCGATCTGTCGCTGGTCGGATTTTCCGACGGCGAGTTGGACAAGCTGCTGGCCTTCGTGCCGGAGGGGGACGGTGAAGAAGGTGGCGCCGGGGGCTCCGTGCCGCCGGTGACCATCCCCGAACCGCCGCGTAACCCGGCCTCGCGCACCGGCGATCTCTGGATCCTCGGCGACCACCGGCTGCTCTGCGGGGACTCGACCAGCCACGACGATGTGCGCCGCCTGATGAACGGCGAGCGGGCGATCCTGTTCGCCACGGACCCACCGTATCTCGTCGATTACCACGGCTCGAACCATCCGACCCGCAACAAGGACTGGTCGGCGTCCTACGGCACGACCTGGGACGACAGTTCGCAGGGCGCGGAACTCTATGACGGGTTCATCGCTGCAGCCGTGGGGGAAGCCATCGCCGAGGATGCGGCCTGGTACTGCTGGCACGCCTCGCGCCGCCAGGCGATGCTCGAAGCCTGCTGGGAGAAGGCGGGCGCCTTCGTGCACCAGCAGATCATCTGGGTGAAGGACCGCGGCGTCCTGACCCGGTCCCACTACCTCTGGAAGCACGAGCCCTGTTTCATGGGCTGGCGCCGCCCCAACCGTCCGCCCAAGGTCGCCGAGGAAACGCTGCCCTCGACATGGGCGCTGCCGAGCTTCGCCAAGGACGACCGGCCCGACCACCCGACGCCGAAACCGCTCGACGCCTTCGGGATCCCAATGCGCCAGCACGTCGCCCGTGGCGGCCTCTGCTATGAGCCGTTCTCAGGCTCCGGCTCGCAGATCATGGCGGGCGAGGCCAACGGTCGTCGCGTCTTCGCGATGGAGATTAGTCCGGCCTATGTCGATGTCGCCGTCGAACGCTGGCAGGCCGAGACCGGCAAGGACGCGATCCTCGACGGCGATGGTCGGACATTTGCGCAGGTGAGGACGGAGCGGCTGGGCGACGATGCCGAAGCCCCCGCCGACGCCCCGGCAAAGGACGCAGCCCCCGAACCCGCGCGAAAGCGCAAGACCGCCGCGTGACATGCATGACCTGGCTTTACCTTCCTCCGGAGACGCTTCCGGGGCCGGAGACGCATGCCTCTTCGGCCTCTCCCTCTGCTCCGGCGCGGGCGGGCTCGACCTCGGGCTCGCCGTCGCACTCCCCGGATATCGTGCTGTGGGCCATGTCGAACGGGAAACCTTCGCCGCAGCCACTCTCGTGGCGCGGATGGAAGACGCGTCCCTGGATCAGGCTGTTGTCTGGGACGATGTTGGAACCTTCGACGGCCGCCCGTGGCGCGGCGCGGTGGACATCGTCACTGCGGGCTATCCGTGCCAGCCGTTCTCGGTCGCGGGCCGACGGCTCGGCACCGAGGATCCGCGGCACCTTTGGCCGCATGTCGCCCGCATCGTCGGCGAGGTCGCGCCGCCCTTCGCGTTCCTCGAAAACGTCGCCCATCATCTCCGCCTCGGCTTCCCCGAAGTCGCCAGCGGACTGGTCGGCATGGGCTACCGCCTTGCGGCAGGCCTCTTCACGGCGGCGGAGGTCAGCGCGCCCCACAAACGCGAACGGCTCTTCATCCTCGCCATCCGCGAGGGGGACGAGCTGGCCGACCCCGCGCGCCTGCTCTGGAACCCGGTCGAGTGGCGGGAACCGGACGGAACTGCTGAGGCTCTGGCCGACGCCGAGGGCCAGCGCAAACGAGAACCGGCAGACGAAGCCGACGCCGTCTCAGGAGGCGGGCCAGCACGGGATGAACCTTGCGACCACGGCCGCGATGTGGCCGACGCCGCAGACCGACAGTTTCCGCAGCCGGGGCGGCGAACGACGAGACGAGAAGGGTCTGGACCGCATGGCGCGGGACTGGCCGACGCCGATGGCGAACGACGGCTGCAAGCCGAGCGCGGGCAACCGCAAGACGGCCGATCTGACCCATGCGGCCGGAATGTGGATGACGCTGACGGCGCGGGATCACAAGGACGGGGCGACGACACTCGCGAACACGCCGGTGAACGGCCTGCTTGGCCGCCAGGTCCTGGTGACGCCGATGGCTGGGAGCGATACCTCCGAGCCGCGCCGGACCTTGAACCCGCTGTTTGTCGAGGCGCTGATGGGCTGGCCCACCGGGTGGACCGGCTTCGGCTCTGTGGCAACGGCGTGGTCCCCATGGTTGCAGCGCATGCGCTGCGAACTCTGGCAGATGAATTGCTGGCCGACGAATGAGGTGACGGCGTGAAGCAATCCCGCCTCATGTCGCTGGTCGAGTCCGTCGCCAACGTAATCGTCGGCTACGGCGTCGCCGTGGTCACGCAGATCCTGATCTTCCCGATCTTCGGTCTGCACACGACGCTGGCGCAGAACCTGAAGATGGGCGCCATCTTCACTATCGTGTCGATAGCTCGTTCCTTCGCCTTGCGGCGGGTGTTCGAGACGATCCGGATGCGGAGCGCCAAATGATCGACCGCCGCCCCGTAGGGACGGCGGTCATCAGCTTGTCGGGGTCCGGCGCGTCAGGCGGCGGGGAGTTTGTACACGCGCCCCCGATCCTCGACCTTCTCCGAGGTCACCTCGAGCCCGAGCTTCTTCTTCAGCGCCCCGGCCATCGCGCCGCGCACCGTGTGCGACTGCCAGCCCGTCGCGGCCATGATCTCCTCGATGGTCGCGCCGTCCGGCGCGCGCAACATCGCGATCAGCGTGGCCTGCTTGGTGCCCTCGCGCGGCGTCCGCGTCTTGGGCGCGGCCTTCGGTTCGGTGGGGGTGTCCGGCGTGGGCTCCTCGGTCGCCGCGTCCGTCGCGCCCGCAGGCGCGGTGTTCGCGTCCTCGGTCTCGATGCCGATGGCGGCGAGTCCTGCGTCGGTGGCGACCAGCGTGACGCCGTGGCCGTCGCCGGTCTCGCGCCAGACGGGCTCGCCCTTGCGCAGGTCGGCGTCGACCTCCTCGAGGAAGCCCTTGGCGAGCATCGCGCCGACCACCTTGGCGGCAGCGCCGCCGCGCAGGCTGTCGGGGAGCGGCAGGGCGATGCGGTCCTCGCGCTGTGCGGCGGCGCTGAGGATGATGGCTTGCGTATCGGAAATCTTGGTCATGGGGTCGTCTCCGTATTCGGGCCGCGTCATGCGGCGCCTTCTACGACCCCGAGCCGCGCAGGGCGCGCGGCGGGAGTTCCGGCAGCGCCGGAGATCAGCGGGCGTGTTCGCCCTCGCCGAAGGCGCTGTCGGTGATGCGATTCAGGAGGCTGGCGTAGTATTCGAGGGTACCGACCATGGCCCAGCCCGCCTCGTCGGGGGCGCAGTTGAAATGGTCGTCGCTGAGCGCCTGCAGGCGGGCGAGCATCTCGTCGATCTCGGCCTTCTTGCCGATGAAGGCCGCGAGCGCGGCTTCCTTGTTCCGGCGCACCTTCTCGGCGCGGAGTTCGTGGCGCGGGGTGGTGATCGGGTTCAGGCGGGTGGTCATCGTGGTGGTTCCGGGTGAGTTGCTTCGTCCTTGTGATCGAACATTCGCTCCGCTCGCCTGGCTTATCAACTCGATAAACGACTGACTTTGAATGATAATCGGGGCTGGCGATGCAGGGCATGAGCGAGCGCCAGTACACCGCCCATGTCGGGCTGTCGCGGGGCGCGATCCAGAAGGCAGCAGTGGAAGGCAACTGCGGCCTATTTTGACAGGACAATCCGCGCATCGTGAGAGAGGCCGTCGAGGGGTACGCGGACCGAAGCACCTGCAGCGATGATCACTCCATCCAGTACCGAAGCTGGTTCGGCACCGCGGATGATCTGGACCGCAATCGTGCCCGCGCCCACGGCAATGGTGACGCTGAAGCCAGGCCATGTACGGGGCAAACGGGGCGTGATCACGAGAGACGTTCCTTCGCAGCGGAGGCCGAGGATACCTTCAATGCCTGCGCGGTACATCCAGGCGGCGGAGCCGGTGTACCATGTCCAGCCGCCACGTCCCGCGTGGGGTGGCACGGAATAGACGTCGGCCGCGACCACGTAGGGCTCGACCTTGTAGCGCCGGACCTCGGCGGGCGTTCGGGCGTGGTTGATCGGGTTGAGGAGAGCGAAGAGCTCTGCCGCCTTGTCGCCGTCGCCCATCTCGGCGAAGGCGAGGACCGCCCACATGGCGGCGTGGCTGTATTGTCCGCCGTTTTCGCGCAGGCCCGGCGGGTACCCCTTGATGTAGCCGGGATCGCGCGGCGTCGTGTCGAAGGGCGGCGTGAAGAGGAGCGCGAGCCCGGTGTCGCGCCGTATCAACTCGCGGTCGAGGGACGCCATCGCCAGAGCGGCACGCCCGGGGTCGGCGGCGCCGGACAAGACGGCCCAGGACTGGGCGATGGAGTCGATCCGGCATTCGTCCTCCGTGCCGGTGCCGAGCCAGCTGCCGTCGTCGAAGGTCGCGCGGCGGTACCAGGCGCCGTCCCAGGCCTCGCGCTCCAGCGCCTCCCGCACACGTTTTCCATGCGCGCGCCAGCGTGCGGCGCGCGCCGGATCGCGGATGTCGGCCAGCGGCGCGAACTGCGCGATCGTGCGCAGGAGCAGCCATCCGAGCCAGACGCTTTCGCCCTGGCCATGCTCGCCGACGCGGTTCATGCCGTCGTTCCAGTCTCCGGTTCCGATCAGCGGTAGCCCGTGCGCGCCGGTCAGCTCGAGGCACTGGTCGAGCCCGCGGGCGCAGTGTTCGAATAGGGATGCCGTCTGGTCGGCCTCGGACGGGACGAAGAACGCGTCATGGGCGTCCGGCGGTACCTGCGGACCCTCCAGGAACGGCACCTGGGCATCGAGCACGGCCACGTCGCCCGATGATTGGACGTAGGCGGCGGCAGCGTAGGCAAGCCAGACGCGGTCGTCGGAGATGCGGGTGCGCACGCCCTGACCGGAATGCGGCAGCCACCAGTGCTGGACGTCACCCTCGAGGAACTGCCGCGAGGCGGCGCGAAGCAACTGCGCCCGCGCGGTCTCCGGCGCCGCGAAGCTCAATGCCATGCTGTCCTGCAACTGGTCGCGGAACCCGTAGGCGCCGCTGGCCTGGTAGAACGCCGCGCGCGCCTCGATGCGGCAGGCGATGGTCTGGTAGAGCAGCCAGCCATTCAGCATGACGTCCATCGCGCGGTCCGGCGTCTCGACCTGCACCTTGGTCAGAAGCCGGGCCCAATGCGCCTCGACCTCGGCGAGAACGCCATCGAGGTCGGCGGCGCGGTAGCGCCGGACGATTTCTCGCGCTCCTTCGGCCGAACCGGCTTGGCCCAAGAAGCTCACCACCTCGGCACTTTCCCCCGGGGCCAGCTCGACCGTGCAGGCGAGCGCGGCGCAGGGGTCGAGCGCGGCGCCTGTTCCGCCGGAAAGGAGGGCGCCGACCTGAAGCGCCGCGGGCGATGAGGGGCTGCCGCCGCGGCCCAGGAACTCGCTGCGGTCGGCTGTCCAGGATGACTGGCGACCGTTCAGGTCGGCGAAGGCGACGCGGCCGGGGAAGGCGGTACTCCAGGGGTTCCGGACCATGAGTGCGCCGGTCTCGTCGTCCCTCTCGCTGACGATGTGTGGTGCAGACGCCCCCCGCGACGTGCCGAGCACCCACTCGGCGTAGGCCGTTACCGACAGGCGCCGGGCGCGGCCCGAGGTGTTGCGCAGCGTCAGGCGCGAGATCCGGATCGGGTCCGCTCGCGGGACGTAGTGCAGGAGGTCGAGCGCGATCCCGTGCGCCTCGTGCTCGAACCGGCTGTAGCCGAAGCCGTGCCGGGCGATGTAGCGGCCGCCGTCGCGGATCGGCTGCGCGGTGGCGGTCCAGATATCGCCGGTCGCCTCGTCGCGAACGTAGAGCGCCTCGCCCGCAGGGTCGGCCACGGGGTCGTTCGACCACGGCGTCAGCTGGTTCTCGCGGCTGTTCTCGGCCCAGGTGTAGCCGCTGCCCTCGGCCGAGACCTGGAAGCCGAAGCCGGGATTGGCGATGACGTTGATCCACGGGGCGGGCGTCGTCGCGTCGCCATCGAGGATGGTGACGTATTCCCGCCCGTCCCTGGCGAAGCCACCAACTCCGTTGAAGAACTCCAGTTCCGGCAGGGACGCCGCGGGCGGCGAGACAGCCGTGCGGCGGGCGGGCGGGAGAAGCGGGGCCGCCGACATCGCCGGAAGAAGAGCCAGCTGCTCAGCGATGCTGCCCCGCACGGCGAAGAGGTTCACGCGCGCCACCGCGGCGAGGAGCGCCCGCGCCTCGGCAGGCTTCGTGTCCGCCCTGAGAACGTGGGCCGCCCCTTCGGCGAGGTCCCCTCCGAAGCGCGGGCGTGACTGGCTGCTGCGCACCGCCGTTTCGATCGCGGCCTGCAGATCCTGGATGTACGACGACGGATGCTCGTTGATGATGACGAGGTCGACGGCGAGCCGCTTCATCCGCCAGTACTCGTGTGCCCGCAGAATCTGGCGCACCTGCGCGATGTCGCCGATGTCGCCGATCCGGAGCAGCACGATTGGCAGGTCTCCGGAGATGCCATGCCGCCAGAGGTCCGACTGCGGGCCGGCGCCCTTGAGGATCGCGGACGGCGGCGCTCGAAGGCGTGCGTCCGTGTAGAGAATGGCCGCAGCGAGGCGCTGGAAGTCCGCCGCCTCCTGCGCCTTGATGTCGAGATGGCGGAGCTGCACCTGCGCCTGCGTCCAGGCGAGCGTCCGCGCCCGCTCGAACGCGCTGCGGTCGTGGTGCATGTCGATAAGGTCGAGGAGCGCGTCGCGGGTCGGCGCCACCACCGTCCAGAAGGCGACGCGCGCAGCGCGGCCCGGCGGCACGCGCAGGCGCTGGCGGAGCGAGAAGACCGGATCGAGGACGGTGCCGACGGTGCCGGAGAGAGGCGCGTTGATCGCGGCGGCGGTGGCCGGACTATTCCCGCGCCCAAGGAAGCGGGCCCGGTCCGTCTCGTGTTCCTGCGCGCCCAGCGGCTCGCCTTCGACGACGGCAAAGTGGGCGGCCCAGATCGGCGGCTCGCTGGGCGAGCGGGGGCGGCGCGTGGCGATCAGCGCGCCGTATTCGGGCAGGTACTCGGTCTGGACGAAGAGCTTGGAGAAGGCCGGATGCGCCGCGTCCGAGGCAGCCGGGGCCAGCACCAGCTCGGCATAGGAGGTGACCTCGATCTCGCGTGGCGTCCGGCCGCCATTGACCAGCGAGACGCGCCGCACCTCGCCGTCGTCTTCTCCCGAGACCACGACGTCGAGGGTCGTGGTCAGCCGGCCGTCGAGGCGGGTGAACTCGGCGCGGTCCTCGGTGAACTGCACCTCGGCACGGTCGGCGGAACGAGGGACGGGGTTCCGGCCCGGGGACCAGACCGCGCCGCTTGCCATGTCCTTTAGGTAAATGAAGGAGCCCCAGTCGTCGCGGGTGGGGTCCTCGCGCCAGCGGGTGACGGCGAGATCGCCCCAGCGGCTGTAGCCGCCGCCCGCAGCAGTCAGCATGACCGAGTAGCGGCCGTTCGACATCAGGTGCGTGACCGGGACCCCGGGCAAGCCACCTTCGTACCGTCGGACAGCCTGGACGTCGGCGGCGGCGTCGGTCGGCGTCGCCCGGACCTCCTCGGCACGCGGATGCGATGCGGGCACATCCCGCGGCATACGTTCCTGCAACAGAAGCTCGCTCGCCTTGATCATCGGCTCGCGGTGGAAGCGCTCCTGCATCCGGCCATCGAGGAGGACGTTCGCGATCGCGACGATCGTCATGCCCTGGTGGTGGGCCATGAAGCTTCGCACGATCGCGACCTTGCCACTCTCCGGCAGGCGCGTGGCGGTGAAGTCCAGGGCGTCATAGAAGCCGTAGCGTCCGCGCGCCCGCATCGAGGCCAGCCGCCCGTAGTTCAGCGCGGCGCCGTGCGGATCGACCATCGCGGCGAGCGCCGTCGCGTAGGGCGCGATCACCACGTCGTCGGCAAGGCCGCGCTTCAGGCCGAGGCCTGGAACGCCGAAGTTCGAGTATTGGTAGGTGAACTCGAGATCCCGGGCGTTGAAGGCCGATTCCGACACGCCCCATGGCACCCCGAGCGAGCGGCCGTAGGCCTGCTGCCGCCGCACCACGAGGCGGTTGCTTTCGGCGAGCAGGCTGCGCGGCGGCTCGGCCATCACGAGCAGCGGCATCAGGTACTCGAACATCGATCCCGACCACGAGACCAGGGCAGCTCCGGCGCCCACCGGGGTCGCGGTCCGGCCGAGGCGAAACCAGTGCCGCGTCGGTGCATCGCCCTTGGCGATGGCGAAGAGGCTCGCCAGGCGCGCCTCGGAGGCGAGCAGGTCGTAGCAACTGGGGTCGAGGCTGTTCTCGGCTGCGGAGTAGCCGATGGAAAGGAGCTTGCGATCCGGGTCGAGCAGGAACGCGAAGTTCATCGCGAGCGCGATCCGGCGCGCCTCTTGCCCGAGGGCGGTCAGACGCTCCGCCGCGTCGGAGAGGGTGCGGTCCCGGTCGTGCTCCATGAGCCCGCGCCGAAGCGCGCCGATCCAGTAGTTCAGATCGGGCTCGGAGTTCTCCGGGCGGAGGTCTGACGCGGCCGCCGTGCTTGCCTTGTCCGCCATACGGAGCAGAGCGGGCGAGATCTCCTCGAGCGGCTGCGCGCCGGCGAGCTTCTCCGCGATTGGCTCAAGGAGTCTTCCGACCTCGGCGGCCCTTGCCGGCGGCAGGTCGCCAATCGCGCCGAGCGCCAGCCGGGCCGCGTCGAGCAGGCCGACGCGCGCGTCGGCGATCTGCGGCGCCCGGGCCCATTCCTCGCATGCGTTGGCGAGCGAGACGAGGTGCCCGGCGAGGTTGCCGCTGTCGACAGAGGAAACATAGGCAGGCTCGAGGACCCGCAGGTCGCGCGTGTCGTACCAGTTGTAGAGGTGCCCTTGCAGCTTGGGCAGGCGGCGCATCGTGGCGAGGCTCGCCTCCAGCCGCTCGATCGTTTCGGCGGTGCCGGCCCAGCCGAAGTCGCGCGCGGCGACCGCCGACAGGAGGTAGAGCCCGATGTTCGTGGGCGACGTGCGGGTGGCGGTGACCGGCCGCGGCTCCTCCTGGTGATTGTCGGGCGGCAGGAAGTTCTCCGCCGGCGTGACGAAAGTCTCGAAGTAGCGCCAGGTCTGGCGCGCGATCAGGCGAAGCTCGCGGGCGTCGTGGTCGGTCAGCGCGCTCCTCCGCTCCGGGGTCGGGGGGCGGCTCACCCAAAGGGCGACCGCCGGTGCGCCAAGCCAGAGAAGCGAGAAGGGCAGGATCAGCGGCCAGTTCGCCGGAGCCAGCGCCACGGCGGCGCCGGCCACACCCAGCCCCAGCGCGACGCCACCCGACATGCCGCGTGCGAAACCCGCGAGGGTCAGCCGGGGGATGCCGGAGGATTGCGCGGCCGTCGTCCATTCGAGCAGCCTGCGGCGCGTCCGGTAAAGCCGCACCAGCGTGCGCACGATGGCGTCGAGCATCCGGCGGGCGTGGTCGGGCAGGAACGCGATCGCGAAGAACGTCTGCGCCGCTGCCTGCCGCAGGTCTCCCGCCAGCGTGCGAAGATGGTCGACGGCGCGGAGCCCGGCGCGACGCGGCAGGATCGACGACAGGAGCGGGAGCAGCGGCGGGATCGCCAGCGCGGCGAGGAGCAGCAGGGTGCCGGTGATCGCCGCCGGCAGCGGCAGCAGCCAGCTCACCCCCAGCGTCGCCAGCGCGAACGGTGCCAGGAGTGACCGTCGGAGATTATCCAGCATCTTGCCGCGGCCGATCGCCGGAAGCCGGCCCCGCAGGAGCCACGGCAGCAGCTGCCAGTCGCCGCGCGTCCAGCGGTGCTGGCGCTTGGCGGCGACGTCGTAGCGCGAGGGGAAATCCTCGATGAGCTCGACATCGGACGCGAGTCCGGCGCGGGCGAAGATCCCCTCGAAGAGATCGTGACTGAGCAGCGCGTTCTCGGGCACGCGGCCCGCGAGCGACGCCTCGAAAGCGTCGACGTCGTAGATACCCTTGCCGGTATAGGAGCCCTCGCCGAAGAGGTCCTGGTAGACGTCGGAGACCGCCGCCGCGTAGGGGTCCATCCCGCCCGGACCCGAAACCGTGCGCTGATAGAGCGAACGCTCCTGTCCCGTCGGCAGGGCCGGCGTGATGCGCGGCTGCAGGATGCCGTACCCTTCGACCACCCGCCCCGCCTCTTTGTCGAAGACGGGCCGGTTCAGCGGATGCGCCATCTTGCCCACGAGCCGCGCCGCCGCATCGCGCGGCAGCCTGGTGTCGGCATCCAGCGTGATGACGTAGCGCACGCCCTCGGGCACGTCGGGCGCGACACCTGCCACCGTCACGAAGCTCGTGTCGGTTGCGCCGCGCAGCAGGCGGTTGAGCTCGTGCAGCTTGCCGCGCTTGCGCTCCCACCCCATCCAGACGCCTTCGCCGGGATTGAAGTCCCTGCGCCGGTGGAGAAGCCGGAAGCGCGCCCCACCGGATTCGGGCGGATAGCGACGGTTCAGCGCCGCGATCTCCTCGGCCGCGAGCGCCAGAAGCTGAGCGTCGCCTTCGACGGTCTCGGTGTCGGCGTCGCGCCCGTCGGTCAGCAGCGCGAAGCTCATGTCTCCGCCGTTGCCCGAGAGGTGATGCACCTCGAGCCGCTCGACCTGCTCGCGGAGCGCGGCCTCGGTCGTCAGCAGCGTCGGCACCGCGACCAGCGTCCGCAGCTCCGGTGGGATTCCGTCCTTGAGCTCCAGCCCCGGCAGAGTGTTCGCGCCGAAGCTCCAGGTTACGAACCTGTCGATGATCGCCGTCGCCGCCTCGCTTGCCGGCCACAGCGCACAGAGCGCCCAGAGCGTGAGCCAGCCGGCGCCTAGGCCCGGGAGCCACAGCGCCCAGAGCGACAGTCCCACCAGCGCCCACGTCAGTACCACGATCGCGCCGACATATCCGCCGATGCCGAGCTGGAGCGAGATGCGACTGGCCCAGAGGCGCGGAGAGGGATGGAAGCCGATCGCCGCCTCGAACGCGCGGCGTCCCCTCGCAAGGAGGTGCCAGCCCGGATCGGTCGTCCGGTCACAGCCGTCCGCCTTATCGCGGCACCGGCTGAGGACGCGTTCAGTCACTTCGCGTTCGCTGAGCGAGGACCCGCGGGCAAGGTCCTCGATGGCGCTGCGGTAGAGGTTGCGGCTCGGGAAATCCATCGCCGCATAGCCGCTTCCGTCGCACAGACGCGCGTGGACCAGGCTGACGCTTTCGAAGAGATCGGCCCAGTCGGTCTCGGAGACGAGGCGCATGCTGGTGATCACGTTGCGCACGCTGACATTCGCGGCGCCCTGTCGCTCCTGCACGTGCCGCACGACATCCTCGACAGTGACGTCCTGCTGTGCGAGCCGCTGCTCGAGCCAATCGAGCGCCGGAGTTGTCCTAGGGTCCTGGTCGCGCAGGCGCTTGCTCAGTTGCGCCGCGAACTGCTCGGACAAGGCGCCCGGATGGCGGGTGGCGATGTCGGTGAACAGCGCGGCGTGCGCACGTCCGGGCGCCAGCAGATCGTCGGCCAGGTCATCGGCCGACGCTCGCTCCCGACGTTCCGCAGTGATCTGGTCCCCGAGACGGCGCAGGTTCTCGACCAGGACGATGCGGAGGGTGATCGCCACCGCCCACAACTCGCCAATCGTCAACGATTCGACCGACTGGTAGGCGACGAGGTAATGCCGCAGCGTCTCGGGGTCGAACTGGCTGTCGTTGTGCGCGACGAAAGCCCAGGAGAGGTCGAAGACCCGGGGATAACCGGCAAAGGGCCCGTCGGCGAGCTTCGGCAACTGCCGGTAGTAGCCCGGAGAGAGATCCTCGCGAATCTCGCGGATCTGCGCCTCGACGAGGTGGTAGTTGTCGAGCAACCACTCTGCCGCCGGCACCTCGCTGCGGCCTTGACTGACTTCCCGTGCGCTGGCGCGGTAGGTCGCCAGCAATGCTGCGGCGTTGTCCGAAAGGCGCGACTGCAGCGACGGCACCCGCAGCGGCCGGGTCACGACACGGTGGGCGGCGGCGAGGCTTCGCCCATGCTGTTCCAGCCGTTCGATCCCGAACAACTCCTCGCGGACCGGCCTCGCGTCGTTCCAGGGTATCGCGCCGGCGGACGCGTTCCAGCCAAGGTACTGCGTCAAGCGCATCGCGGTCCGTCGCCGGTCCGGATCGCCGCCGGGGGTCTGCCCCGCCGGCTTGCGCCATCTTCGGCAGCGATCAACGAACCCTTGGCAGAAACCGGCGAAGGCTTTCCCCGCCAGGGAACACCCGGCAGCGTCGCGTCCGCTACTTCTTCCCCGATGTCGGCTTGGCCGGTTGCGGCCCCTTGTCGAAGGGCGAAGCTGGCGGAGGAGGCGCCTTCTTTTCCTGCTTCGGCTTCTTCACCTCTTTGTTGCTGCGTTTCTGACCCTTGGCCATAGCGTTCTCCATCGGTGGGTAAACGGCCGTGTGGAGGATCCACCTGGCCAGTGTCGTTTGTCGGGAGCCTGCGCCTGCGCGCCGCCCGATCCTTCCGCCAGAGTTGCGCGGAAGGGTCCGGCCATCTGCTGCCCGGTGTGCTCACAGGGCTTCTCGCGGTGGACCGGAGGATTGAACCGCCCGATGCACGGGACAAAGCCACATCTACTTGCGCCGAACCGAGTTGCCGCCGGCGATGATCGTCCTGATCAGGCTTGCCACCGCCCGGTGCGTGACATCCGCTTCGCCATCGGCACCGATGGCGCTTTCGTGCGTGGCCGCAGCGTCGCTCAGAACCCCGACGATCTCGCTCTCCGGCAAAATGTCGTGGTCGTTCATCGCAAGCAGCAGCGACTCGCAGATGGACAGGGCGGCGATGCCGGACAGTTCGTTGGTGGATGGCATCTTGCAGCGTCCTTCCGTGCAGGGGTGTCGTCTGGCGACCTCGCAGCGGTTGCCCGACCCCTCCACCATCGCAGAAGGTTGGCACTGCCGGACTGATCGAGAGCAGTATCGGCGTGAATTCTGTTCTCGCCTCCAGGCGTGCGGCGCCGCGATCGCTCGGGTCAGATCACCGTGCGGCCTGTCGGCCGGCTCAGTTGTGCGACGGCAGCTTTCTTCCGAAGATGCGCTGGCGCAGGCGACTGAGCCTGCCACGGCGCCGTCTGCGGGCCGGAGGTTCGGGGTCGAGAAGATCGCTTTCCCGCAGCATCTCGTCTGCGACGACGCCGAAATCCGGCGGTTCGAAGGGCACGAGCGATCGGCCGGGACCACGCAGTGCCTCGATCGCGGCGATCAGGGAGCCGTCGGCCGTATCGATCGCATGCTTCACGGTCGTCGGCGTGACGCCCAGATGCTCGGCGAGGAGCCTGTTCCTGAGGCCTTCGATGCGCTCAGGCAGCTCCGCCTCGTCCGGTCCGCCGCGCAGCACCTCCACCGAGAGGTCGCATTCCGTGTCGAAGCCGAGCGAGCGGTTGTTGAGGTTGGAGGATCCCACGCGCATCAGCCGGTCGTCCATGACGACGATCTTGGCGTGCACGTAGATCGGAGTGCCGCCGTCGGTCACTGGCGTGTAGAGGCGGAAGCGGCCATGCACGTCGGCCTTGCGCACGACATCGAGAAGCCGTGCGCGGGCCGAACCCATCGCCGCCTCCTCGAGCCAGCCCTGCGCCGACTCGGGATTCACGACGACGACCTCGGGGCCCTCCGGTTCCGTCAGCCGCACGGCGATGGCCTCGGCCAGAAGGCGCGAGGCGAAGTATTGGCTTTCGATGTAGAGCGTGCGCCGGGTCGCCGCGATGATCGCGAGATAAAGGGACTCGATCTCGTGGATCTCCTCGCGGCCGGCATGGGCAGGCAGCGTGCGTGAGATCGCGACCTCCGCGTCCCGGAGCATGGGATCGAGGCCCTCCGGCCAGATCGGCGGGGCGGCGGGCGCCGCCGCGATCCTCTCGCCCGTGGCCTGTTCCCACCGCGTCCGCGCAAGCTCGCCCAGGGCGCGCGCCGCGTCGCCACCGACAGCAACGGTCGCGTCGTGCCACGGGCCGTAGGGGCGCTTCGTGGTGGGTCTGACCCGGTAGGGGCTGTCGTCGGCATGGTCTTGCGTGTCCCAGCGGTCAGCCGTCGCGTCGATGCCGCCGCAGAAAGCCAGGACATCGTCGATCACGATGATCTTCTGATGATGCGCCGCGCCCGAGGGATGGGCATGGTCCAGCTTGAGGCGGATCTTGCGCCCGATCAGCCAGTCGGCCAGCCGGAGCGGCGTGGAGCCCCTGGCGAGCGTGCCCAAGACGCCCACGTCCCATTGCAGCAGACGGATGTCGAGCCCCGGGCACCGACGGACGAGCCAGCTCAGAAAATCGCCGAGCCGGCTAGGCACCTCCCCCCCGTCCTCGCGCGGGTCGAGATTGATCCGCGTGTCGAATTCCCAGCCGATCATGATGACGCTGTGTCGGGCCTTCTGCATGACCTCGCGGAGGACGGCGAAGTAGTCGGCTGCGTCGACGATCACCGAAAGCCGGTCAGCCGTCTCGATGCGCCAGCATGTGTCGCCGGGCCGCAGGATCGGATGTGTTCCACGCATGACCTGGCCTTTCCCCACGTGTTTCGGCCACCGCCTCGCAGCGGCGGCCGCCGTTCATCAGGAATGCCTGACGTCACACCGGAGTTCCTTCGGCGCTACGACGATCCTATGCCTGCGCCTGTTCGAGGAAGAAGCGCACCATCTCGGCCGATGCGTCCGGTCCCATGCGGTCGGTGTAGCTGCCTTC
>Ga0209793_1001264_pt1 | contig 17214 bp, 14 predicted proteins | sample EBPBio122009_DNA_FD_185863 | JGI IMG/M metagenome (GOLD analysis project Ga0209793, IMG submission 185863) | Wastewater treatment Type I Accumulibacter community from EBPR Bioreactor in Madison, WI, USA - Reactor 1_2/2/2009_ DNA (SPAdes) (version 2) | ecosystem: Engineered > Bioreactor > EBPR >... | reverse complement strand
CTGGTGATCATAGAAGCACTTTGGCGTCGTCTGCGCGAAGACGTTCCGAAGGTCCATTGAGATGTGCGGTCGGTATGCCCTCTACGGTCCGACCTCCCGCATTCGGGAGCAGTTCGACCTTGATCACCAGTTCGACTTCGCGCCGCACTACAACATTGCACCGACGACGAAGGCGCTGGTGGTTCATTCGGGATCGCACGGCGAGAGAGTTTCCAGCCTCTACCGATGGGGACTGATTCCGGTCTGGGCCAAGGACGCCACCATCGGCGCGAAACTCATCAACGCCCGTGGCGAGACCGTCGCGGAGAAACCCGCTTTCCGCACCGCCTTTCGTCGCGGCAGATGCCTTGTGCCTGCCAACGGTTTCTACGAGTGGAAGTCCGTTCAGGAAACGGGTCGCACAGTAAAGCAGCCGTACTACATCCGTCCGCAGGATGAAGGCGAGCTGTTCGGGTTTGCCGGGCTGACCGAACGATGGGTATCGCCCAACGGGGAGGAAATCCACTCGTGCTGCATCATTACGACCGCCGCCAATTCCTTGATGATGCCCATCCACGACCGGATGCCCGCGATCTTGTCCGCCAACGATTACGACGAATGGCTGGACCCGGCTAACACCGATACAGAAACGCTGCGGGCGATGCTTCGCCCTGCCGAATGTGGCGATATGATCGCCTACCCAGTGACCCGGACGGTCAATTCGTCCCGCAACGATTCCTCAACGTTCGTGGAACGTGTATGAACCAGCGTTTGCGACCTGCCATTTCAGAACCCGTCGTCTTGATGTTCTCGCGCCGGCAGGTAGAAACCTGCGACGTCAATGAGCCGTTGGCGTCTCTGCGCGAGCTGACGGCTGACCGAAAAGTTGCCCTTGAGTTTTGCGGTCGCGTCAGTCTGGTAATCGATGGTTACAACGACGACCCGCGCGAGCTTTTTGAGATTCCAGAGGTGCGAGCGTACTTGAAGCGTCTCGACCACGAGTGGCCCTCCTGGTTCTTCTTCCTCTCCCAGGCAGACGACCCCCGTTGGCCGGTCAACTTCCCCCACGTTTGGTCACTTCAAATTCCCCCACCCTGAAGGTCGCGTGACGGAGCAATAGGGCCCCGTTTTCAGCGCTTTCGGAGCATCCCCGGCAGGACGTTATCTTCCCCCCTCGATTGTTGAGGGGAGTCTGGAGTGAACGTCTTGAAGCCACATCTGCAAACCACGGTCTTCACCCTGCTGGCCGCAGGAAAGAGCCAGCGCGAAATTGCCCGCATCACCGAAATCGATCGCAAGACGATCCGCAGTCTGGCGCGGCGTTTTGCGAGCGAAGGGGCAAATTCCCCCGGGGTGGCCACCGGCCCTCCCGGTCAAATTCCCCCACCCCGGCCACCGGCGCCGAGCCGGCCATCGACTTCCGCCTGTGAGCCGCACCGCGCCTTCATCGAGGCGCAGTTACAGCTTCGCCGCAACTTCACGGCGATCTACCAGGACCTCGTCGATCAGTTCGGCTTTGCGGCCAGCTATAACAGTGTCAAGCGCTTTGCCGGGACGCTGATCGCACACGAGCCGGCGCAGTTTGATCGGCTGGAATTCGCCGCCGGCGAAGAGGCGCAGGTCGACTATGGCGAGGGGGCGATGACGCTTTACCCCGGCAGTGAGCGCTATCGTCGGCCGCGTCTGTTTGTCATGACCCTGCGCTATTCCCGGCGAAGCTTTCGACGGGTGGTCTGGAAGTCCAGCCAGGAAGCCTGGGCCAGGCTGCACGAGCAGGCCTGGCGCTATTTCGGCGGCAGCAGCCAGTACGTGGTGCTCGACAACCTGAAGGAAGGGGTCCTCAAGCCAGACCTGTACGAGCCGCAGCTCAACCCGGTCTACGCGGCCGTGCTCGCGCATTACGGCGTCGTCGCCGACCCCGCGCGGGTTCGAGATCCGAATCGCAAAGGCAGCGTCGAGAATGCCATTCAGCATACCCAGAGCACGGCGCTCAAGGGCCGACGCTTCGCCTCGATCGAGGAGCAGAACACCTTCCTCGAACAGTGGGAGACCCGCTGGGCAGCGCAACGCATTCACGGCAGCGCCAAACGCCAGGTCGAGGCGATGTTCCAGGAAGAACGCCCGCTGCTCAAGCCCTTGCCCTTGCAGGGCTTCGCGTATTTCACCGAGTCGCTACGCACGGTCTGCGACGACAGCTGCGTGCGCGTCGACCACAGCAGCTATGCCGCCCGTCCAGCACGAATCGGCAGCCGTGTGCTGGTCCGCCTGTTCGAGCAGCACCTCGAGATCCGTGACTTCCAGACGCAGGCCTTGCTGCGCACCCACCCTCGGGCGGCGCAGCCGGGCAGCGTGATCTTGCCCGACGAGGAGCGTCCCTTCAATCCGTCGCGGGAAACCCGTCGCATCTTGAGCGAGGCCAAGGCCATCGGCCCGGCCGCCGAGCAGTTGTGCCAGTGCCTCTTTGATCAAGAGGGGCGCGTCGGTCAGCGCCGCCTGTGGGGCATCGTCAGCCTGGTCAAGCGCTACCCCCGCACGCTGATCGACCGTGCCTGTGCGATGGCCCTGCACGACGGTGTGCGCAGCTATCAACAGATCAAGGCGCTCACCGAGCACCTGCTCAACGAGGCTCTGGCCGATATCGATACCCCGCTGCAAGGCGAGTTGGCGTTGACCCAGGACGACCGTTTGATTCGCGCCGCCGAGGACTACGGCGACCTGTTCTCCCTTGGCGCTCAAAAGAGCGCCGCCTTGCCATCCCCCGTAGAGGAGTCCCAATGAGCATGACCATGAACGAGATCGAACGCGCGCTGCGCGACCTGCGCCTGTCCGGCATTCGCGCCACCCTGGAGACCCGTGTGCTCCAAGCGCAGGCGAACCAGGCGCCTTTCCAGGAGACCTTCTCGATGGTTCTGCAGGATGAACTGGACCGGCGCCGTTCGCGCTTGCTGGACCGCCGTTACCAGCAGTCGGGTCTGGACGAGCGCGCGACCTTGACGGACTTTGACTGGCGCTTCAATCCGAAGCTGCCGCGCCAGGCGTGCTTCGAGCTGCATACGCTGAAATTCGTCGCCGAAGGCCAGAACGCGCTGATCATCGGCAAACCGGGTACCGGCAAGAGTCGGATCGCCAAGGCGGTCGCCTACCAGGCGACCCTGCAAGGCCTGGACGTGCGGGTGCTCGAGGCCGACAGTGTCTTCGCGAGCTACGCGCTGTGCAACGGCGCCGATCAGCAGCGGCAGCTGCGTCCCTGGCTTGATGCCGACCTGCTGGTACTGGACGATCTCTTCCTGACCCGGCGCATCAGCGACAGTGCGGGCGAGTTGCTGCAAATGCTGGTCCATCAGCGTTACAAGACGCGCCGCAGCCTGGTGGTGACTTCCAACCGGGTGGTCCAGGACTGGGGCAAATACCTGGGCGACAACACGATGGCCAGCACCATTCTCGACCGGCTGATGCATCGCTCGCATCTGCTCGAGTTCGAGGGCCGCAGCTATCGTCTCAAAGAGGCGGCGACGCGCTTCGCACAGCAAACTTCAGATAGCTGATGCGCCGCTTCGAACCTCCCGCCAGCGTCTGGCTTGGCGAGTCCTGGCGCTCATCCCCCGTCCTTTGGGGCGCTGCCCCAAACCCCGCGTTCGCCACGGGGCAGCCGCCGGGGATGATCAAACCATCCCCGGCAACCGCCAGGAGCGTGGGGTCGCTACACGCTGTCAAGCGGCTTTCGCGGCATAAACGGGCGGCACGCCGCCCATTTGGTGAGTAGACCGAAAAAATTTCACCCACAGCCTCTCGCAGAACGGTGCGTGAACCTCTCGATTCACACCGCTCCCATCAAGCAAACGCACCGACCATTCCTTTCTGCCAGTGCACGAAGAGGTGCGGCTGTTTCTCGCAGATGTTCTCGAGAAATCGTATGGCCCGTACCTTATGGTTCGTCAGCCTCTTGTACTTCTTCATCGCCCAGGCAATCAACGTCAGATTGAAGTGCCTGAAGACAGCATACATCGCCGATTGCCGGTACCGCCCGTAGTAAGCCAGCCAACCCCGAAGGATCGGATTGTGTAACCGCGCAATATCCGCCAGGCTCAGGTCCGTACGATTCCGATAGTTCAGTTTGCGTGTCTTTTGCCGCATTGCCGTCGCCGCCTTGTTGCTGACCGCAGGAGTGAAACTCACAAACAACCTGTTCCGCTTGCTGTTCTTCACCGTCCTTGGCCGAAAGGTATATCCGAGGAAATCAAACTGCGTGACCGGATACCTCCCCTTGCGACTACCGTCTTTGCAGTACACGATCTTGGTCTTGTCCGGATGCATCTGCAGGGCGCATTGCGCAAACCTTGCATCGAGCGCCGCCATCAGGGCCTGCGCCTCCTGCTCGGTCCGACAATGGACCAGCCCGTCATCCGCATACCGGCACCAGGGGTTGTCTGGATAGTGTTTCGTCATCCAGACGTCAAACGTGTAGTGGAGGAACAGGTTGGCCAACACCGGACTGACGACGCCGCCTTGCGGCGTCCCCCGGGTACGTTCTACCCGGGTTCCGTCCGCCTGTTGCAGCGGCGCAGTCAGCCAGCGTCTGATATAAAGCATGGCCCATTCACACTCCACGTGCTTTTCGAGCGCCTTCTCCAGCAATGCATGGTCGATGTTGTCAAACAGGCCTTTGATATCAAACTCCAGAACCCAGGAATACTTCCAGCATCGTTCCCGCGTTACCCCCACGGCGTCCAGCGCCGATCTTCCGGGCCGGTAACCGTAGGAATCCGGTAGAAACTTGGCTTCTATCCCGGGCTCTATCAACCGCTTGACAACCGTCTGTGCCACACGATCTGCCACCGTTGGAACACCCAATATGCGCTCCCCGCCATTCTTCTTGGGAATGGCAACCGCTTTGACCGGCGGCGGAAAGTAGCTTCCCGACGACATCCGGTTCCAGATCTTGTAGAGGTTTCCCTTCAGATCCTTCTCGAAGTCGCCGATCGATTCCTTATCCACCCCTGCCGATCCCGCATTGGCTTTGACCGCTTGATACGCTTCGTACACCAGCCATTTGTCAATGGCAAATGGTTTTGTTGCACTCATCCGTTTCCTCCTGTTGCCAGTTGAACGCCAAATGCAACCGCTTGATCCGACCCCTTTGCTCCAGCCGCATTACCAGCCTTCATCGCTCGTACGGGTCGGTCCGTCCCAGTGCTCCGCATCGGTACTCTCGCCTCGTGGTTTCTGCCACTTGTGCTTCTCCCTTGACATCGGAACGACTGGTTCCCGCAGTTCCACACAGAAGCCTGGATCAGCTTCACGCCTCCTATACGCCGGCCGCCGCTTGCCCAGTAATCAGGTGCCCGGCAAGCTTGTCCCAGAAGGTGGAATCGCCTCTGGTTTTGACGACAACTCCGGTTAACGACGCGTCATCGAAGGTTCACTTTCGTTCGTCTCTCTGATCCATACCTGCCCAAGGTAATCCTTGAACTCTTGCCCCAACGCTCGCTACCACGGCTCTTGACCGCAGCAGCTTGGGGTGGTTTGAGGCCCGCTCCTGAAAGCCGACCCCGAGGGACCTACCCTCATCTCCCATGTAGCTTTCTACACAGTCAGTCAGTCCATGCTGAACTTCCTTTCCGTGTGCCTGCGGCACACATTCCACGGTCCGCTGGACAGCGCTTCGCTCCCTCCGGCCAGGATCAGCGCCGCCAAACCAAACCCGTTCCCCTTGAATTCAGCCCAGCGTTACGCAGTAACGAGCGCACAAGCCCGTTACTGCGTAACGCGATCACCGGAGACCAATATATTGCCAAGACAGCCGCTCAAAGACAAGCCCTCTACCGTGCCCGTCGCCCTCATGCCGGCGAGGACGGCAACGGCGAACGTCGCCTCAATCTGTGGGTCAGCACGCGCACCGATTTGGCCATCGAACGATTGGCTCGCCGTTACTGCGTAACGAAACGCGAAATCGTCGAGCGCTTGGTCACCGCCATGGATGATCGCATCATCGCCACCCTCGATATCGATGCCCCCGAGTGGGATCAGTACTTCACTGCCGCTTCCGTTACGCAGTAACGGGCTCGCAATCCATCAACAACGGCGAGTCAAAAAGCCGACCCGCCGCCACCGACTGCATTACAATTTCCACGGTCCTGCCTGGGGGAGTTTGGGTGACCATAAGTGGGGGATTTTGAAGTGGCCAACGGGGCGACTCAATCCAGATGCTGGAAAGCTGCCTGTGCGACACGATCGAGGTGATCCCCGGAGTGGCCTCCATCGATCTCGACCAGATGGATCATGCGCTGACGCGCCACTTCGGCGCCATGAATCGACTGAGTCAGGAACTAAACCTGCCCGAAGAGATTTGTGGGCAGATCGCCGAAGGCGTAATCGGACTAATCCACAACGCCGCGGTAGAAGGGATTGAGGGTGGGGACTACCGATAGCTGCGCGTTTCGGCATGCTTGAGCTTGAGCGTTGGCTTTTGGTAGGAGCGCCGTCAAGGGGCCGACGGATGTCAGCTGTCGGCCAAGAAGAGACGGTCGCGACTCTTCTCAAAAGCCAACGTTGGCCTGAAGCGATCAGCCGAAAGCGGTCATTCGGCTACGCAGGTGACTTTCTTCGCCTGACCGGCCGCTACGCGGTGCTAAGCAGCCGGTGGGCGCAGAATAGCGTCGGTCGGCAACCGGCCAGGAACGGCCGTAGCGGCGCCGAAAAATCGAACTGCCTGAACGGCAGTTAACTCATCAGAAACCGGCCACTCGGCTCCGCAGTAGGCCGGCCCGCTCCTCGGCCAGAGCGGCCGTCGGTGTTTGGTCCACATTGAGTCAACTATGTCGCACTTACCTTTCGCCTCAGGGCCTCGGCACTCGGATAGCATGACGTTTCTCCCTGCATCGGTGAAGTGAAAAATCGTTAACTTTCATAGGTCTATGACAAAGGCTTGTAAACCCCACTGAAATCAGGTCTACTCTCGTCTTTTGGGCAACCGAAATGAGTGTGACGAAAGGAGCCAGCCTGATGTGCTGCTTGAGGGAAGTAGACGACCCGCGCAAACCCAGCAATGGGACGCTGCATGATTTTGTGGAGATTCTGGTGATTGCCATGGCCGCCGTGCTCTCCGATTGTGACACCGTCGAAGACATCGCCTATTGGGCGTACAAGAAGGAGGATTGGCTGCGTCAGTTTCTGCCGCTCAAGAACGGCGTCCCCTCCGAGAAGACATTTCTGCGGATCTTCCGAGCGCTGGACCCGAAGCAATTCGAGGTGGCGTTTCGGCGCTGGGTGGCTGAGGTGGTCGGGACCCTCAATGGCAGCATTTCGGTTGATGGCAAGACGGTGCGTGGATCGGGCAGCGGCGGTGAGGCCGCCATTCATATGGTCAGTGCCTTCGCCACGGAACTGGGCGTCGTTCTGGGCCAGGAAAAGGTCGCCGCCAAGAGTAACGAGATCACCGCCATCCCGGAACTGCTCCAGGCACTGCATATCAAGGACTTGCTGATCACCATTGACGCCATGGGGTGCCAGAGGAGCATCGCCCGTCAGATCACCGACCAGGGCGGTGACTACCTGCTGGCCGTCAAAGGCAATCAACCGGCGCTGCTGGAAGCTATCCAGACTGACTTTATTGACCAATATCAATCGCCAGCCGTCGACCGCCACCGCCAAGTTCATAAGTCCCGTGGTCGGGTCGTCGGCCAAATCGCCTCGGTGCTGCCCGCAAAAGGGACCGTTGACGTGGCTGATTGGCCCAAGTGCAAGACGATTGGTCTGGTCGACTCCCTGCGCAAGGTCGGCGACGCAGAATCGAACTTCGAGCGGCGCTATTACATCAGCTCTCGCGAGCTGACCGCAGAGCAACTTGCCGTAGCCGTGCGAGGCCATTGGGCCATAGAGAATCGACTTCACTGGGTGCTCGACGTCAGCTTCGGTGAGGATGCCAGCACCGTCCGTAAGGATAACGCTCCACAGAATCTTTCCCTCTTGAAGAAGATCGTTCCCAATCTCATTCGGCTGGATACTACCGACCAGAAGAAAACCAGCTTGCGCCTGAAGCGCAAGGCAGCCGCCTGGGACGACGACTTCCGGGTGAAAATCATGGGCCTCATCAGACTATGACGGTCGAGTGGCGAGGCCCTGCCTTTCGCCTGGGCTTATAAATTGGTTGGATCGCTCGATACGCCCAAATCAACGGGATCGGAAACGAGCGTCGGCACATCGTCACCCCAGGATATCCATCCTCACGATGGAGAAAAGCCATTATAATTACAATGCTCGCTATACGAGTGCCGATTGAGGCCGAATAATCCAGCGTGTCGGTCACCGTTTCCGGGAAACAATCGTGTATTAATCGAATTGGCGAGCGGGTAAGAAAAAATCAGGGAGAAAACTATGCTAGATTTGCAGGGAATGACCACGAAAGAGGGTTGGCTGATCAAGGAACCAGCGGCATTCGCGCCAGACCACACCGGCGGCTACTTTTCACAGTGTTACTTCGTCGAACGAGACGAGAAACGGGCCTTCTTGAAAGCCCTTGATATCGAGAAGTTCCCGTTGTCACAGTTACTCCCGATTCTTGCTGGCTTCCAGTACGAGGGCGATCTTTTCCAGCTATGTAAGGATCAGCGTTTGTCGCGGATAGTTCGTGTCCTCGAACGCGGCGACATTGATCGGGACCCGACGTTGGCGCCGGTGTTGCGTTACGTCCCCTACATGGTGTTCGAACTGGCTGACGGCGATATCCGGGGAACAGTGGATGCTAGTAAGGCTGCAACCAATCAATGGCGCTTCTATGTGCTCCACCAGGCGACGCTGGCGTTGATCCAGTTGCACGGTCAGGACATCGCTCACCAAGACCTGAAACCATCGAACGTGTTGAAGTTCGACAAAACCAACGCGGACTCGGCCGTGAAAATCAAGCTTGGCGATCTCGGACGTTCGTCACGACGAGGTGTTAATGCGCCTCACGATGGTTGTATTGCGCCTGGCGCTCTCAATTATGCACCTTTTGAGCAGCGCTACAGTTATGTGCTTGGAGATTGGAGAAAGCGCAGGATCAGTGCGGATGTTTTCCATCTCGGCTGCCTAGCTGTGTTCGCCTTCACCAATGTCTGTTTCCCGGAGTACATTATGGTCACGCATATGGCAGATGCTTACCGGCCAGAAAACTGGAGCGCCACTTATCCAGACGTGCAGGCGCACGTCACGGCTGCCATGATTGCCGCGTTGAACGACCTCCAAGCGGATTTTCCGGAAGAGTACCGAAGTGATCTGGTCAGTATCGTGCTCGACCTGTGCCATCCAGATCCCGAGCGGCGAGGGCGCATGAGTCCCGGCCTAAACCCGTTACCGGACCAGCTAAGGTTGCAGCCCTTTGTAGCACGCTTCGATGCGCTCGAAAAGCGCTCGCGAATTCGCAAGCCGCACCATGCTGGCGCGACCAGCCAAATAATTTGAAGCAGTGTCGGGCGCCCACACATCTGTAGTCCGTACCACATCATTGCGGCGGTTATGCAAATTCGGTGCCGATCGTATCTTAACCATAGGGATTAAGTATGTTTGACGAAACTCGCGTGCGCCGAGTTGTTCCCCGGTGGCGCACGTCACGACTCGCTGCCCAGACTACGGAAGCGTGGACTACGCCTCCGTCGACGAAGCCTGATGTCACCGACGAACTTCAGCAGAAAGAGAAGGAGTTCGAAAGTAGACCATCGGTGCCTGTTGCCGCAGAATTGATGTTTCTCGGCCTCAGCGGCCAAAATGAAAAGACGTCCCGCCGTGCCGCTCAGTTAATCCTGGATAACGCCAAGAACATCGGTGCCACCCAACTTGTCGTCATCGCCAAGAAAGTGTTGGGCGCTGCAGATGCCGAAGCGGTCGCGACACATGGCTCCGACTTTATTCGCCATGCCCGGAAGCTGTTAGCCATTGATTACCGCAATCCGGTGCTGTTGATGGACGTTGCACGTGAATTGACGGCACGACGACAACCGGAATCAGCCCGTCGTTATGTACAGACAGCTCTGGCTCTAGCCCCCCGGTCGCGCTTCATCCTCCGATCAGCAGCACGCTATTACCTGCACATCGAAGCGAACGACCAAGCCCACGCAATACTGCGCCACTCTCCGCTCTTGGCGTACGATCCTTGGATACGGGCGTCGGAAATTGCCGTGGCCACAGTTCTTGGTCGCACGTCTACAATCACCAAGCAGACGCTGCGCATTTTGCTTGAGGGGAAGGGGTTGCCGCAATGCATTACGGAACTCGCAAGTGCGGTGGCGACCATCGAGTTTCAACATGGTTCCACGAAACGGGCCAAGCAGTTGTTTAAGCAATCACTGGTTTTGCCTAACGACAACAGTCTCGCGCAAGCCGAATGGGCGGCGGCACGCCTTGGCCTCGTAGTAGACGACACGGCGCTGCGCATACCCTTCTCATTTGAAGCAAACGCGAACAACGCCTACCGGCATCTACAGGTGGATACAGCGATTCGATTCGGAGAAGACTGGGCCCTCGACGAACCGTTCGCCTCGCGGCCATTGGATATGTTGTGCTATCTCCACTGTATTACTGGTCACTATGACGCGGCGTTTGATGATGCGGAGAGGGCTCTGAAGGTGGGCAATCCAAATGATCTCGGACTCAATCTGAACCTGTTATTCACCCGTATCCAGCGAGGCGATCTGGAAACCGCATACCATGACCTACTGCAGTTGGCAAAGCATCCGGACGCCAAGACGTATGTTCCACATATGCTGGCCAACGCGGGCGCATTGGCTTATATGACCGGGGATATAGATGTGGCACATGGTTACTACCAGAGAGCCATCCAGACGGCACGGGCAAAGAACGATGTGCAGACCGAGGCACTGGCAAGAGCGTACTTTGCGCGCGCCGCCATCAATGCCAACGACCCGACCGGGCAGAGCATCCTTGATGAATCGGCGACGGCAGTCGAACGGCTACCGAATGCCGGCGCAATCGTCATCGTCCGTTCTCTGGTCGATGCGAAAACCAAAAAGACGCTCGAAGCGACCGCATTGAAGCGTATCGCGAAACGTCGTTGGAAATGGGACGCAGCGTCTAACACCTTGCGGGCACTCGATGACGACAAGCGTAAGTAGACCGCGATGAGTTTTGTGTCGATCGGCCGTACCTCGGCAGACTTTGAATCGGGACAGGTGGTTGCATTAGGCGTTAAATACGCAAGTTGGCGCGCATGATGTGCATTCAAATGGGCGATCACGCGGCAGGTATCCTGCTCGGCCGAGAGAGAATCAGCGCCGACGAGGTTTACTACGATGTGGGGTCAGCGACAAGTAAGCGCCACATCGCTGACCAAAGGTGGGCCAAAAAATCAATGACCGCTCAGGCCGATGAGTAGGCCGACATCAGATGCCCGTGACCGGCAGCTTTATGATCGGTAAACCGCCATCGAATATGATACATTCATCAGGCGGGTTTGGGTCGATTGCCGTCACCAAACCACAAAAGCTCAGTGGCCGCTCCCAAACCACAAGCGGCCAGCCAGACCAGTTACTGCTGAGGCCGAGCGCCAAAGGTCGGATCTGACGGAGAGCAGTCGTTCAGATTCTTCAGGCCACTGGCAGCAATCGACCCAAACCTGCCGGTCAAGATTTTTCACAGCGGCCGTTCGCCAAAAAGACCGCCGCGTCGGAGGTGGCCGTTGGTCAGGCCAAGACGATGTGGGTAACTAAACGGCACGTCAGAAGGCGGACGGTCAATAAGCACAGGACGGCGTCGGTCGACAGCTGCGCCCCGGACTTGACTAGCGCCCATTCCGGGGGCGGTTCTAGACCGTCTGCAGCTACTCATTTTGCGTAGGTAAGGACGCCAAGTAGCCCGAAGCCTAAACCTCTCAACTCCATAGAACTAAGGGTCGCTCCAAGATTTATCTAACGTCATCCAAACGGCGCCGGTTTCAACGACCTCTGCAAAGCGCAGCGCAGAGAATCCGTCGGGGAACAACGTATCGTTGATGCAATCAAGCGCCTTTTCGGCAGGATTCAGTAGTTGACGCTCATCTCGCAGAATTAGGTGAAGTGTCTCCAGCGAAACCACCAAGAAGCCATCGATCAGCTGTTGATCCAACTCAATAGATGTATCGATAATCCAACAGTATAGGTGCTCATCTCCGCGCAGGTCAGTGCATCCCAATCTCGTCCGCAGAGCCGCATCCTGTATCAAAGCGTGCATTACCGCAGGGCGTTTACGCTTTAGCTGCCGAGCGGCCTTGCGAAGGGTGTTTGTACGATGTAACCAAACCTCGTGCGGTGTCGTACGGACGTACCCAGATTTTATCTCCAGCAAGAGTACCACCCCATCGCGATAGCAGATCAAATCGACCTCACCCGGATCTTGTTGCTGCGTACGTTCGGGCTGGTAGCCCACTTCCACGGCAAAACCACGCCGGCGCAATTGATCCGCCAGCCGCAGTTCGATCCGCCGGGTCTCACTCATTTGCTCAGATCGCCGAGAGCCGATACGACGAAGGTTGTTGATCGCCGCAGTCAAATTGTTTTGCTCCGCCACAACCCAAGGGAACTGAAAATTGTAACCGCCAATCTTGTAGAAAGGGCGCTCAGAAAGTGTGGGAAGCGGCAATCGCGGCTGATCCCGCAAGCGCTTCGAAAGCGTTCTAAGATCATTCGTCCAGAAGTTCAGGATTGCCTTGGCTGTCAAACGATTGCCTTTAGGATATTTTCGACAGACTGTCCATCCCACAGTTCTCTCAATTTTTTTGTCCTCCTCGGCCCAGGTCATGGGAAAGCGATTTTCTCCATCGACCAGTCCATTAAACGCCAGCTTACTCAAAGCCCGAGCCACCACATTGCATTCGGCGTAATGCTTTTGGAACGGCTGAACATAGGCGTTCTGAAAGAACACAGAATGAAGCTCAGCGAACAATAAGGTCTGAAAAAGATTGGCATGACCGCCTCCGGCCACTTCAATCTCATCATCAAGGCCGTAGATCTCTTTCAACACCAGCTTACTGCGAATCGCTTTTAGGTACGCTATCGCATTGAGTTCATGATTTTCTGCGCTACCTATTTGAATTTCAGCCAATCCTCCCTCACAGAATTCGATACTCCCACGATTTATCCAGTAGCTCCACAGCGCCTGGAATTTTCGTTCAGTTCGACGCCACGCTTTTAGACCCTCCCCGGTCTCGTTATAAATTACCGCTCTGCCGGGTATAAGCTGGTAGCGACAGTCGGGGTCAAAGCAAAACCAGTCGATCGAGCCCTCGTAATCAATGCGTTCCTTCGTGGCTTCAAACATTACGGCAAAGGCTTCAAGGTTCTCCACGCACTCCTGCGTTACTGCGGGCGAGGGGAAAATGATCGGCGAAAGATGTCGCTTCAGTGACCAGCCGATGCGCTCGTCGCTTAGGTTGAAGTCCTCATCGGTACAGTGACCAAGCTTGTTAGCAATGATGCGGCTATAGACTTTCCAATCGTCATTCCCTAAATCAGTCGGCTTCCCCGGGATGAACTGCTCATAGGCCAGAATACTCAGATAGGACAGCGTTTCGAGTAGAGAGAGATGGGAAAGAGACTTCTGAGTAGTATGAATTAGCTGGTCAAACGGCGTGAGCTGTTCCACGAGACGGTCACAGACGCCAAAAAAAACCCGCCAGCCTTCTCCTTCGACTCGACTTCTTAGAAGCTTACAAAGATTAGAGTTTTTTCTGAGAAACAACTTGGAATATCGGATTGCCCATTGAAGAGTATCCGGAACGGTTTTTGCCAGATGTTCTAGTAGCTCACCTGAAATAGCGGAGTCATGTAGCAGAATCCGACTGAGCGCCAGGGCGGATAATTCCGATGTGTTGACGAGATCCGCCGCCAGCCAGAACGGAGCAGCTGCAAGTCCCGTTGCGCGATCGCTCCAAGATAGGTTTTTGCCAGCTGGCCGCTGGTCAAAAAAATGGTGGAGACATTCATCAAATGCTTCGTTTCGACCGAACCGTTTCTCGTAATCGGCGAAAACAGCCAGATAGTGCTGCAGACATTGGTTGGATTTTCTACTGAGGTCAGGCAACTAAATTTCCTACGCTCTGTGTGCGGCAGCTATTTGGCGGAAAGCATGAATGGAAAAAAACGGGCTCTCAACTGCATTTGATCATGAGCTGCAGCGACAAGAGGGATAGCTATAGCGCCGGCGATACTCAATAAGCACGTCTGCTTGTCCAATTTTTCCATTGATGCCTATTTGTAATTATGGCTCACTGTCCCGAAAATATATACAGCAGCAATGGAGCCTAGCACCCTCCGAAGGGCTGACCTCGACCAGAGACAGTCCGGTCATACGTCGGCGCGAAACGTTCAACAACGTAGCGATGGCCGCAAACGACCCATAGCCGACCGCCGGCGCGAAGGAAAGCAGACGTTCAACGCCAGCTTAACGGGCGGCCGGTATTTTGGCCGTCCCGGTTGAAGCGTAAGTTGGGCATGACAAACAAGAATGCATTTATATTTACCTTTGAAAAAACGGAAACCGTGGTTTGTCCCCTATTGCCGAGACTAGCCCCTGCGTAAATACTGCCCCTTTGTTGGCGCTATTCAGGTGGCATCAGAGTCCCGTTAAGCGGTCCACCAACCACCATTCCGCCCTCGGCACCAGGCATCAATGTCCCATTAAGCGGCCCACCAACCACCATTCCGCCCCCGGCACCAGGCATCAATGTCCCGTTAAGCGGCCCACCAACCACCATTCCGCCCCCGGCACCAGGCATCAATGTCCCGTTAAGTGGCCCACCAACCACCATTCCGCCCCCGGCACTAGTCATCAATGTCCCGTTAAGCGGCCCACCAACCACCATTCCGCCCCCGGCACCAGGCATCAATGTCCCGTTAAGCGGCCCACCAACCACCATTCCGCCCCCGGCACCAGGCATTAATGCTGTTGCACCAACCAAAGATCTATAGGCTTGATTCTTTAGATTGGGAGCAACCGCTTCTTCCAAAGTCCTTGGTCTGCTAACTTGGTTGGGTTGACCAAAGCGGTTATTGAAGCTACGCGGCTGAGACAAGCTATCTCTTATTAGGTTGGTTTGGGTTTTAAGATTTCTTATCTCGCACGGAGAGTTTTGATATGTAGTCTTACCATCTTTGTTAACACACTTGTAGATGTCGGCATGGGCTGTAAGAGGTATTGCCATAAGAATAGCGACAGAAGATATTATGAAAACTTTCATCCCTTTGCCTTTTTATTCAATGATAGGGGGATATAGGGGACAGACCACAATTCTTTTGCTCCTTCATGCCGGCCAGATGAAAAACCGTGGTCTGTCCCGAATGCCACTAAGAGAGTTGCAACCTTGAATAGGTGTTTCATCACTTTCCTCCTTTGCTAGCACATAACGTCTAGTTTAAGGGGCGGGCGGCATTTTGCCCGTCCCGCTTGAAACGCCCGTTAGGTTTACGCTATTGGCACAGCCTTCCGTTCAAGCTTGAGCCCTTGAAACGCAGAGTTATTAAGTTCAAGAACTCGACCATTTATATATACTGAAACGATGTCTAGTTCAGCAACCGGCCATATCCCTGCGGGAATATTTATGTTTTGCCCGTTGGTGCCCAAGCACTCGCATCCCTCAAATTTGCAATTCACAGCAGTACCCATGCCCACCTCAGTTAGATGTAAAGCCGTCAGTTGTCATGCTTGACTCAAGCTGGCCCATGTATTCTTTTCCCCGCCACATGATGGCGTGTGTGCCTCTGGTGGGGTTGTCAATATAATAAATGCACATATCACCTTTACTATCGCCCATTCCAGACATGACAGAGACATAGTCATAACATGCGAGATATGCTGGCAATCGCCCTTCTGCGCTGCTATTCACTGCTGATGGAGGAACCGTTCCTTGCTTAAGTATTTTTCCTTGCACATTAATCCATCGAATACCTTGACCTGCATTACCAGGATAGTTGGTGTATGCATTCCATATATCATCGACTGCGGAACTAGAACTTTTTGAACTAGAGCCTTCGTTACCGCAACCTGACAGTACAAATGCGATAAAGGCAAATGCGAATAGCCTTTTCATACCATTTGCTCCACGTCCTGTTGATTAATAACAGCTAGGCGCTGGACGCATTGAACACCTAACGTAGAAGTCACCGGCGCTGCGCGGCTTTATCGCGCAGCGTCCGTGTGGACTGCCGGGTTGGGCTTCACGCTTTTCAGCCCCTTACGCGCGAGCGGTAAGACATTTCCCAATTTACTTTGGCACTTCTGCCACAGCGGAATGCCGGACAGATTCCAATCAAGAAGGGCCGGCGTGTGGAACGTTCGTAGCGGAAAGTAATTAAGCACGCTCAATGTAAGAACCGCAGGATTGAATGCAAACATCAGGAGTTCCAAGAATGTGTCTCGGTACTCTGTCAAATAGTACGCAATCGTGGATTCATCTTGGTTTGGGTTCAATTCCAAATCAACCCCGTTTTCTGAAGTGAGCCACATCCAAACTGAACTGGCGCCGGGGTGTGTTAAGTCGCACAGTGATTGGTAGCACGCAACCACTTTGTGCACCTGACCTTTCTCCAGGCCCTCAATGTACTGCCGGACTTGCAGAGCTTTATGTGATTGTGGCGCCGTTGCCATTTCAGCCTTTGTGAGATGCCGCGCGTATTTGAAATGAATCAGTGTGTCTTCAATTTCTTTGCTTACGCAGCACTGACTACCGGGTGTTCCCGACAGAGCCGAACTAATCTGCGCATGATTTTCGGCTAAGGAGATAGCAATTGCTCCAAGTGCGCTCTGGGTATCTGCCGAGGATTCGATAAGGCCTCGAAGTGCTGCGGCAAAGGCGAGAAGATTCTTATCGTTTGTCGCAGCGACTACGGCACTAATCCAGTGCCTACTCCGGAGCACTGCAACTACTGCCGTGAGATGTGCTCTCGCAAGAATTTCATTCCAATAGACTTGCATCCCAAGGCCGGAGTCTTCACGTAATACTCGTTCGTAATCGTCAGCTGCCATGAACGAATAACTGGCTTTCGATTTCGCCAACGCCAACTGATCGATGATCTCTATAAATTGCGCTGAGTCGGGCCCAAATAATGACTTAGTGTCATGCATAGCTACGCTGCCTCCATGAAGCCCAACTTTGTTATCGGGCGACAGTTTTGCGCCCTAACGTCGGCGCATGCTGCATAACTGCGCGGGATGAGTAGGCCGCAATGCACCTTGCAACCTCGCTTTTCAGTACATATACTGGTTTTTTATCCA
>Ga0209793_1001261_pt1 | contig 17227 bp, 16 predicted proteins | sample EBPBio122009_DNA_FD_185863 | JGI IMG/M metagenome (GOLD analysis project Ga0209793, IMG submission 185863) | Wastewater treatment Type I Accumulibacter community from EBPR Bioreactor in Madison, WI, USA - Reactor 1_2/2/2009_ DNA (SPAdes) (version 2) | ecosystem: Engineered > Bioreactor > EBPR >... | reverse complement strand
GCAGGTCCAGCCGCTCCAGCGCCATGTCGGCGGCCAGTTCCCCGAAGGAGCGGAACGTCGTCCATTTGCCGCCGATCATGCAGAGCACCGGCGGCCCGCCGTTCTCGCCTTCGAGCACGGTGCAGAAATGATCGCGCGGGATGCGGCCGGTAAAGCTGTCGTTGCTGGCCGGCAGGGGGCGCACGCCGGCAAACTGGAAGACGATCTCCTCCGGACGGATCGTCACGCCGGGCAGCACGAAGGAGAGGGATTGCAGGATGTAGTCCCGCTCATCCGCCTCGCAGCACACCGTGCCGGGATCGTCGACACGGATATCCGTCGAGCCGACCAGCACCTTGCCGAGATAGGGGAACAGGATGCAGATGCGCCCGTCCTCGTTCTCGTAATAGATCATGTGGCCATCGAGCATGTCGCGGAGCGCGGGATTGTCGACGATGAGGTGCGAACCCTTGGTGCCCCCCATCAACGGCGCAGGACGCGCCTCCTGCGGGAACAGCGCGCCATTGGCGATATCGATCCAGCCACCCGTCGCATTGACGACCAGCCGGGGCTGGATGGGCAATGTCTCACCGGAAACGCCGTCGCGCAGCAGGAAACTGCCGGCCCCGTTCTCCTCGACCGTCGCATAGTTCAGCGCCATCGCATTCGGCCCGGCCGAGAGGCCGTCGCGCAGAAGCTCGATGCCGATGCGTTCGGGATGGCTGACCCAGGCGTCGTAATAGGTCGCGGAATTGCGGATGGCCGGATTAAGCGCCGGCCATTTGCCGAGCGTCGCCTTGCGGCTGCGGAACTGGTGCTTGGGCATCAGCACCCGCTTGCGCGTCAGGAAATCATAGATGCCGAGGCCGGCCTTGATGGCGATGGCGCCGCGGCGGCTGGGGCGACGGGTAAGGCCGAGGAAGCGCACGACGCCATTGGCAAGGCCGGAGAAGGTATCGAAGATCGGCACCGTGGTCGGCAGCGGGGCGACGTAGTGCGGCGCGTTGCGCAGCAGCCGGTCGCGCTCGACGAGGGATTCCCGGACGAGGCTGAATTCGCCGTTCTCCAGATAGCGCAGCCCGCCATGCACCATGCGCGACAGCGCCGCGCTGGCACCGGAGCAGTAATCCGCCTTCTCGACCAGCAGCACGTTCACGCCCTGCAGCGCCAGCTCACGGAAGACGCTGAGCCCGTTGATGCCGCCACCGAGGACGCACACGTCCACCTTCGGGCTGTGGCGCAGCCCGTGCAATGTCTCTTTCCGGTTCATGATGGCAGCCCGTTATCCGTCCATATCGGCCAGTTTCGCGGCGATCGCGGCATCGATGGCCGCAAGGTCATCGGCCCCGAGCCGCAAGGTGCCGGCCCGCGCATTGTCGAGCGCCTGCGCCGGGTTGCGCGCCCCGCAGAGGGCAAACGTCACCCCCGGCTGCGCCAGCGTCCAGGCAATGACGACCTGGGCGATGCTCGCGCCATGCCGCTCGGCGACCGGCCGGATCGCTCCGGCAAAATCCGTCGCCTTCTGCCGGTTGGAAATGGAGAAGCGCGGATTGTCCTTGCGCTGGTCGTCGCCCGCGAAGATGCGTTCCGGACCTATCGTGCCGGACAGCAGGCCGAGCGCCAGCGAGGAATAGCTGAGCGTCGACACGCCGTTTCGAACAGTGAGCGGCAGCAGGTCCGCCTCGATCTCGCGATCGATCATGCTGAACCGCTCCTGGATCGCATCGAGCGACCCGGTCTGGATATAGGCTTCGAGTTCCGACCGGTTGACGTTGCTCGCGCCGATGGCGCGGATCTTGCCGGCCTGTTTCAGCGCCTCCAGCGCGGCGACGGTTTCCTCGATGGGCGTCGTCGGGTCCTGCCAGTGGGTGATGTAGAGGTCGATATAGTCCGTGCCGAGGCGGCGCAGGCTCTCCTCGACTTCGTGAACGATCGAATCCCGGCCGAGATAGCGGTGAACCGGCTTGCCGTCCTGATCGAAGAAGTGGTTGCCCTTCCGCGTGTGCCAGACGAGGCCGCATTTCGTGGCGATGACGGCCTTGTCGCGGCGGCCGGCGATGGCCTTGCCGACGATATCTTCTGACCGCCCGAGGCCATAGGCCGGAGCCGTATCGATCAGCGTCACGCCGGCATCGAGCGAGGCCTGGATCGCGGCGATGGATTGCGCCTCGTCCGTACCGCCCCACATCCAGCCGCCGATGGCCCAGGTGCCGAGGCCGACGGCCGAGGCGCTGACGCCGGAGCGTCCGATTTCACGGGTCAACTGTTCGCCGCTCATGCGGAAAGTCCTTCTTCGGATGCAAGATCGAGAATGCGTGCGCCGGTGGCTTCGTCCGTCACCAGCGTATCGAGATGGCCGCCGCGCAGGACGGAGAGGATGGAGCCGGCCTTGTTGAGGCCGCTCGCCACGCCGATCTTCGTCGGGATCGAGGCGAATTCCTGAAGCGTCAGCGAGACCAGCGCGCGGTTGAGGCTGTAGTCGCAGACCTGCCCCTCGCCATCCAGCAGATGGGCCAGAAGTTCCGCGCTCGCGCCGGAATGCTCGATGGCGGAGCGGTCCGTGCTGGAGGACGGATGCAGGTCGTAATAGGTGGAATCCGCGCTCAGGATCGAGCCGATGCCGACCACGGCCACCTTGGCCTCCCGCGCCCGCTGGAAGACCTCCGCGACGGAACGCATGTTCATCAGCATAGCCCGCTGGGCGGCATCATCGGCGAAGAGCGGTGCGTGGATCTGGTAGGAGCGCCCGCCCAGCCGCTCGGCCATCAGCGTCGAGACATGGTTGACATCGGTATAGTGCTTGCCCTGCACGCAGCCCGTCGCGGGAATGACTTCCACATCGAAGCGGCGCTGGGCCTGAAGGCCGGCGACCACGGCGCCGACGCCCTTGCCGCCGGTGATGCAGATCGTGTCGCCGTCGGCGATCTCTTCGAGCAGCAGCCGCGCAGCCGCCTCCCCTACCGCCAGCAGCGCGGTCTGCGGATTGTCCGAAACGGTCGGCACCACCACGGCGCGACCGATGCCGCCGAGCGCCAGAAGCCGTTCCTCCATGTCCACCAGCGGCTCCACCGGCGACTTGATCTTGATCTCGACGAGGCCGAGCTGGCGCCCGCGCTTGATGAGGCGGTTGACAGTGGCGTGCGAGAGGCCGAGCTGGTCGGCGATCTGTGCCTGCGTCAGGCCTTCCAGGAAGTGCAGGACGAGCGCCTGGTGCATCTGGCGGGCGATGACGATCTCTTCGCGCGGGGCGGGCTTCAGTTTGGCGATGGGCATGTCAGGCTGCCTTCCGCTTGTGCATGAAATGGTCGATCGAGACGGCGGCGAGCAGAATGCAACCCTTGATCATATCCTGCCAATAGACGGAAACGTTGAGCAGGATCAGCGACGAGGTGACGAGCGAGAGCAGGGCGATGCCGAGGATAGCGCCGAGGATGGTGCCCGAGCCGCCGTTGAGCGAGGCTCCGCCGATAACAGCGGCTGCGATGATATTCAGCTCCATGCCGGCGCCGAAGGTGGGCGTCGCCGCACCGAAGCGGGACATGTAGATGACGCCTGCGACACCGGCGAGCGTCGAGCACAGCACCGTCACCCAGAACTTCACCTGGTTGGTCTTGATGCCCGAATAGAGCGCGGCCTTCTCGTTGCTGCCGGTATAGAAGACCTTGCGGAACGCGGTCGCCCGGCGCAACAGGAAGTCGAACAGGATCACGACGGCGACGAAGATCAGGATGACGTAGGGAACGCCGTAGAAGGTGCCCTGTCCTACCGCCTTGAAGCCAGCCGGCAGCGTGAAGAGCGAGAGCGGCGTACCCTTGGTGATGATGAGGCAGAGACCACGCACGATCACCATCGCCGCCAGCGACGTGATGAAGTGGTTGAGGCCGACGACCGTCACGAAGAAGCCCATGATGCCGCCGATGGCACTGCTGGCGAGAATGCCGATCAGCGAGGCGGTCCAGGGATCGAGCCCGGCGAGGAAGAGCGAGCCGGAAAGCACCATGGCGAAGCAGACGACGGAGCCGACCGCAAGGTCGATGCCGCCGACGATGAGCAGGATCGTCATGCCGACGACGACGATGCCCTCCACCGAGAAGCTCATCAGCATGGCGCGGAAATTGCCGAGCGTCAGGAAATGCGGCGAGGCAAAGCTCATGATCAGCCCGAGCGCCAGAATGATCGCTATCAGCCCGGCCTCGCGCATCGTGCCGATGCGCTTGAAGGACGATGTCTTCGGCGCTGCGCCTGCCATCGTGTCGATTGCCATTTCCCTCTCTCCCTTATTCTCTTCACGCGGCATGGTCTGTCGCCTGCGCCGTACCCAGTCCCGATGCGAGGCGTATCACGGCCTCTTCCGACATCTCGTCCGCGCCGAGTTCACCGGCGATACGCCCTTCCCGCACGACCAGAACGCGGTCGGCAAGGCCGAGCAGTTCCGGCATTTCCGAGGAGATGACGACGATGCCGATGCCCGAGCGGGCAAGCTCGCGCAGCAGGCGATGGATTTCCGTCTTGGCGCCGACATCGATGCCGCGCGTCGGCTCGTCCATCAGGATGACCTTCGGCTTCACCGCAAGCTGCTTGGCGATCGCCACCTTCTGCTGGTTGCCGCCGGACAGCGATTTGACGGGCGCCTCGATGCCGCCCATGCGCACGGCAAGCCGCCTTGCGAAATCCTCCGCAAGCACCGCCTCGGCGCGGCCGTCGAGCAGGCCGGCGGCGTTGGTCAGCGATTTCAGGTCCAGCACGGAAATGTTCTGCGCGATGGACATGTCGAGGAAGACGCCGGACCCCTTGCGATCCTCGGAAAGGTAGACGATGCCCGCCTTCACCGCGTCGGAATAGGCCGCGATCTTCTGCGCCGCGCCATGCAGGCGCACCGTGCCCGCCGTGCGGGGCCGCAGGCCGCAGATGCCTTCCGCGATCTCCGTGCGGCCGGAGCCGATCAGGCCGCCGATGCCGAGGATTTCGCCTTTTTGTAAGCTGAAGCTGACATTATGGAAGCGCCCGCCGTCCCCGATCCCGTCGACTTCGAGGATCGTTTCGCTCGTCGTCTCTTCGGGGCGGAGCTTATCCGGATAGAGCTGGGTGATCTCGCGCCCCACCATGCGGCGCACCACATCATCAGGCGTCACATCCGCAATGCGGTCGGTGCAGACATAGCGGCCATCACGGAAGACGGTCACGCGGTCGCACAGGCTGAAAATCTCGGCCATGCGGTGGCTGATATAGATGATCGATATGCCGTTCGCCTTGAGGTCCCGGATGATCGAGAAAAGCTGCTGCGCTTCGGTTTCGGTGAGCGCGGCGGTCGGCTCGTCCAGGATCAGCACGCGGCAGTCGAGCGTCAGCGCCTTGGCGATCTCGACGAGCTGCTGGCTGGAAATCGGCAGGTCCGCGACCTTGCGGCGGACGTCGATGGCGGCAAGGCGGTTCATCACGGCCTGCGCATCGCGTTCCAGCGCGCGGTAATTCATGAAGGGCGAGCGGCGACGGTTGGTCGCCGCCATGAACATGTTTTCGGCGACAGTCGCATCCGGGCAGAGGGCGATCTCCTGGTGCACGAGGCCGATGCCGAGCGCCTGCGCGGCAGCCGGGGAAGGTATACGGACAGGCTGACCGTCGACGCGGATCTCGCCCGCGGTCGGCTGCAGCACGCCAGCGATGATGTTCATCAGCGTCGACTTGCCGGCGCCGTTCTCGCCGCAAAGCGCATGGACCTCGCCGCGTTCGAGCGTGAAGTCGACATCCGTCAATGCCTTCACCGCCCCGAAATGCTTGGTCACGCCATGAATGGTGAGCACCGGCTCCGCCATCGTCTTCCTCCCTCTCCTTTCAAGACCATCCGCGCCGCAGGGGCGCGGATGGCATTCGCCTGGGAGCTTACTCCTCGATACCCTTGGTGCCGCGACGCTTCAGGTACTTGTCCCAATAGAAGTCGTCGGCATTCTCGGCCGTGACGATGGAAAGGCCGTTGTCGACAACCGGGATGCTCATCGGGTTGAAGCCCGAGCGCTTGGCGTCGTTCATCGGGTCAATGAGTTCCGGGTGCTTGGCAAGCCACAGCAGCATGAAGCCCATATAGCCCTGCATGCCCTGGTTCGGGTTGATCGAGCCGAAGACCTCGCCAGCCTTGATCATATCGAGGATGTTGGCGTTGACGTCCGCATTCATGATGAGGACCTTGCCGCCGGCCTCCTTGTTGGCCTGCGCCGCGCCGATAGCGGAGTTGGCTTCCGGCATGAAGACCGCGGCGAGGTTCGGATTGGCCTGGATGAGGCTCGACAGGCCCTGATAGGCCTTGGTCGGGTCCTGGTTGGACGCCGCACGGCCGACGAGCTTCATGTCCGGCCACTTCTCCTCCATGCGGGCGATGAAGGCGGCGATGCGCTTGTCATGGTTGTCCTGGCCGGGGTTCTCCAGCACCGCATATTCGCCCTTGCCGCCCAGCTTCTCGGCTATCGCATCGGCCGCATAGGTGCCTTCGCGGGTATTGTCCGAGGTGATGAAGGACACGCGCTTGGAGAGCGGCGAATCGGCGGCGAAGGTGACGACCGCCGTGCCCTGGTCGATGGCGCGGTTGATCGGCTCGATGAACGGATCGGAGTTCATCGGGTGCACGAGAATGCCGGCCGGGTTCTGCGCCAGCGCCTGGTCGAAGGTGGCGATCTGCTTGTTGACGTCATATTCCGGCGTGCCGGTATATTCGGTCTCGCAGCCCATCTGCTGGCCTGCCTGCTTGAACATTTCATAGACCGGGAACCAGTATTCCACGCCCGAAACCATGACGTTCATGACGTATTTCTCGCCCGGCTTGCAGCGGAACGGGCTTTCCGTCTCGGCGGACGCGGAGCCGGCAAAAAGCGTGGTCGCAAGGACCGCCATGGCGGTCGTCGTCAAAAAAGTGCGCAAGTATCCTCCTCGGGGCCAAAGCCCCTCCCAAAAGCCCATGGGCGTCATGTTCCGACGCCGTTGATCTCGATGAAGACCGAACTTCCTCCTCGAAGTCCGGTATGGGCAGCTAACCGCAAGGCGCACTGCGTGTCAATATAATTCACACAATGAAATATATTTCAGATCAGAGAGATGAAATCAAGACTACTTCGTGAAATATCTTTCAGCATTTCACCCGTGTCGCAGAGGGATCGTAAAGCGGGCCGAGATGGATTCTCGCCGGTATACGTTCCATGGCGACCACGAGTTCGTAATCGCCGCCCATCAGATACGCATCATCCAGTCCCTCGGCACGGCGCACATAGCCGTAGCCGATGGCCTTGCCGAGCGTATAGCCAAAGCCGCCACTGGTGAGATAGCCGACCGGCTCGCCGTTTCGCAGGATCGTCTCGCGGCCGAGAAGCACGGTATCGGGATCGTCCACCGTGAAGCCGGCGAACGCCTTCTCGCGCGGTACGCCCCCCGCCGCTTCCAGCGCCCGGCGGCCGAGAAAATCGGTGGTCTTGCGTAGCTTTACAGCCCAGCCCAGCCCGGCCTCGAGCGGTGTGTCGTTCGGCGTGATATCGGAACCCCAGGCGCGATACCCCTTTTCCAGACGCAGCGATTCCAGAGCGCGATAACCGACCGGACGGATGCCGAAAGACGCGCCTGCCGACATTAGGGCATCGAAGACCACCCCGACCCCGCCAATCGGCATATGCAGCTCCCAGCCAAGCTCACCGACATAGGTGACACGCAGCGCCCGCACGGGATGACCGGCAATGACGATCTCCCGAACATGACCGAAGGGGAAACCGGCATTGGAGACATCCCCTTCCGTAACAGCCGCAAGCACGTCGCGCGCTTTGGGCCCCATCAGCGAGAGCGTGCCGAAATCCTCCGTCACGTCGCGTAGCGTAACATCGAGGCTGGTGGGAATATGGTCCGCGATCCAGCCGAGATCGTGCGTGCGGAAGCCGGTGCCCGTAACGATGTAGAACGCGTCATCGGCAAGCCGCGCGACCGTCAGGTCCGCCTCGATGCCGCCGCGGGTATTGAGAAGCTGCGTATAGGTGAGCCGGCCCGCAGGCTTGTCGGTGTCATTGGCGCAGAGCCAGTCGAGCGCCTTCAGCGCGTCCGGTCCAGCCATTTCGTATTTGGCGAAGGAGGACTGGTCGAAGAGACCGACAGCCTCCCGCACATGGCCGTGCTCCTCACCCACGGCATCGAACCAGTTCTGCCGGCCCATGGAATAGATATCCTTCGGCTCGACGCCGGCCGGCGCGAACCAGTTCGGTCGCTCCCAACCGAGCTTGGAGCCGAAGACAGCGCCCTGTGCCTTCAGCTTGGCATAGAGCGGCGAGACGAGGCGCGGACGGCCGCTGTCGTATTCTTCGTGCGGGAAGGCGATGGTGTAGTGTTTACCGTAGGCTTCCAGCGTGCGGTCGAGCACCCATTGGCGGTCGCGATGCATCCCGGCGAAGCGACGGATATCGACGGCCCACAGATCGAGCGGCGCTTCGCCGTCGATCACCCATTGCGCCAGCACCCAGCCCGCCCCTCCCCCGGACGCAATGCCGAAGGCATTGAAGCCGGCGCCCACAAACATATTCGCACATTCCGGCGCGACGCCGAGGATGAAGTTGCCGTCCGGCGTAAAACTCTCCGGCCCGTTGACCATCTGCCTGACGCCGACCTTCTCCAGCGCCGGCACCCGCGCGATCGCCTCGACCATATGCTGCTCGAAATGATCGAAGTCGTCGTCGAACAGGCGGTAGGCCCAGTCATCCGGTACGTCGCCCGTCGTCCAGGGCTGCGGGTTCGGCTCATAGCCGCCCATCACCAGCCCGCCGACCTCCTCCTTGAAATAGGTGCGGCGATCGGGATCGCGGACGGTCGGTGCATCCGTGGCAAGGCCCGGCACCTTCTCGGTGACGATATACTGGTGCTTGACCGGCTGGAGCGGCACGTTGATGCCCGCCATCGCCCCCACCTGGCGCGCCCATTGCCCGGCACAATTGACGACCTTTTCGCAGGCCATATCGCCCACCGTGGTGTGTACGCGGCGGATGCGTCCGTCCGCCATGTCGAAGCCGGTGACACGGACATTCTCGATGATCCTCGCCCCGTGCATACGCGCGCCGCGGGCAAGCGACTGGGTGATATCCGAGGGGCTTGCCTGCCCGTCGGTCGGCAGCCAGCTCGCGCCGACAAGGTCGTCGACCTCCATCAGCGGCCACATGGCCTTCACCTCAGGCGGCGTCAGCAGATGCATCTCCATGCCGAAGCTCCCGGCTGTCGTGGCGAGGCGACGAAATTCCGTCCAGCGGTCGCGGTTGGTGGCAAGGCGAAGGCAGCCCGTCATCTTCCAGCCGGTGGCAAGGCCCGTCTCGGCCTCCAGCCCCCTGTAGAGATCGACGGAATATTTCAGCACGCGGGTGATCGACGCCGAGGAGCGCAACTGGCCGACGAGGCCGGCAGCATGCCAGGTCGATCCCGATGTCAGTGTCCCCTGCTCCAGAAGCACGACATCCGCCTTATGGTCGCGTGCAAGATGATAGGCCGTCGAGCAGCCGATAATGCCGCCGCCGATGACAACGATCCCGGCATGGGAAGGCAGGGTCATGTGGTATGTTTCCCGTATGTCGTTCTGTAGTGATCGAGCGCCCTGTCGAGCCGCGCGAGATTTTCCGCCGTGTAGCCCGCATAGTCGGCCCCCGGTGCGGCGAGATGGAGTTCCGACACCATGCTCCACATGGCCTCGCGCAGCAGCGAGGCGCATTGCATGGCCGCATGCGAGCGTCGGATCGCCGGGGCCGGCGCACCGTCGAAATAAGCGGCAAGGAAATCCTCCGCCTCCTCCGCCGAGAGACCCGCATTGGAGGTCGTGCCGGCAAGATCGAACATCGCCGTGGAGAAGCCGGCATATTCGAAGTCGATCAGCCAGAGCCGCTCACCGTCGTCGAGGATGTTGGCGGGCAGAAGGTCGTTGTGTCCGAAGACGATGGGTAGCGGCGCCTGCGCCGCCTCCAGTTCCTGCGCCAGTGCGATGTAGCCGGGCAGGTGTGCCGTCATACGGCTGCCGCCGGCCGCAAGCGTCCGGGCATAATCCCGGACCACATGGAAGGGCCAGAAGAGAAAGGCAGCGCCGCTGATTACGGCCGGCATTTCGACGTGGAAGCGGCGGAGCAACGCCGCCAGACGGCGACGCTCCGCCGCGACATCCTTAGCACCGAAGGGCCGCGCCCCGAGATAGACCGAGACCATGACGCCAGGCTCCGCATAGCACACCGCCGGCCCGAAACCCACCGCATGGGCGGCTCGCGCCACCATCAGCTCCCGCTCGCGGAAAACGTGATGGAACGGATAGTCCCTGCCGAAGCGCACCACATGACGCCCGGCTCCGTCGGTCACCAGATAGCTCTCATTGCTGATGCCGCCCTTGAGCGGCGCGATATCGATACGCCCGCGCCAGCAGGGCAAGGCGCGGATGCGGTCCTCCACGGCTCTGTCGGGCGTACTCAGGCCCTCCATGCACTTCCCCCCGAAATTCGCCCGGCGTCTTCCCCCATTGTTCTTGTGGATGCCACGGCTCGCCCATGTCACGCCGGACAGGCACGGCTGTCAATTCCGGCCTGTGGTTTTTTCTGTCTTTGCGCCCGATTCTGCGGTTTTCTTGCCAGGCAATCTCCAAAAGGGTATGAAACAAGGGCAGCATCGAGGGTTCGGAAGAGATGAACCATTCCAAACGCCACAGCGACATTCTCCGGCTCCTCCAGCAGGACGGCACGGTCTCCATCGCGGATCTGGCCCGGGAACTCGACGTTTCACTGGAAACCGTGCGGCGGGACATCAAGCCGCTGACCACCAGCGGTGCAGTGGTGAAGATGCACGGCGCGGTGGCGCTGGCCTCGAGCGTCGGCGAAGCCCCCTTCGAAAAGCGCATGCGCGAAAACAGCGACGCCAAGAAGGCCATCGCCATGGCCGTGGCGGCGACGATCCGCGACGGCGATTCCATCATGCTCGATACGGGCACGACGACAAGCTACCTCGCCCGAGAGCTTCTCGGCCACCGACAATTGACCGTCGTCACCAACTCGTCCGATATCGCCCGCACCCTGTCGACAGTCAACGGCAATCGCGTCTACATGGCCGGCGGCGAGCTGCGCAGCGACAACGGTGCGGCCTTCGGGGTCTCGGCCATCGAATTCATCAGCCACTTCACCGTCGGCCACGCCGTCATCACCACAGGCGCCATCGACGCCGGCATCGGCATCATGGACTACGATCTCGAGGAAGCCGAGTTCGCCCGCGCCGTCGTCTCGCGCGGTCGGCGGGCCATCGTCGTCACCGACCACAGCAAGTTCGGCCGGCAGGGCCTGGTGCGCGTTTGCGCTTTCGATGCGCTGACCGACCTCTTTACCGAAAAAGCCCCTCCCCGCGACATCTCCACCGCGCTGAAAGCTGCCGGCGTCAACGTCACCCTCGCCGGCTGAAGTTGACCGCGGTAAACTGCGTGATGATCGTCACCTAATATGGAAAGGTGCCGGTGAAAGCTTCACCTCTTTTCCGTCAGTCCTCCTCCTTGAAAGACCTCGTCGCGCTTGGCCTTGACCAAGGCAGGCGAAATTGGCGGGCGATACTGCGGTCGAAAAGCCGAGCGCGAGAGTGCCGACAAGATTCACGCGCGCCTCCTAGAACTGGGCCCACGGGTTGAACTGCTCGAACGCGAGCCGAGGGCGTAGCTAAACACCGGCGCGGAAAAGACTGTGATGACGGCGGCGACGGCGGGCGCCATGCCGGGCTTCATGCGCGACGAGGCGAAAGCGGCGGTCAGCGCCGTGAAGAACAGCGACGGGACGAAGCCAAGGCCGCGCACCGCCAATCCGAAGAAGACCGGGGTAGGGAGGATGAAGAGCATGCCGCGCAGCGCCAGCGGTCCTATCGGCTCTCCCTCCACCCCATCGCCTGAACCAGCACGACGACGCCGAGCAGCGCCGGGATGTGGCGAGAATCAGCTGAAAGTAACCCGGATCCATGCGGAACACTACGTCAAACTCAAGATTAATCCATTGATAAACAAGGATAATTTATAACACGGTGAACATCAGGACGCAGAGCGCACTGGCGCTCCCGAATTGTACTTGTTTCATGGGCATCCCTTTCCCCGCGACCTCCTCAGACTGCGGCGGCATAAACACCGTTGCGAGCCTGGTCCTGCAGTCTTGCCGCCTCGATCGGCGAACGGCCAGCAGCCTCGATGGTCGGCTTCTAGCGCCCGATCCCGCTCTCCAGTCCAGCTTTGAGCGCGGTTGGAATCGCATAAGTCAGCGAGAAAAAGGGCGCCGTACCCAGTTCGGCGAAGCGAGCAAAGACGCTCGAGCCTTTCAAGGCAAGCTGCAACGACTTGGAGAGATGCTCGGTCATCTCCGCGCGGTGCCCTTCGGCGCATAGACGCAGTGCCAGATACCGATCTGGAGACCGGGCAAGCCGCCTTCCTCAGCCGTTGGGATTTCGGGCAGGGCATCGAGATGGGCTGGGGAGGTTACGGGGATAAACCTTGATTGCCCGCCCAGGATCTACTTCGCTGTGTTCGTCGTATGGTCACCCAGCAGGTCGATCACGGTCGGCCCCGCTCCCTTTGGAGCACGGTAGTGAACTGCGTCTGCAGAGCGCTCACCAGCATCATGCCACAGAGAGAGGAGGTCTCTCCGATGCCGGCATTGGTCACCGCACCGGCTCCTCGTTGGCCTTCGTAGTTCGTGGCTCCTCCCGCACCGTTTCCTGAATATATTTAGCGTGAGCCACATGGCGGACGGAGCAAGACGGGGAGGGACATCCGACCGTGTTTACTGCCGTAAACTGCGCTCAGCGGGTGGAGCCGGGAACAAAAGCTCGAGGAGATTGGTGGAAATCCACTCATTCCGTTCACACATCCTCAGACGCAGTAGAATATCCAAAACTCCGGTCGAGGCCGTATTCTGCATCTTCTCGCAAACCGGCTTCAGGCTGCCACCATGTGTGGAAAGCCGCGCAGTCAATGAGACCGCACTCATAGACGGCGACCTCATGGGCAAAAAGCTTGCTCTCGATGAGGTTTTCGGCGATCGCGCCTGGCACACCGGGACACCACAGTGACGTACCTAGATGCCGACACGTGGAAAGCAGGACAACCCGCTTGGCAGGTTCCTCTCCAGCGTCCACGGCATTGCATTGCTAACTATATTGACGAGGGCCTGTTCAAGTCGGACGGACCGGCCAGAACCACCAGGTCTGGGCCTTCCAGCGCAACGATCTCCATCGTATCGGCGATCGCATCCAATAGACGGACCGGCGCCAGCCGATCATTGGGCTTGCAGGCAAATTTCGTAAGTGCCGGCTTATCGAAACCATGGGATCGATGATCGACCTTGAAGACGGTCACACCGAGCATCTTTCCGGCGGCCTTGACCGACGAGGAAAAGTAATGGCCGCATTTCAACGGTATCTCGCCGGAGCGCATAGAACCGGGTCGGCTTCCAGCGACCGCATCCTGAAAATAGGGTGGTAGTTGAAATTCTCTCCGATGAAGGTTCCCGGTAAGGCATAGTTGCTCGTCGCGACCGTGTTGCGATTCTAGATCATCACATAGGTATCGGACGATCCAAGCAGGCAATTGATTTCCTTAGGGTATTTTTACCCGCCTTGCGAAGCGTCGGATTTTCCGGCACCTGCAGCAGGAGCAGGCCTTCGACATCGTCGTGGTCAGCGATCAGCGCGGGGAGGGCTCATATCGCCCAAGATGACCTGCAAGACGCTGGACCGAATTCGCCTGTAGGGACCTGTCTCGTCCATGTAGCTGCGGGTCAGCTGAAGAGTGGTGGGAACCACGCCGATCGGGAGGATCACGAAGGCCAGGACGTGGCGCGGCTTCACGGAAGGCCGGATCCTCTCCTCTTTCCCAGCAGCCGGACGGTCTCGTCTTTCTTAGAGGGGAGGGGCCTCACTCCGGGAGGCGCGCCTCGCCAAGATCGATCCCGAGAAAGTCAGCCAGTCCATCGACGACGATCGCAAGATCGATCCGCTCCGGCACGCCCGAGACCGTCACTGCCCCGACGCAGCCGAGATCGGCGACAAAGAGCGGAACGCTGCCGCCATGCACGGAAAAGTCCGCATAGGAAAGGTTGCGGGCTTCCACCTGGTCACGTCCGGAAAGAGCAAGCTTTCGCCCCACGAGATAGGAGGCGCTCCAAAGCCGCAGGACGGTGTTGCGCTTGCGACGGATCCACTCGACATTGTCCGTCGTGGTGCCGGGGAGGGCGCAGTGGAAAAGCGTGCGGTCGCGCAAAGAGATATCGATCGCGACGCTGGCGCCGCGGACCATTGCCATTTCCCGGATACGACTGCCGAGCGCCCAGGCGTCATCGGGGCTGAACCGGCTGAAACGCAGCAACCGCTCCTGCTCCTCAAGCCTGCGAATATCCTCAGCCAGCATCTCCGTCATTTTCGCCTCCCAACCGAAACCCTTTCGCTGTTCCTAGCGGGACTCGCGCCGGAGAGAAAGGGCTTTGACGGAGATCAAGGTTGCCCGACACGAGGACCATAGGGTAGGGGAGTTCTACAACCGACCGATGGACGACCATGCCGGACAGCTTTTTCACTTTCGCCATTCTCGCGCTTCTGCTGACGCCTGGCCCGACCAATACGCTACTGACCGTCGCTGCCGCAACGCGTGGGCTGCGGGCGAGCGTCCCACTGCTGGCCGGAGAGCTCCTCGGGTATCTCGCGGTGATCGTTCCGCTCGCAACCATCGCCGCGCCACTTCTGGACGGACGCCCCGCGCTTGCCGCAGGTCTGCGGATCGCCGCTGCGTGCTGGGTACTTTTTCTGGCGGTCCGCCTCTGGCGCGTGTCTTCGGAGCAAAAGGCGGAGCGCCAGGCAGCCCCGATAACGATTGGCCAGGTTTTCCTGACGACCATGCTCAATCCGAAAGCCCCGATCATCGGGCTGGTCATCATGCCGCATGGCACGCTCGCGGAAATCACTCCCGCACTCGGGCTTTTCAGCCTGCTGGTGCTGACCGCCGGGACAAGCTTTCTAACGCTCGGCCACGTTGTCGGCAAGGCGCCGGTTCTTTCGCCGCGCCTCGTCTATCGCATCGCCGCCGTCTTCCTGCTCCTCTTTTCGGCAGGGCTGGTCGGGAGCGCATCCAACCTGATCTGAGATCAGCCGGCTTCGTGCAGTCGGGAAAGCTCCTGCTGCACCTCATCCTGAAAAGCAAAGACAGCCGCACGCGCCTGGTGTTCGCTGGATCCGAGCTTGCGCAGCTCCTCCGCCAGCTCCCGGCAGACCCTCATCCAGTAATGGCGCGCATCCTCGCCCTGGAGACCGTCCAGCTCCCCGGCGCAGCGGCGAACATGGGCCGTGCGGCGCTCGGCTGGAAACGGGACGACGGTATCAGAATGGCGGTGCGGCTGGGCAAAGGCGGATGGCGGCATTGATTCGGGCTTCCTTGTCTTCCGCCCATGATTAGGAACCGCATGGTTAACATACGGTTTCCAAAGCAGATTCGCCGCACCGCTTTGTCATCATCCGGCACGCGTCGCCGGATGCGCGTTTGCCCGCACCAGCGCCATCAGCATCGGGCCGAGGGCGAACTCGCCCCGCTCCGCCCGGCGGGTCAAGTCGCGCAGATAGCCGCCGGCCGAGTTGATGTGCCCCGAACGCTCGAATATGCAGGCGATCACCGTCGCTGCATTTTCAGGCCCCAGCACCTCACAGGCCTTTTCGTAGGCCGAGGGGCTGACGGCCAGCATCGAGCGGACCACCACCGCCGCCGTCATCAAGTCCCGCCAACCGGAAATCGCACCACCGGGACCGAAGGGAACGATTTCCGGGCAGGCCTGCAGGACAAGTCCGAGCGGATAGGGCTTGTGCGGCTCGTTTGCCAATGCCGGCCGGGGCTGCCGGCGACGATCCCTGTCAGCCGGCATTGCGTTACCCGTCGAGTTGTCTACAGTCCGGCTCGCACTTGCCGCCACCCGCCCACTCTCCAGCGTTTCAGGTCGAATGCTGCCATCGCCGCCCTGCTTCGGTTCGAAGCTTGGTTCAAACTCAGAGGTGGAGTCGGGTTTTGAATTCTGTTTGTGCCGCTCGGTATGGCCGGCATTGCCAGCCGAATTTTGTAAAATTAACTGTTGTTCCAGTTGCTTGAGGATTTCTTCCCGCAATGCTTCGAGTGCCGCGAGGATCGGTGCCAGGATATCAGGCGTCGCGACCCGCGGCAGCGCCAGGACCTGCTGGCGGTATTCCGCCTCATAACGCATCCAGTCGCCCTGAAGGCCGTCTTCCAAAGCTGTCTCGATCAGTTTGGCGATATCGCGGCGAACCAGCGTGATCCGTTCACGCATCCGCTGCAACAGCAGGCGCTCTGCGGTGACAGCCGCCGCCACGGTCTCGATCTCCCCCGCCCTTGCGAGCAGCGGCGCCAGCGAGAAGCCGTAAGCCTCGCCGATCTCGCCCTGCCTGTCGCGGCGCACATAGCGCTTGCCGTTCGGGCTATCCCTGCGCGTCAGAAGGCCCGCCTCGACAAGCGCGGCAAGGTGACGGCGCAGCGTCGTTTCCGCCATGCCGTGGGTACGGAGTGAAAGCTGGGCATTGGAGGGAAACACGACGAGGCCCTCATTGCCGCAAAGCTCGGTCTTCGGATAGAAGCTCATCAGCGCATTCAGAACGGAAAGCGCCCGGTCGCTGATGCCGAGTTTCGGCCGCGCCTCGCAAAGCCAGCGATAGAGCTTCCACTTGTCGATGCTCGCTTCCGGCGAGACCGCCTTCGCGATCGTCTGGCTTGCCAGCATGCCAAGCGTCATCGCCCGCCGCCCGAAGGGCGTCGTTATGCCGTCCGTCTCCATGTCTCTTCACCTTTCAACAGGCAAAAGAGACCCCATCACCGAAACCGGCGCCGAAAAGGCTTGACTGTGATTCGGGGAAGTGCGATTCTCAAGCTGCTAAACGATGAGAAGGGCTTCCGCGACGGTAACGTTGAGGGGGCCTTTTTCTTTTGCGGATCAATCTCCTGATTTCTGTTTGTTTTCCGAACGATACGCCTCGTAGAGGCTGTCCAGATTGCGTGTGATGTAAGCACCGAAGCCGGCCGCGTCGGCCGCTTTCAGCGCAATCGTGTATTGGCGGCCATTGGCCTTGATATTGGCCTGAACGTCTTTGCGCTCCCAGGTGGCGGGGGCAGGCTTGTGCACCGCCGCCGGCCCGTCACCCTTCGCAAGATGACCGCTGACGAGATTGAAGCGTTCCTCCGGCGAGCGGAGCTTGATGCGCTCGC
>Ga0209793_1001259_pt1 | contig 17257 bp, 19 predicted proteins | sample EBPBio122009_DNA_FD_185863 | JGI IMG/M metagenome (GOLD analysis project Ga0209793, IMG submission 185863) | Wastewater treatment Type I Accumulibacter community from EBPR Bioreactor in Madison, WI, USA - Reactor 1_2/2/2009_ DNA (SPAdes) (version 2) | ecosystem: Engineered > Bioreactor > EBPR >... | reverse complement strand
TGTCCGAGGCAGCCCAGGACGCCTACTGGGACGAACTGACCAGCGGGCTCACCGGTCTGGTGCTCCCCTCCGTTCTCGCCCAGCGCGCGGAGCACCAACTGACCCGTCTGGTCGACCGCAACCGTCTCCGCCCACCGGGCGCCAAGGCCATCGGTTCGGTCAGCGCCTCCTTCGCGGTCGGCAAGTCCACGTTCGTCAAGGACTGGGCCCAAGCGGAATACCGAGATCTCCTGGGCCCGGCCTGCGCGGATCCGCGCCCGACGTGGAACCCCGAACCCGGCGTCACCGCCGACTGGATCCCGCAGGTCTACATCACCCTGCGCGCCGCCTCAAAGATCCGCGACGTGCTGGCCACCTTGCTGCTCACCATGGGTTACCCCAGTGAAGGTCTCGTCCGGGTCACCACCACCCGCGTCATCCACGCATTCCGGCAACACGGCGTCCGGCTGCTCATCATCGACGACAGCCACTTCCTCGACGTGTCCAACAAGGACAGCCGGGACATGCTCGACTTCCTCAAGTACCTCAACACCGAACTTGGCGAGCTCGGCGGCACGATGATCCTCGTCGGCGCCGACCTGCACCAGTCACCCCTCTACCTCGACCCGCAGATCAACTCCCGCCTCGAACGCCTCACCCTCGGCGCCTACCCACTGGCCTCCGAGGACGACCGCCGCACCTGGCAACGCTTCCTCAAAGACGCCGAATCAGTCCTGCTGCCCTACTTCGACTGCGCCCCCGCCGGCGTCTTCAGCGTGCAACATGCTGGCCACATCTGGCGCCGCACCCAGGGCTACGTCGGCGACACCGCGCTGCTCCTCACCGAGGCGCTCCTCGCCGCCTTCGACGACGGCTCCGACACCATCACCACCGCCCACCTCGACAGCATCCCGCTGTCGGCTCGAGCCATGGCCGGCGAGGCCGAGCTTCGTCAACCACCCACACCGCCCTCTCGGCGGCGGCGCGTCAAGGCGTCAGTGTCATGACCCTCGCGTGGCCCGTCCGACCTGAACCGCTCCCGGGCGAGCCACTGACGTCGTATGCCGTCCGGCTGGCCGACGCGAACGGACTCCCCCGGGGCATGGCCATCGACCGTCACCGCCGCGACATCGACCTCCCAACTGACGAGCTGCACATCGTCGCAGCCCTCGCCGGCCTCGACGCCGCAGCCGCGGCGCGCCTGACCATGGACCGCTACCCGCCGACCGTCCGCGGCCGCGGCAAGACCCACAGGGGCGGGTGGCGTCTGCACTTCAGCGTCGAGTGGGTCTGTCCGCGCTGCACCGCCCTGACCGGTCGCCGAGAGCTGCTCTGGCAGACCGCCCTCTCGCCCGTATGCCGTGACTGCCATCTGCTGTTGGTCCCGGCCGGGTCCCGGACCGAGCCGGCGACTGTGCCCTCGCCGCGGCTCGTGGACCTGGTCGGCGAGCTCACGTCGCTGGCTGAGGCCTCGGTCGACCATCAGTCGGCCCGTCTCCGGCTCGGGTCGTTCCGGCGGGTGTGCGCTGTCGTGGCTCAGACCATCGACGACCAGTGGCCCGACCGCCCCAGCGGCCTGCCGCCGCTCGACGTGGCGGCTGCTCGCCGGTGGGGGGTCTTCCCCAGCCCGGACCCCGAGACAGTGGCTGTCATCCTGTCGGCGGCCGCACCCTCGCTGCATTCGGGCTACCACCGGGACCGCCTGCTGCGCGAAGGTGCGCAACGTCGCCGCCACGGGCACACTCTGACGGTCCCACCGCAGCATGTTCCCAACGCTGGCCGTTACATGCCCAAACGGCCACCATCCCCGCAGAAGACCGGGCGGATCGTGGCCGGCTTCAACCGCGACGACGCCCGCCGCCTCCAGTGGCTCGTCACCCAGCTGACTCACCAGGTGAGGCGGCACGGCATACACCCAGACCACGTCCCCGCGCTGCTGCCCGCACCCGCTGACGACGGTCTCCCCGACCCGGCCGTGTGGCGCACCCGCTGGCACTGCGCCATCGTGCTGCACATGCTGCTCACACACGTCCATAACGGACCGACATCCTCAGCACGCGCATGCCACGCCTTCGGCACCGCCGACACCGACACCAGCCTGCTACTGGACGGCATACGCCTCGGCCGCGGCATCCACGACCTCGACGCCGCCCGCCTCACCGACGCCGTCGACGTCCTCGTCGACGCCGGGCTGGTGGACTACCAACGCCGCCGCGACACCCTGCGACCCATCACCCGGCTCCCGCGGCTGCCCATCGCCGCCGACCGGCTACCCGACATCGACGGGCACCCCGGCTGCGAGCTCGCGTTGGCATGGGTCTGGACGCGGCTCACGCACGGGCCCTCATTCACCGGCCCGCGCCCGTTCATCGCCGACCGGCACGTGCGGGCCTTCGACGCCGCGATCGACCCCGAGACCCGCCTCGTCCTCGCCGACGTTGGCCAGCAAATGCTCGCCGACGCCGACGTCATCACCATCCCCACCACCCATGCCACCTGGGCCGCCATCACGAGGAGATACGGATGACACCGCTCGACCATCCCGCCCTGAAGGACCTGCACCAGCGCACCAGGGCCATGCTCACCGCCATCGACGACACCCCACTCGAGGCCATCGACCACGGTCACTACCAGCACTACTACGAAGAGCTCCGGCTCCTGGTCCAGGAATGGCTCACCGACACCCACACGACATCCCCGGACCTGCCGGACCAGACCTGGGTCATCACCCGCCACGAGGTCGTGCTGGGCGTGTGCACGACCGCCACCGCCGCCGCCCTGACAGCTGGGATCCCGGATCTCGCGTTCACCCCGATCAGCCTCTGCCCGGCGGCGATCGAGGACCTGCGCACCCTCTGGTCCACCGACCCGACGCCAGCGCTCAGGTCACGGGAGCGGTAGATGCGAGGGATCAGCCGCGAGGTTCTCGCCCGCGACGCCGCCTGGTCCCTGGCCGACGGCGCCTGCAAAGACCTCACCATCGAGTGGGGCCGGTGGGAGAACACGTATGCCGTCGCCCTCACCCGTGCGGCTCGTCTCGCGGCCCTGGCCGAGCCAGCCGCGGTCTGCGCGGCCTGCCCTATCACCGCAGAGTGCGCCGACCTCGCCGAGTTGTCGGGCTACACCGGCATCGCCGCCGGCCAGGGCTACCGCAACGGCCGCCCCGACCTCGCCCGGCAACGACACCCCAGACAGCGGAGGACCGCATGAACGCCTGGCACACCTACCCCACCCACCTGCGCCTGGGGAACGGCTCCTATGTCCCGGTGGTGCTCATGTTCCAACCCGCCACCGGCGACCTGGTCGGCGCCACCGTCGTCCAGGACCCGGCAGACGCGGCCGCGTTGCTGGCCCGCCTCGTGGACGCGCACGGCTGCCCAGAGACGCTGCGTTCGATCTGGGACCCGCTGTTCGAGGACCTCAACGCCGCAGCTCGCAAGGCCGTCCGCCAGGCCGGCTGCCCCAAACCTGCCAGCCGCCTCGACCGTGACGACTTCATCTGGGCGCTCGACATCGGGAACGCCGCCACCCAAGCAATCCGGGCCAGCAACCCCGCCACCATCGACGACGTTGCCACCGCTCTCAAGACGTGGCTCCACGCACCCGTCCCTACGCGAGCAGCCACAGTCGCCGGTCAGCGCTCGGGTAGCCTGACCGTTGACGCCCACCCTTGCGAGGGACCGGGAAGTGACCCCCAGGATCTCCTGCCGGACGACAGGGCCTGGGGGTCGCGCACACCACAACCAGACGCGCCATGACCACGGCGCTACCGGTGTCGGTGACACCCCGCCCGGGTGAGTCGATCGAGTCCTGGCTTGAACACCTCGCCGACGCCAACGGCCTGACCACCGCGCAACTGCTCACCGCCACCGGCCGCGGACGCGCCAGCACCCGCTTCCTCACCCTCGCGCCGTCACCTGCGACGATCACTCGGCTCGCTGCTCTCGCCCGCGTCGACGAGCAGGACGTGTATGCCGCCACCCTCGCCGCGTTCAACGGGACCGCCCTCGACCTCACCGGCCTCGACCCGGCCGACCGGCACTCCTACCGGCAGGTCGCCCCCCGCGGCTGGACACCCGCCCACGGCACCCAAAACTGTCCAACCTGTCTCGCCGAAGATGGGGTTTGGCGGTCCGCGTGGCGGCTCCTCATCGTCACCACCTGCACCCGACACCGGTCGCTGCTCGTCGCCCGGTGCCCGTCGTGTGTACGACCGTTCCGCGACCAGCGCCACTCCCACCTGCGCCGGGTCGGCGCCGCCACAGTGTGTGGGAACCCGCTCGGTGCCGGCCCTACCAAGCAGTGCCAGCACGACCTCGCGACGCTTCCGACGAAGTCCGCCGGCGAGGATGTCCTCGCTCTGCAGCGCCGCGTTGACTCTGCCCTCGCCGGGCAGGCGGTCCCCGTCCTCGGGCAGCCCGCCAAGGCCGCGGCATACCTGAGCGACCTACGCCACCTCACCACCCTCCTGCTCCACCTCGCAGGGCAGCCCGGCGCCACCCTGTTGGCCTCATGGGTGACCGACCTCGCCGGCGAAACCGATTCGCGCAGCGGCGAACGCGGACCACGCTGGGGCCTGCGCCCACCAGAACAACCAGGGCTGCGCGCTGAAGCGTTGGCGACGGCCGACGGCATACTCACCGCCCCCGACGTTGAGGCGGCTGCTGGCCTACTGACTCCGTGGACCGAGCTCACCCCGACCACCAACGACGGCCCGCTCGGGTGGCTCGCCGACCGCACCGTCATGACCACGACCCTGACCCGTCTGGTCATGGCCGCTCGCGCCCCACACCGGCGCCTGTCCCACCACCTCGACACCCACCCCGGAGGGCGTATGCCGATCAACCTCACCCTCGTCCCACAGGTCATCCCGCACACCCAGTACCTCGAGCACCTCTGCGGCGCATCCAGCTCAAGCGAGGACACGGTCCGGTTGTTCGCGTCCCTGTCCATGGCGCGGCTGCACCCGGACGTGACGTCGTGGGCCGCGGCCGCCGAAGCGCTCAACATGCCCGGTCTGATGGGGGTGCGCTGCGCCCGCGCCTGCTCGGCCACCATGCTCGTCAGCGCGGAGGAGTGGAGCAGCCGGATCTGGCGGGCCGGGGAAAAGTCCGAACGGCGCGACTATCGCGCCACCGAAGCCAAGATAGAGCACCGACTCGGGATGACCCGCTGGTTCAACGAATGGGCCCGCCGCAACCGCCCCGACGCCCGCTACGGCGACCACGACCTCGCCCTCACCTGGCAGTGGGTCCACGTCGCCCACGCCCACCTCGACCTCTCACCCGTCTGGCGAGGGAAGCGACCCACCGCAAAGGACCGTGCCCGTTACCGCCGGTTCGAGGACTCCCTCGACGAGCACCAGCAGTTCGAGCTCGCCTACGCCCTCCACAAGCGGGCGTAGTCGACAGGATGGACCGTGACTCCGGAATCGCTGCTCTGAAGCCGCCCTGCCGACAGGAACTATTTTCACTCCAGTCATCGGCCTGGTTCAACGTCTGCGGCGCCGAGAGTGGCCGATTCGGTCGTCCCTTCGGGCGGTGTCGAGAATTTGGTCACCTGGGATCTGGTTGGACATCGTGCGCCGTTTGTGGTTCCGACGCGACGTGCACGAGAATGACGCTCGGTGACTGCCGCGACGCGCGAGAGCAGCCGATGTGCCGTTCAGCCAGCAAAGGAGACTTGATCATGGAGCCTGGGGGCTTGGTCTCCGTGAGTTCTGGCACCATCGCCGACCTGATCTCAGGCGGGCACAGTGGTAGTGAGCAGTTGGACCCGCTCGTGATGAACCTTGCCGCCTCAAACGCTAGGCAATGGACGCTGGAGGACGTGTCGCGGTCCCCAGCCTCTGACGGCGAGGTGGCCAACGCGAAGCGCGAGATCGACACCCTCAATGCCTACCGCACCCGTTGTATCGCTGAACTCGACGCTCTGTTCAGTATCTTGGTGGCCGATCCCACTGCGCCTCCGGTGACAGAGTCGCCTGGAAGTGTGATTGATCGGCTGACAGTTCTGACCATCAGGCTCGCCTTGCTGACCGACACGGCAAGCGTCGACCTCAGCTCTGAGGTCGACGACGCATCTCTCACTATGGTTCGCACCCAATACGAACAGTTGCTGGTCGCGTTCGACAAGTTGCTGTCTGACCTCAGGTCGGGTGAACGGTCGTACGTGTGTCTGCCGACCGTGAAGGTGTACCGGGGACGGGCGGCTGAGTTCCGGTGAGCGCCGCGCCCCTGTGTAGTGTCGTGATGCCGCTATTCAACATGGCGGCGACGGTGGCAGAGGCACTTGATAGCTGCAGCGACCAAGACGTGCCTGGGCTGGAGGTGTTAGTCGTAGACGACGGGTCGACCGACGACTCGGTGTGTATCGCCGCCGCGCATCCGCTGCGTCCGACGGTGATAGAGATTGACCACACCGGCGTGCCGGCAGCGGTCCGCAACGTCGGCATCCTCGCTGCAAAGGGCCAGTACATCCAGTTTCTCGACGCTGATGACGTCATCGCACCCCGAAAAATCGCCCGCCAACTGAATGCCCTGGCTGGTCTAAGCGCTGACACGGTCGCGTACTGCGACTACGCGTTCTTCCGCGACGTCGACGGGCACCGGGCGGTGGAGCGGCGCGGACCCGTCGACCGCAACTACTGGCCTGACGATCTCGCTGGGCAATTCGCGCTGTACAGCGTGCTGCACCGGTTCCTATTCCCGCGGCAGACGCTGTTGCGGAACGGTCTATTCGATCCTGGGCTCACCCACGCCGAAGACTTGGACTTGTGGCTGCGGCTGGTTATCTCTGGCGTGCCCTTCCTTTATCAACCCGCGCAGCTTGCGTTGTACCGGGAACACGTGAGCCACTCGCTCTCTTCGCCGACACGAGAGCGTTCGTGCCGCGTCGTCGTAGCCCGCAAATTGCGAGGATACTTGACCGCCCAAGGTCTGTACGAGCGTTATGCCGATGTTGTTGACGAGATCGAGCGCCGCGAGTTGCAGGCTTTAAAGGCGCTCAACGACCGCAGCAGCGTGGATTGACGTCACCATGATCATCTTCCCGAAGCCCGGCCGGCTCAGCGAGCGATTGTCGCGCCCACCCGGGACGCTCGAGCGGGTGATCGACGGCGCTACGGTCATCCACACCCCGAGTCGCCCCGATCACAGATACGGCAACGTGCTGGCGCTGGAGGACGTTCCTACCTCGGTGGTGGATGTGCTGAATGCAGTTGAGAAGTATCGTGAACTGGGTGACGACTTGGGCATGCCTTCGCTTGCCTGCTTGGCATGGGAGATCCCAGATGCAGACCCCGCCCGGTCGATCGAATTTGCCACCACAGCGGGGCTCGACGTTCAGTTAGCGGACGTGCTGATCGCCCGACCCACCGGTGAGGCCTCGGCTTCGCAGACGGTGCACCCGGTGCCCGAGGCAAACTGGGCTCACCTGCACACCTTGGCGTCGTCGGAGGACGACTTCACGGCTGACGGGTTGCGCCGCTGGTTCCTTGAGGGACGCCTGGAGTTAGTACGCTCGGGGCGGGCTCAGATTTGGGGCGTGCTCGAGGAGGGTATCCCGGTCGCGGCTTGTTTTAGCTTCACGTCGGGAGTCTTGTCTCGTGTCGATCAGTTGCTGGTTCGTCCCGATCTTCGCCGGCGCGGGCTGGGCTCCACGTTGGTCGCGGGCATCCGGGACCGCCTCTCCTCGTCGAGACTCATCGTGATGGAACCCCAGACGGGCAATTGGCGTTCCCACATGTACCGCAAATTGGGGTTTGAGCCGGCTGGGTTCACCGTCACGGCGACGGAGCGGAGATCCATCCGTGAATAGCGCCTCGCGGCTGCTCGAAATCCTTGACCGCCAGTGTGGTGAATGGGCATCACTCATCCGGGAAGCACAGGTCGACCTGCAGAAGTCGGGGCGCACGATAAAGTATCTGCAGCCGGCCGAAGATGCCGTCGTGACGGTTGAGGCCACGGACCTTCCGGGTGGCGTGATGCTCTCGCTCGGATTCCCGTTCCCTCTCGCGTCAGCGCCCGCGTCATCAGTGACGCAGGATTTCGGCGCGGCTTTCGCGGTCGATATCCGTCGGACAGGGGCGCAGGTCGCTGCGTTTCAGCACGAGCTGTTAGCCGACGCCGTGGCGAAGCAGGGTCGTTCGCTCAATTGGCGAGAAGTGGCTTCGCTAGCAGATTTCCGTGAGCGTGCCAAGGGGGTGCTAGATGAACCGCGCCAGCTGGCCGTATTCGCGGACCAATTCACCTACTTAGGTGACGCAATCCAACACCTGGCAGAATGGGACGCCTTGTCGTCGGCCGTAACCGCGCGGGAATCCGTCGCGACCTCGTGCATCGCTGCGCTGCGCGGGATGCTCGGATTCGACATCTGCGACGCGCGCGAAGCGCTGTCCGGCGTCGATCCTGATGATGGGCTAGGCGTGCTACTGGTGATTCCATGCTGGGTGGACAGCCACTGGCCGGGCATCGTCGATGTGATGCTCACTGCTCTGGAATCGCACCCGCGTTCAGCCGTGATCGTGCCAGGCAGCAACCTGATCGTTGAAAAGAGTGGTCGCACGGTGGTAGTCCATCATTTGGCCATCGCCGACTACAGGCTCTCTGATCTGCCGGTCGAGCAAAGCATGCCTCTGGCACTGGGCGAGTTTCAGGAGTGTCCTTGGCCCATGCCTGCGCCTCAGCGACGGGACCCGGCCGGTGCGGTTCTGATCGCCCCGTTCTCCTCACATCACGCGAAGAACTTGACCGCTGTGCAACTAACGCCACTCGTTGCGCGCCTGCGCGAGGTCGGTGTCGAGCGAGTCCTGGTGGTCTCGGGCGATCCGCGCGACACGACCGCGGCCGCCGAATTCGATCTCCTCACCGCGTCCCTTCAAGGCGCTGAGACCATCTCACCCGACTTGGCTGAGGCGATCGAATTGGTCGCAAGCGTCCGATTCGTGGTTGCTGCAGACTCATCGCTCGCCCATGCTGCCCGCCGACTTAACACTCCGAGTGTCACGATCTACAACGAGCCATACTGGGATGGCGACTCGATGCTCGGGTTGTTGCATCGTTCTGTAGTGGGGTTCGGAACAGCGAACCCGACGCACCACCATCTCGTAACAAGCGGCAACTTTGGGGCGCTCACGCCGACGCAGTGCGAGACCATCACTTGGTTGGCTGCGCATTCTGTCGGCGCCATAGCGCTTCCGCCGCAGACCGCGCGAGCTTGTCGCGAGTTCGCAGCGCTTACACGCGAGGGTGACGCACTACAGATCGTTGACGCTCACGAGAACGTGCAGCGTCAGGCACGTGCATGCGGAACCGAGTGGCTCGCTGCCGACCTGCCGTTGCGGCGCCTCCTACGACCCTTCACGGAGGAGCGGTCCGATCGCATGGCTCAGTGGCTTGGGGCGCTCACCATTGCGTCGAAACTCGGGTCGGTTTCGGGAGCGCGATGAAATCGCCCCGCGTCAGCGTGGTTATCCCCGCGCACAACGAAGCGGTTCATATTGGCCATCAGTTATCGGCATTGTCTGCGCAGGTGACGGACGGAGAAGCCGAGATCATTGTCGTGGACAATGCCTCCACCGACGGCACCGCATCGGTGGTTGCCCATCTCGGTCTACCCAGTGTCACCGTGATCCAGTGCGACGATGGCCGCGGCGCGGCGCACGCCCGCAACCACGGCGCGTCCCACGCCACAGGAGACGTACTGTTGTTCTGCGATGCCGACGACGTCGTCGCCGACGACTGGTTGGCAGGCATGGCTGCTGCAGCGCGCGAGTATGAGTTCTTCGGCGGACGGGTTGATACCGCAGCCCTAGACCAACTGGAGCCTGACGAGGTGCCGGGTCGTTTTGCACTTCCACGCGACCTCGACTGGGTACCGTGGGGGATCAGCTGCAACTTGGGCATCCGTCGCGCAACCTTCGAGCGCCTCGGCGGGTGGAACGAAGCGTACGAGTGCGGCGAAGACATCGAACTGAGTTGGCGGGCTGCTGTAGCAGGCGTCAAATTCACGCCCGTCGAAGCGTTGGTCCTTTACCGCCCGCGTCCCACTCCGCGCCTAGCTTTCGTTCAGGGCTTCAAGTGGGGACGGGCTGCCCCCAAACTGCGCACCGACTTCGCTGAGGCAGGCTTCACTGGGCGGACGTGGCGGGACGCCGCACGCGACTGGGGACGGCTCCTTCGCAACGCGCTGTTCATCATCGGCAATGAGTGGAATCGCCGTGAGGCCGCACGCCTCGCAGGCCTGTTGATCGGCAGACTGGTCGGTTGTGTGGGCGAACGCACGTTCCTTCCCTGAGCGCGTGGCGTACAGCAGAAACTCGTCTTGGTACACAAACTCACCTTCACCGTGGTACTTGAGCCTCCGGCAGATCCGCTCGTACCCCCAATCGCTAAGGACGTGCACAAACGACAGTCTGGCGGCGTCGTCCCTATCCGATGCGCGCAGGTCGCCGATCTCGTTGGGTACGAGGAACAGGTAATCGATCCCGCCCTGGCTCAGTAGGGTGAGCCACTGCTCTATAGCCGGTAACGACATCTCGGGGAAGCTGTGGATGGCTGACGCCATGCGAACCGGCACGCGTGCGAGGTATTGGGCAACCTCAAACCGACCCAGCACGTCCGCTCGTACACGACGGTGCTGGAGATACGCTTCGCATAACGCGCTCGACTCCGGGATCTCGTCGGCGCACGCCACCCGGATCGCAGGGAATGACTCGCTTAGGCGGTGAGCCAATCGGCCGTAACCGGCCCCGACGTCGAGAATGCCCCCGCCCAAGGAAAGGTCGAAGTGCTCAGCAAGGAACCCGATTTCTGCGATCGAATCCAGCAGATCCCTGCTCACCGCGTTGCCTTGCACCTCATGCGTTACCGCTCCGAAAGCGCCGTCTTCCGTGAGGATGGAGGCAAGTCGGGGATGTCGTGCGGTCAGTTGCCGGTAGCTGCGCTCGACAGATTCTCCGTCCATGCGATCTTGGAAAATGTAGGCGCTGTGGCCGCGCACCGAGCCGTGATCGATGCCGCGTGATAGGTGCTCCTGATCCCATAAGCCAACCTGTACAGGGTGCTGAGCGTAGGCGTGACGCCAGCTTTCCACGCGCTGTTCGTCCCATAGAGATGCCGCCCCGATCCTGGCGTTGCGGTCGTCAGGGACGGTCACGGCGGTGTGTACTGTCGGGGGGACATGGTCGATCCTACTGCGGGTGTAGCCCTTTTCGTCAGCGCCCACCTGGACGATGCAGTCTTTTCGTGCGGGGGCACGCTCTCGCTTCTTCAGCGCGAGGGCTGGCGCACAATCGTAGCGACGGTGTGCACCGAGGCTGGGGAGTATGAGCAGGGCGGGTTGGCCGAGCACTTCAACCTCGCTGGGGAGGCTACCGTCGAAGCAGGTCTTGCGCGTCGGCGGGCAGAAGACCGTCGAGCGGCCCGCTTACTAGGCTTCCTGCCCTTGCACTTGGGCCTCTCCGACGCCAGCTTCCGGCAGCACTACTGGCAGCGCGCAAGAACAGCGAGCATGTTCATCGACCCCATGATCGCCGCTGACGATCCCTATCAGACGGTTGTGAGCGAGGCAGTTCGCAGCTGCATCGAAGGGCTTCAGCCGACCCTCATTTTCGCTCCCGCCGCCTGCGGCGACCATGTCGATCACCTGCTGGTGCGTCGAGCCTGCATCGACTACATGCGAGCCGCCAAAGCGACAGTTGCTTGGTACCAAGACCTGCCATACGGTCTGGCAGCCCAGGACCCATCGCCTGTCGGGCTACCTGACGGAGCACATCCCTCAGTTAGCTCGTTCGAGGCCGAAGACCTGCAGCGAAAGTGCGATGCGTCGGCGACCTACACCACGCAACTGCGATACTTCCCGGACCCCAACTGGCGGGTGGCCCTTGAGCGACACGCACGCCGCTTGGGGGCCGGTCAACTGTGCGAGCGGGTGTGGACGAGCGCCCAGCCCGTCTCGGGTCACTTGCGGTCGACCTCTCTGCGACCCGGACGCACTTCTCGGTAAGCCGACTGAACGACCTGGCCGAGATCGACAGTCAGCGAGAACGGGGATTGATGAGAAGGCTTCTGCATGGAACGCACGTCGATCGTCGGCATGAGCGGGTCGGGACGAGCTCGAAGGGATCATCACGCGGTAGTGGCGCCGGGACAACATACTTTGCGCGACTGCGCACATTGGCCTTGGCCTGCGCAAAGTGCCCTGCTTGAGGTTTCCCACTCTTCAATGCATCTCGACAGCGGCGTCGGTGGTGGTGGTCGTCGTCGACGACGACGACGACGTCACAAACGCGCTTTGTATGAAACATAAACGTCGCGTTATGTCTCCACGCCATTCCCTGCCCCGACGTTATGGGCGGTCGCCTCGCCCGCAAGGGCAGGCCTTTGGGGAAGGCGCGCACCCGGAGTCTCGCCCTCATGCCGATGACCGTGCGTCCACGTGAACGCGCGAACGGTCCGTTGTTCACCCGGGTTCACGATCTTGACCGCGGGCCTCAGTCGTGTTGGTGAGGTTCGTGTGAGCCGTGGCCGGCGGGCTCGAGCTGGAAGGTGCAGTGGTCGGTGTCGAAGTGCTCACCTAGGCAGGCGGCCAACTGGTCCAGGACCTGTCCGGTGCGGCCCGTGTCGATGCATTCCTCGTCGACAACGACGTGCGCGGACAGCACCGGCACGCCGCTGGTGATGGTCCACGCGTGGAGGTCGTGCACGTCGAGCACCCCGGGTACGCCGCGGATGTGCTCACGGACCCGGTCCAGATCCATGCCCTTGGGTGTCGCCTCGAGCAGCACGTCGAGAACGTCCCGCAGGAGCGACCATGCGCGCGGGAGGATGAACAGGCCGATGCCGACCGAGGCGATGATGTCGGCGCGGGTGTACCCGGTGGTCGTGATGACGACCGCGGCGATGATGACAGCGACGGACCCGATCAGATCGCCGAGGACCTCTAGGTAGGCGCCCCGAACGTTGAGGCTCTCCTCGCGTGCGCTGCGCAGAATGAGCAGGCTGATGAGGTTCGCGGTCGCGCCGGCGACAGCGACGACGAGCATCAGGCCGCTGGCGACCTCGGGTGGGTCGTTCCACCTGCGGACCGCGGCCGTGATGACCCACACGGCGAGCACGCCGAGCAGCACTGCGTTCGCCAGGGCAGCGAGGATCTCGCCGCGCTGGAGTCCGAAGGTGCGGGCGTTGGTAGCTGGCCGGGCAGCGATCACGGTGGCGATCAGGGCGATCGCGACGCCGGTGGCGTCGGTGAGCATGTGCCCGGCATCGGCCAGCAGTGCCAGCGAACCGGACATCAGGCCGCCGACCACCTGGACGCCCACCACCGACAGCGTCAGAACCAGGACCAGCACCAGGCGCCGGCGGTGACGCCCGGTGGCGGTGCCTGCAGCGTGGTCGTGCCCGGCACCCATCAGCGCACCACCGGGTTGCTCGTGTGCAGTCGCCCGGCACCGGGCACGAACCGTCCCACCCGCGCCGCGTAGGCGGCGTAGGTCTTGCCATGGGTGGCTAGCAGGTAGGGCTCTTCGACGACGCGGACCTGCAGCTGGACGGCGACGACCAGGCACACCAGTCCGGCGGCCGTCAGCACGGTCGGGGTCGCCACCACCAACCCTGCCAGGGCTGTGGACATGGCGGTGAAGATCGGGTTGCGGACGATGGCGAACGGGCCACCGGTGATCAGGGCGGTGCGCTCGGTGGGATCCACACCGATGCGCCAGGAGGTGCCCATCCCGCTTTGGGCCAGGACCACTGTGGCGAATCCGGTGAGCGCCACGGCCAGCCCGGCCCATACGGCAGCGGCCGGCAGGGGTGCTGCGGGCACGGTGCCGGTGGCCGCAAGGATGAGACCGAGCGCGGTCAGGACCAGCGCGGCGGCGAACAGGACCCCGCCCCACCACGGCGCTGACCCGGGCGGCCCGGACAGGCGGCGGAACCCTGAACTGCCGGTGGCCTGCTGGTGCGCCCAGGTCCGAACACCGAACGTGACGAGGACGCCGAGGATGTACAGGCCGAGTCCCGCCGTGGCGGCGAGCTCACTCGTCATAGTCATCGTCCTCGACCAGCTCGCCCTCCCAGGCCTCTCTGCCTTCGTGGATCGCGAAGGCGGCGATGACGAAGCCGGCAACGGGATCGAGCCACGCGGCGCCGGTCAGCTGGAACAGGCCGATCCCGGCGAGGGTGGAGATGCTCAGCAGGACGCAGATCCGGGTCTCTGCGGCGTCGGCGAGGATGAGGTTGTCCCGCAGTGCCAGGCCCACGCGCCGCTTCGCGGCTGCCAGGAGCGGCATGACGACCACGGAGGTGGTGAGCAGCACCAGGGCGATCGGGGAGGCGTCGGGCCTTGCGCTGTCGACAAGGCTGCGGATGCCTTCGATGGTCACGTACGCGGCAAGGATGAAGAACGTCACGGCGACGGCTCGCAGGACGAGGCGCTCCTTCTCCTCGTCCGCCTCGCCATGACGCAGCCGGGCGGACAGGCGCAGGGCGACCAGGAACGCGGCGATGGACTCGATCCCGGAGTCGATGCCGAACCCGATCACCGAGACCAGCCCGGCCATGACACCGGCAGTGATCGCGATGATGCCTTCAACGACGTTGTAGGCGACGGTGAACTGCGCCAAGCGCAGCCCGCGGCGGGTCAGCCGCTCCACCTCCGGTGCGCTCAGCTCCACGGTCGTCATCGCGCGGGCTCCTCCTCGTCCGCGGCGGTGACGGTGCCATCGAGGCCGTAGACCGGGCACAGGACAACAGCATCACCGGCCAAGCCGAGTAGGCGCTCAGCGGCCGCAAGGAGGTCCATCAGGGCCTCGGGATGAGCCAGGGCGAACACCGAGGCCCGACCCTCCACCCGCGAGGTCACCAAGCCGCAGTCGCGAAGGCAAGCCAGGTGCTTGGAGACCGTGGATTGCGCCAGCCCCAAGTGCGCGGTGAGGTCGACAACGCGATGCTCACCGAGAGCCAGGTGGCGCAGAATCTCCAGACGCGAGGCGTCAGAGAAGCCGTGGAACAAGCACGCAGCCGCAGTCAGGGGCCGCTGCGGCGCCAATGCATCGCCAACTGTCTTTGTCATCGCCATGAGACGATGGTTGCACGGTCCCCGCGATCGCGCAACCAGGCGGCGCGCTGTCGTTCACTGCTGGGGCGGCAGTGTCGCTCGATACACCTGAAGGCCCGGCCACAGACCGTGCCGACGAGCGGATGGGCAAGGTCCTCCGCGCGGGGCTAGCGTTGACCAGTGGGACGGCGACCCGGGAGGCAGCCATGGACCAGGACCAGATCTACGCCGAACTGGATCGTGTCCGGGACGACTTCCGAGGACTGCTGGACAGCGCCACCGTCGGCGAGCTGCGTCAACCCACCAACGGCACGAAGTGGAACAATGAGCAACTGCTCTTTCACATGCTGTTTGGGTATCTCTTGGTGCGGAACCTGCGGTTGATCGTCTGGGGCTTCTCTCGGCTCCCGGATAGCGCTTCCCGCCGATTTGCGTTCGTGCTCAACGCGGGCACCCGTCCTTTCCACGTCGTCAACTACGTCGGCTCCCTCTTCGGAGCCCGCGTGTTGGGCTACGCGCGGATCCAGGGGCTGATGGACCGCGTGGTCACCGGCCTCCAACGGTCCCTTCGGGCCCAGTCAGATGAGTCCTTGGCTCGGGGCATGCACTTCCCGGTGGGCTGGGACCCCTACTTCAGGGACTTCATGACACTGCTCGAGGTTTACCACTACCCCACCCAGCACTACGACCACCACAGACGGCAGTTGACCCTGGCAAGTGCGCGCCAGGGATGAGGCGACCCACCGTCGTCGCGCGCACGGGAACGCCCGCACCCGCAGTAATTGGACTGTCGCCCGGGACGGACGCCGGCGCGCGTGATGCGGTCAGTTGCTCACAGTCGTCAGTGCACTCACACTGAGCACATGAGCGCCGACCGGTCACCTCCATCGACCTCCCCGAAGACGGGAGCGTCCACTGCTGGTGCTGCGGCACCATCGACGCCCCCGACCGCATGGTGAACCTCGGTGACCACCCTGAGGTGCACCTCTGCCTGGGCTGCGCGCACTTCGTGCACCACCGGGCGCGGGAGATTGAGGGAGAGGGGAAGCAAGGCCCGGCAGCGCTCGTCCGTGACCGGTTCCGCGACCTGCGCGCCTTGGTGATTCGCCGAGGCTGGCACCACAACAGATTCATCGGCGCAAAGCTCAGGTGGCTTGACAGGTACCTTCCGTAGCCATGGAGATCGAACTGCTAGTCGTGCCGGACTGTCCCCACGAGGCCGCCGCCGCCGAGCTGATCACCACCGCCGTGGCGGAAACCGGAGTGCAGGCAACGGTCACACACACGGTCATCACCAGCCAGGACCAAGCGCGTCGACGCGGCTTCGCGGGCTCTCCGACGATCCTGGTCAACGGCTCCGACCCCTTCGAAGACCCCGCCGCCCCCGCAGCAATGGCGTGTCGGCTCTACCCCACCCCAGAGGGCTTACGTGGTGTCCCGGCGCTGCGGGATCTGCGCCGAGCGCTCAAGCGGGTAGCCGAAGGCTGACCAAGACCAAGGAGCACGGCTTCCGCTCATGCCGCGGAGAGGTAAGGCGCTCCTGCCGCTGATCGGTCCAGGGGGGAGTCAACCAGGAACCTGAAGCCGGCCTCGCCGAGTCGAGGCTGGGGGAAGGGTTCGTCCCAAAATCCGCCGCTGAAGTGGCCGATCTGTCCCACCTGTCCCGAACTCGCGAGTATTTCCCAGAATCGCTCCCCGCCGACAGGAAGGGCTGGTTCAGTAAGACCGCCGCCTACCTCGGCAACGCGGGTCGCGACCTCGCTGTCGAGATCGGAGCGACCGCGATCAACCGGCAGATGGGGATGTGACAGGTCGGCCGCGTCTCAATTTCTGCGGCTGGTGTCTCAAAGTCCACCGCTGAAGTCGCGATCTGTCTCACGCCGTCTCGTACTCCCGGGTAAATCTCAAAATGGCTCGCCGTTGACAGCTCGACGGGCCCACGATTCGTGCTCAAGCAATGTCAGACACACCTCATGCATTCGCGGAGTAGCGTCATTTCGCTGTGATGTAATGAGTGAATGAAATCGTCGGTCGAGAAGGCAGGTGATCGGGCGATTGCGCGGAAGTCCCCGCGGGCGCCGGGGCAGGTCTTGGAGTGCGGCTGGTGTGGCGGGCCGGTCATTGTTCAGGTCCGCGGTCGCATGCCGAAGTGGTGTTCCTCGACCTGCCGGACGCGGGCATCCGAACGGCGCCGGGCCGCAGCCGACGGGCTGGCTGCGGT
>Ga0209793_1001257_pt1 | contig 17268 bp, 19 predicted proteins | sample EBPBio122009_DNA_FD_185863 | JGI IMG/M metagenome (GOLD analysis project Ga0209793, IMG submission 185863) | Wastewater treatment Type I Accumulibacter community from EBPR Bioreactor in Madison, WI, USA - Reactor 1_2/2/2009_ DNA (SPAdes) (version 2) | ecosystem: Engineered > Bioreactor > EBPR >... | reverse complement strand
GTCGACGCGATCTGGTTCAACCAGGGCGAGGTCTGCTGCGCCGGCTCGCGCGCCATCGTGCAGGAGGGCGTCGCCGAGAAATTCTACGACAAGCTGAGAGCGCGGATGGAAAAACTGCGCGTCGGCGACCCGCTCGACAAGTCGACCGATGTCGGCGCGGTGGTCGCGCCGGTGCAGATCGCCCAGATTTCGGCGCGGGTGAAGGCAGGCATCGCCGAAGGCGCCACCGCGTTCCAGCCGACCTGGGCGGAGGATCTGATCGCCGGGCAAGGCTGCTTCTACCCGCCGACGCTGTTCACCGACGTCGCGCCGGCGTCCAACCTGGCGCAGGAGGAGATTTTCGGGCCCGTGCTGGTGTCGATGACCTTCCGCACCCCGGGCGAGGCGCTGCAACTGGCCAACAACAGCCGCTATGGTCTCGCCGCCTCGATCTGGTCGCAGAACCTCGACACCGCGTTTGACGCGGCGCGCAAGGTCAAGGCCGGCGTGGTTTGGATCAACTCGACCAATCTGTTCGACGCCGCCATTCCGTTCGGCGGCTACAAGGAGTCTGGCTTTGGCCGCGAGGGCGGCCGCGAGGGCATGCTCGAATATCTGACTCCGGCCTGGCTGAAATCCGCCAAGACCGCCGCTGTCGCCAAGCCGATTCCGTCGCCGCTGCCGCTCGACGACGATGAAGAGCGCGCGCCGTCGGGCATCGACCGCACCGCAAAGCTCTATATCGGCGGCAAGCAGGCGCGGCCCGATTCCGGCTATTCCTACCCGGTGCATGACGCCGGCGGAAAATTCGTCGCCGACGCGCCGTTCGGCAACCGCAAGGACATCCGCAACGCGGTCGAGGCCGCGCACAAGGCGGAAGGGTGGAGCGGCATGACCGGCCATGGCCGGGCGCAGGTGCTGTATTATCTGGCCGAGAACCTCGACGCGCGCGCCGCCGAATTCGCCCGCCGCGTCGCCCAGGCGACCGGCGGCTCGGCGGCAAAGGCCGCGCGCGAAGTCGACGCAGCCGCCGCCCGCATCATGTATTACGCCGCCTGGGCCGACAAATATGACGGCGCGGCGCGCGCGCCGCAGGCGCGCATGCTGTCGGTGGTGCTGAACGAACCGTGGGAGGTGATGGCGATCTCCTGTCCCGACGAGGCGCCGCTGCTCGGCTTCGTGTCGCTGGCCGCTCCCGCGCTCGCCATGGGCAACCGCATCGTCATCACGCCGTCGCCGCGCCAGCCGCTGGCGGCGCTCGACCTCTACCAGGTGCTGGACACGTCCGATGTGCCCGGCGGCGCGGTCAATATCGTCACCGGCGACCGCGATGCGCTGGCCTCGGTTCTCGCCAAGCACGACGACGTCGCCGCGCAATGGTATTTCGGCTCGGCCGAAGGTTCGGCCGCGGTCGAAAAGGAAAGCGCCGGCAATTTGAAGGCGGTGTGGGCCAACAATGGCAAGGCGCGCGACTGGTTCGACCCGGTCCAGGGGCAGGGCGAGGAATTCCTGTTCCGCGCCGTGCGCCACAAGGCGATCTGGACGCCGTTCGGGGTGTGAAATCGAGGGCGTACTGATGCTCCCCCAGGAATTCATCCGCCTCAAGCGTGACGGCAAACCTTTGCCGGCAAGGGAGATCGCCGGCTTTGTTGCGGGCTTCACCAGTGACACGGTGACCGAAGGCCAGATCGCGGCCTTCGCCATGGCGGTGTTTCTGAACGGCATGGGCCGCGACGAGGCGGTGGCGCTGACGCTGGCGATGCGCGATTCCGGCGACGTGCTGACTTGGGACCTGCCCGGCCCGGCGGTCGACAAGCATTCGACCGGCGGCGTCGGCGACAATGTTTCGCTGATGCTGGCCCCGATCGTCGCCGCCTGCGGCGCGTTCGTGCCGATGATTTCGGGGCGCGGGCTCGGACACACCGGCGGCACGCTCGACAAGATGGATTCGATCCCCGGTTATGTCAGCCAGCCCGACAATGCGCTGTTTCGCAAGGTGGTGCGCGCCACCGGCTGCGCCATCATCGGTCAGACCGCCAATCTCGCGCCCGCCGACAAGCGTTTTTACGGCATCCGCGACGTCACCGCGACGGTGGAGTCGATCCCGCTGATCACCGCCTCGATCCTGTCGAAGAAACTGGCGGCGGGGCTCGACGCGCTGGTGCTCGACGTCAAGAGCGGCAATGGCGCGTTCATGGCGAGCGCCCGCGACGCCAGCGCGCTGACGAAATCGCTGGTGGAAGTGGCCAACGGCGCCGGCATGCCGACAACGGCGCTGATCACCGACATGAACGAGCCGCTGGCGTCGGCCGCCGGCAATGCGGTCGAGGTCGCCAATGCCGTCGATTTCCTCACCGGCAAGACGCGGGACAGGCGGCTCCTGGAGGTGACGCTGGCGCTGGCCGCCGAGATGCTGGCGTCGGCGGGCGTCGCGGACGATCGAAAGCAGGCGCGCGCCAGGGCGAAGGCGGCGCTGGACGGCGGCAAGGCGGCGGAGATTTTCGGACGCATGGTCGCCGACCTCGGAGGCCCCGCGGACTTTATTGATAACATGCAGGCCTATCTGCCGAACGCCCCGGTGGTGCGCGAGATCGCGGCTTCGGCCGCCGGCATCGTGGCGGAGATTGCCACCCGCGACATCGGCCTCGCCGTCGTCGCCATGGGCGGCGGCCGAACCCGGCCGCAGGACAAGGTCGACCCGGCGGTCGGCTTCACCGCGCTTGCGCCGTTGGGGGCAAAACTGTCAAAGGGCGATGCGCTGGCGGTTGTCCACGCCCGCAGCGAAACGCAGGCGCAAGAAGCAGAGGATGCGGTGCGCGCGGCCTATCGCCTGTCAAACAGCGGGGCCGCCTCCGGTCTGGCGGTGAAGCGGCGTATCGGACGCCCCTGATTTCAGGCGCGGTAGCGTTTCCTGAATTTCTTCACCACCATGTCGCGCTTCAGTTTCGAGATGTGGTCGATGAACAGCGTGCCGTTGAGATGGTCGATCTCGTGCTGCAGGCACACCGACATCAGCCCGCCGGCCTCGATCTGCTGCTGCTTGCCCTTGGCGTCGAGATAGCTGACCGTCACCGTGTCGGGCCGCTCGACCTCGGCATAGTAGTCGGGGATCGACAGGCAGCCTTCCTCGTGCACGTTAACGCCGTCGCCCAGGGCGACGATTTCCGGGTTGATGAAGATCGTCGGCGCGCGCGGTTCGCCTTCCTTGGCGAGGTCGATCACCACCAGCCGGACCGGTTCGCCGACCTGGATGGCGGCGAGGCCGATGCCCGGCGCGTCATACATCGTCTCCAGCATGTCGTCGGCGAGTTTCAGCAGCGGCGCGTCGACGCGCTCCACTTTCGCCGATTGGAGGCGCAGCACGGGATCGGGCAGGATGATCAGCGGTTTCACGGACATGGCGCTCACCTAGGAAATCGCGCCGGGGCCGTCAACGGCCGCACGATCAATCGTTCACGCTTTGATCTGACGCGGGCCGCCGAATCGCCTAGACTGGAGCGATGAACGGTCTGCAATCGATCCTTTCCGAGCCGGTGGCGCAACTGGGCGCAACTATCGTGACACTGGGGCATCTGCTCGCTTTTGCGGCGATCCTGCTTGCGCTTTTGCTCGCTGGTCTGACTGGCGGGCTCTGGCGGGCCGGCCGCGCCCGCGCCGTTGCAGCGGCGGAATCGGCTCAGCTTGCCCGCGAGGCCGAGCAGCGCATGGCCGAGATCGCGCGCGCCCAGGCCGAGATGCAGGGCCGCATGGGCGCGATGGCCGACCTGATCGGCTCGCGCCAGGCGGAGTTGAACCAGTCGCTCGGCCAACGGCTCGATGCGATGACCGGCCGCATCGGCCAGTCGATGACCGACCAGACCAGGAGCACCCAGGAAAGCCTGACGAAACTGCAGGAGCGGCTGGCGGTGATCGACACCGCCCAGTCCAACATCCAGTCGCTGGCGGGCCAGGTGGTGCAGTTGCAGGCGATCTTGTCCAACAAGCAGACGCGCGGCGCGTTCGGCCAGTCGCGGATGGAAGCGATCGTCACCGACGGGCTGCCGATGGGCGCCTATGAATTCCAGTACACCCTGTCCAACGGCAACCGGCCGGACTGCGTCGTGTTCATGCCCAACGGCACGCCGCCGCTGGTCGTCGACGCAAAGTTCCCGCTCGAAAGCTGGAACGCCATCAAGGCGTCGGAAGAGGCGGGACCGGACGCCGCGCGCGCCGCAGCGCAAGGGTTTCGCCGCGACGTCGAGGTGCACATCAAGGCGATCGCCGAGAAGTATTTTCTCGTCGGCGAAACCCAGGACACCGCCTTCATGTTCGTGCCGTCGGAATCGATCTTCGCCGAGATTCACGAGAATTTCGAAAACCTCGTCCAGCGCGCTCATCGCTCGCGCATCGTCATTGTGTCGCCGTCGCTGCTGATGCTGTCGATCCAGGTCATCCAGTCGGTGTTGAAAGACGCGCGCATGCGCGAGCAGGCGCATCTGATCCAAGGCGAGGTGATCCGGCTGATGGAGGACGTCAACCGTCTCGACGACCGGGTGCGCAAGCTGCAGGGCCATTTCGCGCTGACCGCAAAGGACATCGAGCAGATCGTCACCTCGACCGAAAAAGTGACGAGGCGCGGCCAGAAGATCGAGGCGCTGGAGTTCGGCGAACAGGCCGAGGCGCCGGAGAAGGACCGCGCGGTGCAGTCGCGCACCGGCCAGCTCAAGCTGCGGGTCGTCGATGGAGACGATTGAAGCGGGCCGGGCGTACGATTGCCGCTTGAAAATCGCCATGCTTGGGATTTGATGGCGCTGTCCGCTACGAGGAGATCAGGTCATGGCAAAAGGCGCTATGAGGCCCGGCAAGGAAGTTCGAAAACCGAAGAAGGACGCCAAGGCGAAACCCGCCAAGACGGACGCTCCGAAGGTTGAACCGCTGCGCGCCGGCAAACCCAAGAAAGACAAGTAAAGCAACAACGAAAAGCCCGGCGTCGCCGCCGGGCTTGTCTGTTTCGCTGTGGCCGCGGTTCAGGCGGTGCGGCGGTGTCCGCCGGTGCGCGCCTTGCGCGCCGCATAACGGGCGTCGCGCTTGGCCTTCTGCTCGGCTTCGTTCGCCAATTGGTGCGCAACGCGCTCGCGTTCCTCGGCGTCGCGCGCCTCGGCCTCAAGGCGAGCCTTTTCCTCGGCTTCCTTGCGGGCGATCTCGGCGATGCGCTCGGCCTCGGCGCGTTCGGCCGCCTCGCGGGCGAGCCGCTCCTGACGCAGCTTTTCCTTTTCCTTGTCGCGCTCGGCGCGCGCTTCCAGAATCTTCTTGCGCTCTTCCTGGCGGGCGATCACGGTCGGATCGTCCGGGCCAGGGCGCGACTTGAAGCGGGCAAGCAATGCCTGCTTCGCTTCAACGGCCGCATTCCTGCGCTCGTTGAAGTCTTTTTCCCTGTAAATTGCCACTTATGAAGTCTCTCTTGCAGTCATTCCGCGCCGCTTACATACGCAGAAAACCTGATTTTTCAAGCCGGAAATGGCCATTCCACCTCACAAATCCTTACTGGCGTCACGAGTTGTGATTGCGCGCGCCGCCTACTGCATATCCGCCCGCCCATGCCTATATCGGACCGATGACAACACTCTCGGTTCTTGATCTTGCGCCCATCCTCGAAGGCGGCGACGCTTCGCAGTCGCTGGCCAACAGCCTCGATCTGGCGCGCCATGCCGAACGTCTCGGCTACCGGCGCTACTGGCTGGCCGAACATCACAACATGCCCGGCATCGCCAGCGCCGCGACCGCCGTGGTCATCGGCCATATCGCCGGCGGCACGACGTCGATCCGCGTCGGCGCCGGCGGCGTCATGCTGCCGAACCACGCGCCGCTGGTGATCGCCGAACAGTTCGGCACGCTGGCGGCGCTCTATCCGGGCCGCATCGACCTCGGCCTTGGCCGCGCGCCCGGCGCCGACATGGCGACGGCGCGGGCGCTGCGCCGCAATCTCGACGGCGGCGTCGACGGCTTTCCCCACGACGTCGTCGAACTGATCAACTATTTTGCGCCGGCCGAACCGGGCCAGCAGATTCGCGCCATTCCAGGCGAAGGCCAGCAGGTGCCGGTCTGGATTCTCGGCTCAAGCCTCTATGGCGCGCAGCTCGCCGCCTTGCTCGGCCTGCCCTACGCCTTCGCCTCGCACTTTGCGCCCGCCGACATGGATCAGGCGATCCAGGTCTACCGCACCCAGTTCCAGCCGTCGCAGTTCCTGCAAAAACCCTATCTGATGATGGGACTGAACGTGTGCGCCGCCGACACCGATGCCGAGGCGCGGGAATTGTTCTCATCGCTCGAACAGGCGTTTGTCGCCATGCGCGCCAACCGGCGCGGCCGCCTGCAGCCGCCGGAGGCGAATTATCGCGAAACGCTGGAGCCGATGGCGCGCGCGATGATCGACCAGACGTTGTCGCTGGCCGTCGTCGGCGGGCCGCAAACCGTGCGCGCCGGCGTCGACGCCTTCATCGCCCGCACCGGCGCCGACGAACTGATGGTGACGGCGCAGATCTACGACCATGCGAAGCGCAGGCGCTCCTACGAAATCCTGGCCGAAGTGTTTGCGCAGGAGCCGGTCGCCAGTTGACAATGCGGTTGGCGACCCTGCCGGCTGTGAGCGCCGGCGGCGCCTCGATCAGCCCGTTCCGGTCGAGCCGAACCCTCCGACGCCGCGCCCGGTCGTTCCGGCCTCGATGCGCAGTTCCAGCGTCGCGCGCGCCACCGGAGCGATCACCATCTGGGCGATGCGCAGGCCGCGCGTGACGGTGAATTCCTCGTCGCCCAGATTGACCAGCAGCACCTTCACTTCGCCGCGATAGTCGCTGTCGATCGTGCCGGGCGTGTTCAGGCAGGTGATTCCGTTCTTGAAGGCGAGGCCGGAGCGCGGGCGGATCTGGGCCTCGAAGCCATGCGGCAGTTCGATCACAAGCCCGGTCGGCACCAGCGCCCGCTTGCCCGGCATCAGCACCATCGGCCGGTCTTCCGCGACGGCGGCGCGCAGGTCCATGCCGGCCGCGCCGGCTGTTTCATAGGCTGGCAGGTCGATGTCGTGGCCATGAGGCAGGCGGACGACGCCGACGATGGGAAACGCTTCAGACATGGCTGCGTCTATCCCGCCGTCAGGGCCGGCGGTCAACTCGGCCTCACCGAATTTCCACCGGCAAGACGGTGGTCTCGCGGATTTCTTCCATCACGAACGACGCCGATACGTCCGACAGCGGCGCTTTTGCGATCAGTCGCTGGTAGAGCCGGTCATAGGCCTTGACGTCCGCCACCCGGGCGCGCAGCACATAGTCCAGGTCGCCCGACATGCGGTAGACGCCGGTGATCTCGGGCAGCGACGTCACCGCCTCGCGAAACGCCTCCAGCCATTGCGGATCGTGTCGCGAGGTACGCACCAGCACGAACACCGACAGGCCGAGGCCGATCCTTTCGGCGTTAACCAGCGCCACCCGTCCGGTGATGACGCCGTCCTCCTCCAGCCGCTTGATCCGCCGCCAGCAGGCGTTGCGCGACAGGTGCACCCGTTCCGACACCTGCTCGACCGACAGCGAGCCGTCACGTTGCAGTTCTGACAGGATGCGTCGATCAATTGTATCGAGATCGTTCATTTGATGGGATGTTTGTCCCGAAGTATGACCGAATGCAAGCTGAGATTGGGAAGCATTCCCATCTGTTTTGGTTAGAACTGCCCAAAAAGGGGAGACGCGCCGTGACGACACGCATCGCAAGACTGTTCACCGATCACCCGCAGACCGTGGGCGAAACCTATTTCGGCCACATGGCCTTTGCGGCGTGGTTCTCGTCGCGGCTGCTGATGGCGGCCGGCGCGGCGCTGGTCCATGCCTTTCTGCCGTTCATGTTCGAAACCACCGCTAGCCGCATCGTGCGCGAACTTTACGAGCGGACTTCGAAACGCGCTGCGCACTGACGCGGCACGGCTGGTCAATCCGCCGCAATTCGCGCAATCTGTCCACGGGTCCCAGGACCCGGTCGCCGACGGGAGCGCGCATGTCGTTCACTCAGGATGTCAGCCCCAATACCGGTCATGAGTTCACCCTGGCGCGCGAGTTCGACGCGCCGCGCGACCTGGTGTTTCGCATGTGGGTCGATCCGGTCCACTTGCGTGTCTGGAGTTGCCCGGACGGCTTTTCGATTACCGAGGCGACCGGCGGGCCTGCCCGGCCCGGCGAACGGTTTTCAGTCACCATGCTCGGCCCCGACGGCGAAAGTCACAAACTGTCGGGAACCTATCGCGACGTGTCGCCGGTCAGCCGCATCGTCTTTACCCACGCCTGGCAAAACGACGACGGGACAAGCAGTCCCCAGACCACGGTCGATGTCCGGCTTGACGATCTCGGCGGCCGCACCCGGCTGACGCTGCACCAGGCGTTTTTCGACAGCGCCGGCGCCAGCGACGGTCACCAGGCCGGCTGGAGCGAATCGCTGGACAAGCTGGCGAGGCACATCGCCGCTCTCAGATGACGGCGCGGTCAGCCTCGTGTCCGCTCCAGTCTGCCGCTCCACAACACCAGCGTCAGGGTCACCGCCAGCAGCGCCACGCCGGTCCAGCCCATGACGATGAACAGGCCGCGGTCGAACAGCGCCCCGCCGATCGCCGAACCGGCGGCCTGGCCGACATAGATCGACGACGAGTTGAGCGCGATCGCGCCGCCCGCGAGCGCCGGCGCGGCCGTCGCCAGCCGCGCCTGCTGCATCGAGTTGGACGCCGCAAAACCGAGCCCCCACACGAATGACGCGATCAGCGCCATGGTGACGGAACCGCCCGACAGCGCCCAGATCGTCGCGCCGGTCAGCAAGGCGGCGAAAAAGATCAGCGAGGTGGCGAGGGGGCCAATGCGGCCGACGACGCGGGTCGCGACGATGTTGCCGACAAAGCCCGACACGCCGAACACCGCGAAGCAGGTGGCGATCTCGGCCGGGCTGGCCATGACGGTGCGCGCCAGCAGCGGCGCAAAGAAGGTGAAGATGACGAACTGTCCGACGCCCGCCAGAATGGTGGCGGCCAGCAGCGTCAGCACAAACGGGTTGCGCAGCAGGCTGCTCCAGCTTGCCAGCGACATCGCCGCCCCGCGCAGGTTGCGCGGCGTCGACGCCAGCACGCCGATTGCGGCAAGCGCGGCGACGCCGGCAAGCGCCCAGTGCACCGAGCGCCAGCCATGCTCGGCCGCCACCCACGCCACCGCCGGCATGCCCGCCGCCGCCGACAGCGACCAGCCGAGAAACACGAAGGAGATCGCCCCCGGGCGTTCGCGCTCGGGCACCATCATGGCGATGGCGCTGGCCGCCTGCGGCGTGAACACGGCCGCAAACGCCATCTCCACCAGTCGCACGCCGAGCAGCAGCGCAAAGCTCGGGGCGAGCGCCGACGCGACATGGCAGATCGACAGCGCCGCCATGGTTGCCGCGAGCAGGCTGCGGCGGTCGAATGTGGCGACGCCCCAGGCCACCAGCGGCGATCCGATGCACAGGACGATCGCGCCGAACGTGATCAGCACGGCGGCCCGGGCGACCGAAATGCCGAAATCCGCCGCCAGCGGGTCGATCATGCCGGCCGGGCCGATAATCGACAGGCCGATGACGAAATTTCCAAGCAGCAGGGCAAAGGCAGCGGTGCGGGCTGTCATAAGGGTCTTTCGCGCGCTGGATCACCCGATCCTTAGCTCAATATTGTTCATTCGTGAACGGATTTTCGGCTCGAACCCTGCGTCTGCCGGACAAAAGCCCGGGCTGCTGACAGGATTGTCAGGAGTACTGCGGTATCGGCTGCGCCAGGAGACCAGGATGTCGGAACAAGCCAAGACCTATCCCGAGCTGAAACATTTTTTCGACCGCGCCCGGCTGGACAAGTTCGCTGACGACACGAAAGCGGTCTGGCCGGATTTCAACCGGTCGCGCTTTCTCGCCGTCGCCGCCGCCGATCTCGACGCGCTCGGCGTGATGGCGCGCATGCGCCAGGTCGCGGCCGCCTGGGACGCGACCTTGCCCGACGACTATGCGCGTGCGCTCGACATTCTGCGCGCGCTTGCGCCATCGGTCGGGCACGGCTTCGCCGCGATATCGCTGAGTGAATTCGTGGTCCTGCGCGGCGCGGCGGAGTTCGACCGGTCGATGGCCGCGCTGCGCGACTTCACCGCCTACGGCTCGGCCGAATTTGCGGTGCGGCCGTTCATCCAGGCAGACCCGAACCGCGCGCTGCCGCTGATGCGCGCATGGGCCGAGGACGATAGCGAGCATGTCCGCCGGCTGGCCAGCGAGGGAACCCGTCCGCGCCTGCCATGGTCGTTCCAGTTGAAGCCGATCCAGGCCGACCCGTCGCTGGCCTGGCCGATCCTCGACAGGCTGAAGGCGGATCCGAGCCTCTATGTGCGCAAATCCGTCGCCAACCATCTCAACGACGTGTCGAAAGACCATGCCGGCTGGCTGGCCGGGCGGCTGGGAGGCTGGGACCAGTCGTCCCAGGAAACCGCCTGGATCGTCAGGCAGGCCTTGCGCACGCTGGTCAAGCGCGGCGATCCGCGCGCCCTGGCCCTGGTCGGCGCCGACGGCGAGGCTCGCGTGGATGTCGCGCAGTTCGCGGTGACGCCCGCAAGGGTTGCCCTTGGCGACCGCATCGCGATCTCGGCAAAGGTGGTCTCGACCGCGTCGGCGCGGCAAAGGATCGTCGCCGACTACGCGATCCACTACGTCAAGTCGGGCGGCAAGACATCGCGGAAGGTCTTCAAGCTGAAGACGTTCGACCTTGCGCCGGGCGAGACGGTCGAACTGGCGATCAGCCAGACCGTCCGCGACTTCTCCACCCGCAGGCACTTTGCCGGGTGGCACGCGGTGGAATTGATGCTGAACGGCGCGCCGGCGGCCAGCGCCGGTTTCGAGATCGCCTGATCCGGTCTGCACGCTGAGGGCCGCCCTGGCGTCCGCATCGCGCCGAAAGCGCGTTGACCGGTTCGACAAGGCGCTTCGCCTCGACTATATGCGCCTGATCCGAACGGAACTCATTTCATGGCCGAGACCATCAAGGACGCCGTGGCGCGGCGTCGAACCTTTGCGATTATCGCCCACCCGGACGCGGGCAAGACGACGCTGACCGAAAAGCTGCTGCTGTTTGGCGGCGCGATCCAGCTTGCCGGCGAGGTCAAGGCCAAGAAGGATCGCATGAACACCCGCTCCGACTGGATGAAGATCGAGCGCGAGCGCGGCATTTCGGTGGTTACATCGGTGATGACGTTCGAATATGGCGACAACGTCTTCAACCTGCTCGACACGCCGGGTCACGAGGATTTCGCCGACGACACCTATCGCACCCTGTCGGCGGTCGATTCGGCCGTCATGGTCATCGACGCCGCCAAGGGCATCGAGCCGCGCACGCTGAAACTGTTCGAAGTGTGCCGCATGCGCGACATCCCGATCGTCACCTTCGTCAACAAGATGGACCGCGAGGCGCGCAACACGTTCGAGATTCTCGACGAGATCGAGGCCAAGCTGGCGCTCGACACCGCGCCGATCACCTGGCCGATCGGCCAGGGCAAGACGTTTTCGGGCACCTATCATCTGGCCGACAATGCGGTGCGCCGCTCCGACGAGGAGACCGAGCGCACCAGGGTCAACGGACCGGACTCCAACCGTGTCGCCGGCCTGTTGCCGCCCAACGAACGCGAGACCTTCATCGAGGAACTGGACCTTGCCCGCGAAGCCTGCCGGCCGTTTGACTTGAAGGCGTTTCGCGAAGGTCATCTGACGCCGGTCTATTTCGGCTCGGCGCTGCGCAATTTCGGCGTCCGCGACCTGATCGAAGGACTGGGCGCGTTCGCGCCGCCGCCGCGCGACCAGGAGGCCGACACCCGTGTCGTCCACGCCACCGAGCCCGACATGACGGCGTTCGTGTTCAAGATCCAGGCCAATATGGACCCCAACCATCGCGACCGCATCGCCTTCGTGCGCGTTTGTTCGGGCGAGTTGAAGCGCGGCATGAAGGCCAAGCTGGTGCGCACCGGCAAGCCGTTGAGCCTGTCTGCGCCGCAGTTCTTCTTCGCCCGGTCGCGCATCACCGCCGACGAGGCCTATGCTGGCGACGTCGTCGGCATTCCCAACCACGGCACGCTGCGCATCGGCGACACGCTGACTGACGGCGAGGAACTGCTGTTTCGCGGCGTGCCGAACTTCGCGCCGGAAATCCTGCGCCGCGTGCGGCTTGGCGACCCGATGAAGGCCAAGAAGCTGAAAGAGGCGCTGCAGCAGATGGCCGAGGAGGGCGTGGTGCAATTGTTCCAGCCCGACGACGGTTCGCCGGCGATCGTCGGCGTGGTCGGGGCGCTCCAGCTCGACGTTTTGAAGGAGCGGCTCAGCGTCGAATACAGCCTGCCGGTGGATTTCGAGATCGCCCGCTTTACGGTCTGCCGCTGGATCAGCGCGCCGTCCGCCGCCGAGCTTCACCGCTTCATCGAGGCGCATCGCGGCGACATCGCCCGCGACCTCGACGGCGATCCGGTGTTTCTGGCCCAGCACGCATTTTCGCTCAACTATGAGGCCGAACGCTGGAAGGACATCGGCTTCGCCGCGGTCAAGGACTATCAGGTGCGCGACGCCGGTTGACGTCCGAATTGACGAAGTTTAGCCTTACATAAGTCATTCCTCTTATAATTGGATAAGCTCCTTAAAAATGGATCCGTACAAGGATCCGTTTGCGCCGGGGGCGGGAACACAACCGCCTGAACTGGTTGGACGGACCGAAATCATCGACCGGGCTCGGCTCACACTCGAGCGAGTCCGGCGCGGCCGCCATGAAAAGAGTTTCCTGATTGTTGGTCTGCGAGGCGTAGGCAAGACTGTCGTCCTCAACCGCATTCTGGATGTTGCCGTCGAACTGGGCATGAACACGATTCAGCTGGAGGCGCTTGAGGATCGGAATCTTGTTGCGCTTCTGGTTCCAAGGCTGCGTCAGGCGCTGCTGGCGCTGGATCGAGGCGCGAATATTGATGCAAAAGTCAAAAAAGCATTGAGGGTATTGGCGTCCTTCGCGCGCGTAACGGCGACGGTTGAAGGCGTTGAGTTCGGGCTGTCGATCGACCCGGAGGCGGGCGTGGCGGACACTGGTGATCTTGAGCTTGATCTCCCCGATCTTCTCGAAGCAGTCGGGCACGCTGCCCGGTCGAGAAGCACCACGATCGCGTTGATCGTTGACGAACTTCAATACGCGTCAGAGAGGGAGATGAGTGCGCTGATCATGGGATTGCATCGCATCTCCCAGCGCAATCTTCCATTTGTTCTGATCGGCGGCGGCCTGCCTCAGTTGGTGGCACTCGCAGGCAGGTCGAAATCCTATGCAGAACGTCTTTTTGACTATCCGCGATTGGAGAGATTGCGTGTCGACGACGCCAAGGCGGCATTGAGGGGACCGGTTGAGCGCGAAGGCGCAAAGATCGACGAAAATGCCCTGTCGGCAATTGTCGCGCAGACGCAAGGCTATCCCTATTTCCTGCAAGAATGGGGCTATCAAGCCTGGAATCAAGCCGGCGGCGACCGGATTGTGGAAGCGGATATCCCAAAGGTCACCGAACTTGCGCTTCAGCGTCTGGACGAGAGCTTTTTTCGAGTCAGGTTCGACCGACTGACTCCGGTTGAGCAGAAATATATGTTTGCAATGGCCGAGCTGGGTGCGGGACCTCACCGGTCCGGAGATATCGCAGCGCAGATGGACCGGGAGGTGCAAAGCGTCGCCCCACACCGCAATTCGCTTATTCGCGAAGGCATGATCTACAGTCCCGCTCACGGCGATACCGCTTTCACCGTGCCGATGTTTGACGAATATCTGCTCCGCGTGACCAAAAGCGCGAGTGCGGCCCGACCGTGTACTTCTTGAGCCAGGCTTGGACAATGCGCGGGTCCGCTTGGTCCAGCGCGACTTCGCTTCGCCCGGGGGCTTGCCAGCGTTTCGGCGGCATGCAGTAAGATCGGCGATCCGTAACCAGGGTGTCCCCATGCCGAAGTCCAAGAACGCCGATCTGCAGGCCCGTCGCGTCGCCGCCATACCGCGCGGGGTCTCCACCGCCTATCCGGTTTTTGCCTCGCGCGCCGAGGGGTCGGAACTGTGGGACGAGGACGGCAATCGCTATATCGATTTTGCCGGCGGCATCGCGGTCGTCAACACCGGTCACCGCCACCCCAAGGTGATCGCCGCGGTGAAGCAGCAGCTCGACGCCTATACCCACACCGCGTTCCAGATCGTGCCCTATGATCCCTACATCCGGCTGTGCGAACGGCTGAACAGGCTGGCGCCGTTCAAGGGCGCGGCCAAGACGATCCTGTTCACCACCGGCGCGGAAGCGGTCGAGAACGCGGTCAAGATCGCCCGCGCCGCCACAGGCCGCGCCGGCGTCATCGCATTTTCCGGCGCCTTTCACGGTCGCACCGCGCTCACCAACGCGCTGACCGGCAAGGTCGTGCCCTACAAGAAGAAATTCGGCGTCTCGCCGCCCGGCATTTTCCACGCGCCGTTCCCGGCCTATGGCGTCACCGTGGCCGATACGCTGCGGGCGCTGGACACGATCTTCAGGGCCGATATCGGCCCCGGCGACGTCGCGGCGATCATCATCGAACCGGTGCAGGGCGAGGGCGGTTTCCTGCCTGCGCCGGTGGAATTGCTGCAGGCGCTGCGCGACATCTGCACCGAACACGGCATCCTGCTGATCGCCGATGAGGTGCAGACCGGTTTTGCCCGCACCGGAAAAATGTTCGGCATCGAAAATTCCGGCGTCGAGCCCGATCTCGTTACAATCGCCAAATCGCTGGCCGGCGGTTTTCCGCTGTCGGGCGTCATCGGGCGCGCCGAGATCATGGACGCGCCGGAGCCCGGCGGTCTGGGCGGCACCTATGCCGGCAGCCCGATCGCTTGCGCCGCGGCGCTCGCGGTGCTCGACGTCATCGCCGAGGAAAAGCTGATCGAACGCGCCAACCGGATCGGAACCAGGATCAAGGAGGCCGTCGGCCGCTTCGCCCAGCGCAACGACACGGTTGCGATCGACAATATCCGCGGCCCCGGCGCAATGGTGGCGTTTGACATCGTCCGGCAGCGCGGCTCGGCCGAGCCGGACGCCGACGCCACCAAGCGCGTCACCGCCGCGGCGCTCGGCGAAGGGCTGATCCTGCTGTCATGCGGCGTCAATGGCAACACGATCCGCCTGCTCAACCCGCTGACCATCCCCGACACGCAACTCGACGAAGGCCTGGCCAAGCTGGAAAAAGCGCTGATCGCCGCCAACGCCTGAACGGCGCCGGCTGTCGATTGATTTGACGGCCGGGCTTCCTATCTTTTTGCCGTGCTGGGCGCAGTCGTCGGGACCGCGCCGGCCGGAGGCGAACCTTTGGCGAAATTGCGGATGTCGCTGCAGCAGCAGGTCGACCGGGACTATCCGGAACTGGCCGAACTTGCGCAACTGCTCGATTCGAAGTGGGGCATCCTGGGTTTCCGCTTCGGCATCGACGCGATCGCCGGCATGCTGCCGGTGGTCGGCGATGCGGCGACAGGCCTGATTTCGGCATGGATCATCTACAAGGCCCACCGGCTCGGCGCGCCGCGCGACCTGCTCGGGCAGATGGCCGCCAATGTCGCGCTCGACGTTGCGGTCGGCGCGATCCCGGTCGCCGGCACCGTCTTCGATGTCTTCTTCAAGGCCAACAACCGTAACATTCGCCTGTTGCGCGAGCATCTGAAAGCGGCGGGCGAGAAACTGCCGCCGCCGCTGATCGGCCAGGAGATCGACCCGCTGGCGCAGCGGCGCACAGGGCAGGGCCGGGTTAGAAACTAATTCTGCAAATTGGCTGTCGGACGCAATTCTCTACCTAGCGGTACCGGCGTCCCTGGCCTAAGTTTGGGAAAAACAGCCCCAGGAGCGCGCCATGGCCCTTCGCATCAACGATATCGCCCCCGACTTCACCGCCGACACGACCCAGGGATCGGTCAGCTTTCATGACTGGATCGGCGACGGCTGGGCTGTGCTGTTCTCGCATCCGAAGGACTTTACGCCGGTGTGCACCACCGAGCTTGGCACGATGGCCGGCTATGCGCCGGAATTCGCCAGGCGCGGCGTCAAAATCATCGGCATTTCGGTCGACCCGGTGTCGAGCCATGAAAAATGGAAGGCCGACATCAAGACCGCCACCGGCCACGAGGTGCACTATCCGCTGATCGGCGACAGGGACCTCAAAGTCGCCAAGCTCTACGACATGCTGCCGGCGGAAGCGGGCGACAGTTCGGAAGGCCGCACGCCTGCCGACAACGCCACCGTGCGCTCGGTCTACGTCATCGGCCCCGACAAGAAGATCAAGCTGATCCTGACCTATCCGATGACCACCGGCCGCAATTTCGCGGAAATCCTGCGCGCCATCGACTCGATCCAGCTGACCGCCAGACATCAGGTCGCGACGCCCGCCGACTGGAAGCAGGGCGACGACGTCATCATCACCGCGGCGGTGTCCAACGAGGATGCGGTCAAGCGTTTTGGCGCCTACGAGACCGTGCTGCCCTACCTGCGCAAGACCAGACAGCCGCAGGCATAGTTCACTTCAGTTTCTCCCGGGAAAGATCCCCGACTGGCCGGCGCATGCGCCGGCCTTTCTTTTTGGCGCAAATGCTAAACCATTCGGTTGACAATAACGCGACTGCTTTGTAATTAAACCATATGGTTGAACAACAGGCGCATCTCGACACCGTGTTTCATGCGCTTTCCGACGGCACCCGCCGCGGCATGTTGCAATATCTGGCCGACGGCGAACGGTCGCTCGGCGAACTGGCGGCGCCCTATGCGATGAGTTTCGCCGGCGCCTCCAAGCATGTCCGCGTGCTCGAGCGGGCCGGACTGGTCCGCCGACGCATCGCCGGGCGCACGCATTATTGCCAGCTCGATGCATCGGCCATGCGCGAGGCGCAGCAATGGCTGAGCCATTACGAGCGGTTCTGGACCGGCCGCCTCGACGTGCTGGAACAGCTTCTTGTCGCGCAAGACGCGGCGAACCCCAGGCCCACAGATTGAGTTGCCCACAAATTGAGTTGCAAGGAGTAACGACATGCCTGTCAACGCCATCAATCGCACGCCGGTCGGCCGCCCCGGATCCGGCGTTCTCCGTCTCGAACGTATCCTGCCCGGTCCGGCCGAGCGCGTCTGGTCCTATCTGGTCGAGGCCGACAAGCGGGCGCAGTGGTTCAGCGGCGGCACGACGATGACGGCGACAGGCCAGACGGCGACGCTGCACTTCCAGCACGCC
>Ga0209793_1001254_pt1 | contig 17309 bp, 20 predicted proteins | sample EBPBio122009_DNA_FD_185863 | JGI IMG/M metagenome (GOLD analysis project Ga0209793, IMG submission 185863) | Wastewater treatment Type I Accumulibacter community from EBPR Bioreactor in Madison, WI, USA - Reactor 1_2/2/2009_ DNA (SPAdes) (version 2) | ecosystem: Engineered > Bioreactor > EBPR >... | reverse complement strand
CGTTAAAAAAAAAAAAAAAAAAAAATAACAAAAAGTCTAATTAATTTTATACCTAGCGAGACTCGAACTCACAACTTTAAATCCGTAGTTTAATACTTTATCCAATTAAGCTATAGGTATAATAACAAAATTTATTTTTTGAGTCAGGCAGGAATTGAACCTACGACTTCACACTTATCAAATGTACACTCTAACCACTGAGTTACTGACTCTATAAAAATAAATAAATTATTTAGAAGCTGTTAAATTTTTTTGGAAATTTAAAAAGCCAATAACATTTCTAGGATCTGAAGTTTTTATAAAATTTTTAAAAGGCTTATATATGTTATTTGAATAAAATATATTATATAAGTCTAATTGATATTTTTCTAAATTTTCAAGTTCAACTTTATCTAACAAACCACTTACACCAGAAGCAATAGTTATTATTTGACTTGTAATATCTAAAGGTTGGAAATTTGATTGTTTTAAAATTTCTGTTAATCTTGCTCCACGATCTAATAATCTTTGAGTTGCTTCATCAACGTCTGAACCGAATTTAGCGAATCCTGCGATTTCACGATATTGAGCTAACTCTAATTTTAAAGAACCAGCTACGCTTTTCATACCTTTTACTTGAGCTGCTGAACCAACGCGGCTAACAGATAAACCTACGTTTACTGCAGGTCTAATTCCTCTATAAAATAAACTAGTATCTAAAAAAATTTGACCATCTGTAATTGAAATTACATTTGTTGGAATATAAGCTGAAACATCTCCGGCTTGTGTTTCAATTACAGGCAACGCGGTTAAAGAACCAGATTTAAATTTTTCTGATAGTTTCGCAGCTCTTTCTAAAAGTCTTGAATGTAAATAAAATACATCTCCAGGAAATGCTTCTCTACCTGGAGGTCTTCTTAATAGTAATGACATTTGTCTATAAGCTACAGCATGTTTACTTAAATCATCATAAATAATTAAAGCAGACATTCCATTATTTCTAAAATATTCAGCAATAGCACAGCCTGAATATGGAGCTAAAAATTGTAAAGATGCAGCTTCTGATGCAGTAGCTGCTACAATTACAGTAAAATCTAATGCATTATTTTGTTTAAAGGTTTCTACAATTTGAGCAACACTTGAACGTTTTTGACCAACTGCAACATAAACACAATATACTTTATCTTTTTCTGCTGCATTTTGATTATAAAATCCTTGATTTAAAATTGCATCAATTGCAATTGAAGTTTTACCTGTCTGACGATCTCCAATAATTAATTCACGTTGTCCACGACCAATAGGTACTAAACTATCTACAACTTTTAATCCTGTTTGTAAAGGTTCGTGTACGGATTTTCTTGGAATAATTCCAGGAGCTTTTACTTCAATTTTATAAGTTTCAGAAGCATCTTTTAAAGGACCTTTTCCATCAATAGGATTACCTAAAACATCAACAACTCTACCTAATAAACCTTTTCCTACTGGAATTCTCATTAAGCTTTGAGTTCTATAAACGTATTCTCCTTGTTTTACTAATTTTTCATTACCGAAAATAACGGCACCTACTGAATTAGTATTTAAGTTTAACGCCATACCTTTTAATCCACAAGCGAATTCTAACATTTCACCAGCGTGAACGCTATTTAAACCATCAATAATAGCAATACCGTCCCCTACTGATAAAACGAATCCTTTGTTTTTTAAATGGTCATATGCTGTCATCGATTTTATTTTAAACATATCGAAAACACATACGGTACAGCATTAAACCTTTCTATCGTAAGCAACAAAAATACATGTTTTTTCCTTAATAAAACTCATAAATATTTTTTTTTAGTTTTTATATTGCAGAAAAATTATTCATCAGTTTTTTAATAATTTTGAAAAAAACACGCTTTTTTATTGTCTTGCAATATTGTTTAATTCTTTGCTAGACAGTTTTTATGTAAAAAAGTGTATTAATTTTTTTTAATTATTTTTTATAAATTCATTAAATCCAATAAGGAAATACATGAAAAAATAAAACAATACCTGATATTAATGCAATAATTTTTGGTATTCTAGGTTTTTTACTTAATGGTATATAAATAAGACTCACAGAAAAAACTAAAAACGCAGTTAAATGAACAATTTCATGACCAAAACTAAATCCAAAATTCGTAGGTACTTCAGACATTCCCAACTCTTCATAAATCTCTTTTAAATACCAAAAATCATTAACTTTTCCAGTTTTTGGATCAAACCAATTGCTAACATATGGATAAGACCAAGGGGGACATAATTCATATTTTGCATAATTATAAATATGAAATGTATTCCAAAATTCTAAAGGTCTCATATATTGTGGTGTTGCTATGTTACCTAGCATATCATTTAATTTTGAAGGTTGTGGCGCATTAAAAGTTGGTACTAAAGAAGCTAATACTTTTTGTTCAATTAACTCTTCACGAACTGCATCTGGAATTTTGCTAGGAGTAATCGTTCCATGCATTTCATTAGCATCAATTATTGGAGTTCCTCTAAAATAATAAGGTACACCGTTATGCATAAAATGACGTGTTGTTTCTGTTTTAGGATCTGGGTCATCTAATAAATTGGCAGCATACGCATGTACATGTCTTATTAAAGCTTCTTGCGCAAGTTCATTGTCTATTTTTAAACTCTCAGAATCAAATTGAGGTAAAATTTCATTATTTTCTAATTTTTGCGCAAGTGTTGCTGAAGAACTTATCCCAAAAAAGCTATATGGTACATTTTTAAGATATTTTTTTTTAAGATATTTCCAAATCCAGTGAAACTGTACAGGCCATTCTTTTCTTGGTGAAACATTTACAGGACCTCCAAAAGCTAATGTATTAGTTACTTCATATAAAAAACGTCTATAATATAATGCAAGTATTTTATCGTTTAAAATAATAGCTTCAGCAATTTTACTATAATAACGCAATAAAAACCAAACCATAGGTTTTGGATACATATTTGGAACGAAAGTTTTTCTTATAGGACACCAAAAGCTTGCTATCGTTTTTTTTTGCAAATCATCATAATAATTTTCTTCTGCTAATAATAAAAGTTGTTGCCATTCTCCAATTTTATAAGTATTTTTATTAGTACTTGACATTTCTTCATTTTTCATAGCAGTAAAGATTTCAGGATGTGATGCTATTGCTTCTAAAGCCTCATAAATTTGTCTACGATTTTGATTATATTTAGAATCGATAGATTTTAACTTTAATAAAACAGTTCCTGAAAGATTTACTGCAGTTAATTGTGGATAACGTAAAGTATGTAATGAATTTGGAACTTTATTTCTATCTAAAAAAGGATCAAATGTAACATTATCTAAACTCCAAGTACCCAATCTACTGAAATCATCATTTGTACCAACAAAAGGTTTTGTAAGAATTGCATACATATTATCAAAAGCTTCAAAATTATTATAAAGACGACCTCTTTGTTGTTTTGTTAGAAAAAATAAACGTTTGTTTAGCATCCAAAGCCTTTGTCGACCTCTATTTACTTTTTGAAAATTAACGTATTTGGGATGTAAACGCAATAAATATTCAGTATGCCACATATATTTTTGTAGCATACTTCCTAAAAATTTACTTCTTTCAGTATACGGAGGTAATGGAATAAACCCAGTTTTCGCGCGCTTTGCTACTAAACCATAACGCATAGAACTATCCCAAATTTCCATAAGAGTTTTAGCTTTTTCATATTGAAACTTTTGACGTAAAGATGTAGGCACGTCATTCTGTAAAATAGCAGCTCTTGCAAGAGGTTCTGTTAACCAGGATCTAAGATTAAAATCACGAATCGGGCCAAGGCCTTCACGAGAAAGTTGATCTAATCTCAATTTTTTTTTTCGCATAGTAACTAATCCATACCCCATACGAGGTTTTCTAGCTTTCATTTTACCTAACTCTAATAGAGCTAATTTGAATTTTTCAGCTTTTACAATTTGTTCTGACGTATCTGCATAATTTGCCGCAAATTTATCAAACCACCAATTAAAAGCACGATCATAAGCTAATTGCGCGCCTTCTTGAAATTTAGCTCTATCCGGATCTTTTTTACTTAAAAGATATAATTTAAGCTTTCTATGCGCCTTTACAAGTGGTAAATATATTGCATGATACGCTGGACCATATTTTACAATTGCTTGCTTTAATGCAATATTTGGATGAAATGCAAATTCATACATAAAAATCATATATTGAAGTTTTGTCCAATAAGTTTCCTTTTTGTTTATTAAAAGTGGTTTTCCTATTGCACGCGCCATTTCTTCGATATCTTCAGTTTCATATGCATTTAATTGTAAATTACGAAAAAGCTGCTTTAATAAAAATTCAGAAAAATAAAAACTATGAGGATTAAAAGGGTTTTCTGGATCTTCATCAGGATTATGTTTTAAAGCATATACTTCTCTTAAATCTGTTTTATTTGCTTGTACAAACTCAAGAAAATCTTGATAAAGCTCATCATAACCTTCTTCTGGATCTCTCGCTGCAAAAACTTCATCTAATTCAGCGTATTCTGGTAAATCCGCATGCTCCTTTGAAATAAGGATTTCTTCATCAAAATAATGCGCATTTATATGATGATATGTCTTATCTTTTTCACCGATTGCTGGGTTTCCTCTAAGATAAATCATGTGTTATTTGTAATTTGTGTAAGTTATTTAATTTTTTTTTGATAATCATTGTTGATTTTGTTCAATATTTTATTAAAATTTTATTAATTAAACAGAAAATAATGGACTTTTTCTGTGTTTGAATGTAAATTTCGTCACATCTAAGCGTGATACATCATTTACTAATGAAACTCCTGAAATTACTGCTACTTTTACTTTAGAAAAGTTTAAAGTTTGTGGTCTCCATTTTTGGAAACTTTTATAAGGTTCATGATGACCATAAAGCGCATCGTTCATATAAATTGCAAATAAAACAATAAAAACGTATGCTTGTAATATTGCAATACCTGCTTCTAAAAAAGTAATAGCTAAAATTATGATAAAAGGAACAAATCCTAAAATTAACGATTTTTTAGATAAACTTACGCAAAAACCTGATAAGATATTTAACAAAGAATGTCCTGACATCATATTTGCAAATAATCGAATTGCTAAACTAAAAGCACGTGAAACATATGATACAATTTCAATTATAATTAACATTGGTAATAATGCTTGCGGCACTCCTGAAGGAATAAAAATTTCAAAAAATTTAATACCTTGTTCTTTAATACCATAAACAGTTAATCCTAAAATTAAAGTTCCACTTAAAAAAAAAGTTTTAAAAATAAAACTAGTTGTAGTAAAACCATAAGGTGTTAATCCTATTAAATTTGAAAAACAAATAAAAATAAATAAACTAAAAATTAAAGGAAAAAAGCGTACTGAATGCTTAGTTTCATTAGCTTGTTCTTCCAAAACTTCATGAATGAAAATATAAAAATCTTCTAAAATAACTTCCCAAGGTGAAAATGAAAATGCAGTTCTATTGGGTTCTATAGAACTTATTAAAAAAAATACAATACTATGAAAACAAAAAATAGCATATAAAACTGAAGAACTAAACATAAAATACTCAGTTTGAAAAAAAATAGAACTAAGTACGTCTAAAATCACGCATTCGTCGTATGGACAACCGGGACTAAAAACCAAAATTTCGAATTGTTCTAAGGGTTGATAAAACATATTTAAATTATTTTTTTTTAACGATCTATTTCTCCGAAAACGATATCTTGAGTACCAATTATTGTAACTACATCAGCAATCATATGATTTTTTGACATAAAATCTAAACCTTGTAAATGAAAAAAACCCGGTGCTCTAATTCGTAATCGATAGGGTTTATTTAATCCTGCCGAAACTAAATAAATACCAAATTCACCTTTAGGAGCTTCTACTGCACAATAGCTTTCACCTTTTGGTAATGAATAACCTTCTGTAAATAATTTAAAATGATGAATTAACGAATGCATATCATGTTTAATAAAGGCTCGAGATGGAGGTACGATTTTAAAATTTGAAATTTTAACCCTACCACTATCTGGAATTTTGTTTAGACATTGATTTATAATTTTAATACTTTCTCGCATTTCTTGAACACGTATTAAAAAACGATCATAACAATCACCTTTTGTTCCTTTCGGTATTTTGAAATCCAACTCATTATAAATTTCATAAGGTCTTGTTTTTCTCAAATCCCAAGCTACGCCTGAGCCACGTAACATTACACCAGTAAATCCCCATTCAATTGCTTCTTTTGCAGTAACTACACCAATATCTACTAAACGTTGACGCCAAATTCGATTATTAGTTAAAAGCTCCTCAATTTCATCAATTCTAGAATTAAATTGCTTTATAAATTTAAAAATATCATCTAACATTCCAATAGGTAAATCAAAACTAACACCACCTGGTCGAATATAATTTGCGTGCATTCTAGCACCAGAAACTCTTTCATAAAATTCCATTAATTTTTCACGTTCTTCGAATGCCCATAAAAAAGGTGTCATAGCTCCTACATCTAATGCATGTGTCGTTAAAGCTAATAAATGATTTAAAATTCTTGTAATTTCACAAAATAAAACTCGAATATATTTTGCGCGTAAAGGTACACCTTGCTTTAAATTTAAAAAAGATTCTACTGCTAAAGAATACGCATGTTCTTGTGCCATCATAGAAACATAATCTAAACGATCCAAATAAGGTAAAGCTTGCATATAAGTTTTATATTCTATTAGCTTTTCAGTACCTCTATGCAATAATCCAATATGCGGATCTGCTCTAGTTACGATTTCTCCTTTTAATTCTAAAACTAAACGTAAAACTCCATGTGCTGCTGGATGTTGCGGACCAAAATTTAAAGTAAAATTCTTAATTTTAGTAATATCTTCCATATCTTTTTTTGTTATGATTACAGACATTTGTTAATGATATAAAAAGTTAAATAAATCTATTTTTATTTTATCTTTTGTATTATTATTATATACAAAACGTTCCCAAGGATTATTAAAAGTAAATGTTCTGTATTGTTGTGATAACTCTACAGGCTCATAAACTATTGTTTTTTTTTGATCATCATAGCGTACTTCAACAAAACCCATAAGTGGAAAATCTTTTCTTAAAGGAAAACCCTCAAATCCATAATCAGTTAAAATTCTTCTCAAATCTGGATGATTTGAAAAAAAAACTCCAAACATATCCCAGACTTCACGCTCTAACCAATTTGAACACGGATGAATACCCACTATTGACGGGATAGATTCTAATTCTGAAAGTTGTGTTTGAATAATTAAACGAGTATTAAATCTATAACTCATTAAATTATAAACTAAAACAAATCTTTTAGATTTATTAGGAAAATCTATACAAGTTAAATCCATTAAAGTTTCATATTGATGATTTGTATGATATTTCAAATAAGCTAAAAGTGTTAAAATTTGATCTTTAAAAACAATTAAAAACATTTGTTCTTTAAAAATATAAGCTTTTTTAATTGCTTTTGGAAAAACTTTAGCTAAATGTTCTAAATATAAAATTCTAAATTTAGTAATATTTAAAGATTTTCTTGACGAATAAATAAAATCCATTTTTTCAAAAATAGATTTAAAAATTGTACCCGGTTTAAAATAAACTTTATTTTTACGTAACGGCCCTATATAATGTATCATTTTTTACTAAAATTACTCCCAATCTAATGCACCTTTTTTCCATTCATAAATAAAACCAATTGTCAATATTAAAAGAAAAAATAACATTGACCAATAGCCAAAAAAACCAACAGCCTCTAAATTAATACTCCAAGGAAATAAAAACATAATTTCTAAATCAAAAATAATAAATAAAATAGCAACTAAATAAAAACGAACATCAAACTGGCTTCTTGCTTCTTCAAACGGTTGAAATCCACATTCATATGCTGATATTTTTTCAGAATCTGCTTGTTGAAATACTAAAATATAAGATAATAAAATAATTACTGTTGCTAAAATCGTTGCAACTAAAAAAGAAATAAAAATATTTAAATAACTTAAAGTTAAAACTAAATTCATAGACTTTTAATCATTTTTTTTTATTAAATAAGAAACTTTTGCGAGAGTAACAGGGCTCGAACCTGCAACCTTCGGCTCGACAAGCCGACTTTCTACCTATTGAAATATACTCCCTTGTTTCTTTTTTTTAATTTATTTTTTTTTATTTTTTGATTTTTTAGAAGAAATTTCATTATTAGCTTCTTCTAATTTTTTTTTAGCTCGATTTTCTTTTTTTACTGCTTTATCGCCTTCAAAAATAAACGCAGGATGAACATATGATGGATCTTCAGCCATTTTACGCATAACATCACTTAACGTTACAAATGGTGCAGCAGGTTTATCTAATTTTGGCATTTCTATTTTTTCAGAAATTTTTTTAGTTGATTTTTTTGTATCTTTTTTTCCTACAATTGATTTAACAATTTTATCAGCTTTAGTTATTTTTTTAATTTTTTTACTAGGAAGTGCAATTTTTTTTTCATTAATTGCATTTTTAGAGTTAGAAATAACAACTTTTTTTTTTGAAATTTTTTTTATATTAGCTAAAAAATCATCCCAATTGTAAAAATTAGATTTTATTTGCGAATTTAATCCTTTTGCTGTGCTTTGTGTTTTTAAAACAGAAAAAACCTTTGAAAACGTATTAAAAGAAAAATTTACAGGATTACTTTGTAAATTTTGTAAAGTATCTTGTTTAAAATTTTTAAATAATAAATTTACATAAGCACTTGAAGCTTTAATTTCAGCATTTTCGTAAACAAAAAAAACTTCTTTAACTAATAAAGAATAAAACATTTGAGAATATACTACATTATGCGCAGCTGAATTTATAAAAGTTTTAGCTGCTTTCGCTGTTAAAACAACTAAAGAATTATATAATTTTTTATTTTGTGCTGTAATACTTTTAACTTTTTTTAAAATTACTAATAGTTGCGACCAATTTCTTGAATGTATACTTAATAGCTTTTCAACTTTTGACGACGAATACTCAGTAATAGCATTACTTAAAACTGCAATCCCGGTTGAAAAAACAATAATTAAACATAAAAAAACTACAAATTCTTCATCTAAATTAAAAAAACCTTTTGCAATAGCACACCAAACTAAAACACTTAAATATGAAAGAAAGCGTAAAAGCATTTGTTAAAAGGTCTTTATTGAATTTTTGACAATTTTTGTAATGTTTTTAATTTTGGAATTATATATGGAATATAAACTTCATTTAAAAAAATTTTATAATTTTTAGCTATTTCTAAACTAAAAGGTAATGTTTGTAAAATCATAAAAGTATGAGTATAAATCATAACAGCTTCTAAATGATACGCAACTTTTTTTTTAAAAAAAACTTGTCTATGGTATTCAAATTTACGTGCTCTTAAAAAACAACGCATATTTTTTTCTAAAAGGCTCGTACGTATTGCAAAAGGAAATCCAATAAGTGGAATGATTGCTGTAAGCGTAGTAAAATGTACTGCAGCGAAACTTATCATTACCGCAATTACTTGAATTTCAAGTGTGGCTAAATCTAATTGTGGCATTTTATAAAAAAGTTACTACAATAATTTTAAAATGTGAAGTTAATGTAAACAGAATATAAAATAGAATAAAAACTAAATTAAAAAAAGAAAAAATATTTATTGAAAATTAATTCAATTTTGATTTTTTCTTTAAAATGTTTTTATTTGATTTTTTTGTTTTAATTTTTTTAACTTTAGGAATACTTTTGATCTTTCTTTTACTTTTAACTAAATTAGAAGAGTTTTGTAATAATTTGTAATAACGAAAAAAACCTTTAGAAAAAAGAATTGACATATTATAAAATCTACTTTTTTCTAAAAAAAAAAATTGTCGCTTTTTTAAAAGATTTAAAAAAACATTTTTTAAAAAGAAAAAACGTTTGTATTCGCGATATTTTACTTTTGGATTTATGAAATAAGTAAAATTATTATTAATATAAAAAGAATAACCTCCTGATGTTTTAATTTGAAATTTAGTCCATTGATCTTCATATTTTCGTAAAAAACGTCTTTTAATAAAATCTAATCTATGTACTAACATAAATTCAGATTTTATTAAATCTGAACTTACTCGATATTTAAAAAGATTTAAATCTGAATCATAAGAAGGTGACGAAACTCTAAAAGAAATTGGAAGATTTTTTCTTAATTGTTTTTTTGTTAAATAATTAAAATGCAAACTTTGAACCGAAGGCAATACACTATTTTTTAAACCTAAAAATTGAATAGAATCTCTTAATTCCATAAATTTTATTTTTATTTTTTATTTTTTTAAAAAATATCAGGGTGGTGAGACTCGAACTCACAACCTTTTATACCCAAAACAAACACGCTACCAATTACGCCACACCCTGTATTTTTCAAAATATTAGATACTTTTTATTTTCTTTGCATTTTTCTAAAACGACAACCGTTATGCGAAAAACGTTGAATACTTACAATATGTTTATAACGCAATTTTTTACTTTTTTTTAATGTAAAAAAAAAGGGCTTTAATAAATAACTTCGTAAGTAAATATTTAAAAAAAAATAAATAAAACTTATTTTATAGCGACGTATTTTTCGCAAAAAAAATTCTGCTAAATTTACAGAAGTTACTGTAGATAAAACAAGTCTGCGTTTTTTTGCTTTAAAAGTACCACCTGAAGCTTTAAAAAGAACATTTCCTTTATTTGTGATAACAGTTAAAAATATATTAGTTCTTGTTTTTGTTAAAAAACAAAAAACAGGTTTTCTTTTTTTTACAACATTATAATAACGACGTTGCAAATAATAAGCACGAAATGCGGCTTTATGCGCAATTCGATCATAACATATTTCACGATTACGCATACGACGAAATTCTTTTACTAATTTAAAATATTTACGATAAAATTTTCGATAACGTACTGTTGTTAGTTGAGAAAATTTAGTACGTTTTGGTTTTTTCATTAAACTTTTTACCTTTACTTTTGGAAAATACAAACCTTTTTTATCTAATTTATCAAAAAGTAAAGATTTTAAAAAAAGAATCTCACGTTTTCGTTTTGTCCATTTTAAAATTCGAGAATATTCATTTAAAAGTAATTCACTTCTAAATGACGTTTTAAAAAAAAAACAAACTTTTTTTTTGAATGCTATTTTAGAAGTATAATACATTATTCAGTTTAAGCTCGACGTTTTAACAATTTAAGATTTAATTTTTTTGCAGTTCTAGCATTACACCTTGTACGTTGACCATGTATTGGGTATCCCCAACGTAAACGTAAACTACGTATTGATTTTATTTTAAAAAAAAACAAATGACGTGATTCTACAAATCTACGACAACTATTTTCAATAATTAAAAAATTTTGAATATATCTTTTTAAAGCTCTAGTTTTTAATAAATTAAAATCTTTTATTTGAAAAAGTTTTTTTTTACTGATACCTAAACGAAATAATAACTCTTTACTATAAAATTTGCCTATACCATAAATAGATTTTAAAGTATAAAACTGACTTTTAACTCGAGTTGAAGAATTTATTATCAAAAATTTTGCCATTTTTAATTTGTATTTTTTTTACCTTGCTTTAATTTAACTTTTTCTCCAAAATAACGAATACCACTACCTTTATAAGGATTTATAGGTTTAAGTTGTTTAATTACACAACTTAAATTTTTTAATTGATTATAATTTTTATTAAATAAAGTAAAACTCGTTTTTTTTTGAGTATCTAATAAACATCTAAAACTAGGGTCTAACAAAATACAAAAACCATGGCTAAATCCAATATTTAAAAGTAAACGATTTTCTTTTATATCAACAGAAAAACCACGTCCTACAACCTCTAATGAAAGAAACCACCCAAAACTAACTCCAATTAAAGCGCGTCTAAAAGCTTTTTTAAACGTTATACTTATTCCTTGATTAGGAACAATAAATTTAAAAGAAGAAATTTTGTTCTCAATTTTTCTTATTTCGAATTTATATCTTGATAAAGGAAATTCGACTTTATTTAAACCCAAAAACCCTTTAATATAAAAAGAACTTGTAGCTTCATCAAAAAAACAAGTAACAGGTTTATAATTTTTTTTTATTAATTTTAACATTGCTCTTTTTTAAATTTTAAAAATTAAAAAACCACCTTTATTTTGAATTACACAATCTAATGCTGTAGTAAAACCATCTGTCGTTGAAAATAAAGCAAAAATATTATTTGAAACATGAAATTTTTTAATTTCAAGAACAGTACAATTATAATTTCTACTTGAATTTATAACAAATTTAAAATTAGCCAATACAGGTTGATTCTTAAAATATTTCAAAAAAATAGCTAATTTATACATATCATTAGTAACTTGAGAATACCCTCTAATATAGCCAAGCTCATAAAGCTTTTCACAAAAAGTAAGGGTTAATCTTGTTTTTTTAATAAAAATTATATTTTTTCTTTGATTATAACCTATTTTTAAGATACTAAAAAAATTTGAAATGCTTTTCATATATTAAAACAAAGCTACCAACTTGATTTTTGAATTCCACAAAAATACCCAAAAGAGCTAAATTTGCGTAATTTTATACGAGAAACACCCAAATCTGTATGTATACCTAAACCTCTATTTGAAAAATTGCAACGACTTTTTATTTTAACAAAAAAACAATTTCTAAAAGATAAAAACCATTTTTTTGTTAAATTTTCCCTTATAGACTCTGGAAAAACTTTTGTTAAAAAAATAGTTTTTATCCAAAGTTGCAAAAATTCTTTTTTTTGAAAAAGTTTTCTACGTTTTTTATCTTTTTCTGCTAAATATTTCATCTTTTTTTAATATTTTATTATGTAATTATAATATCTGTTGAATTTTTTAATAAAAGCAAAAATGCTAAGTCGTCTTTACTTTTAATTTTAAAATTTGAGAAATAAATTTGAATTTCACTAAAAACTTTTGGAAAAGAATAAGAATCCGTTGTAACCTCAAAAAATTTTAATTTTTTTATATTAATTTTTAAAACTTGAGACCTTTTTTCAAAAAGCAATGAAAACGTACTTTTCCTATCAATAGGTGCAATAGAATTTAAAGTAAAAATTATTTTTTCGTATAAAGAATATAATTCATCTCTTCGAAAAGTAAAAATAATTATTATTTTATAAATTCTACGTTTTGACACAAATACTTTTTTAAAATACGGTTTTTTTTGCGTTTGTAAAAAAAGACTTATATATGATAAAAAACTTGTAATTCTAGTGTCATCTAAATTAGAAATATCGGATAAAATAAAAGAAAATTTTATTTTATCTAATTTATAATTAAAGATTGCATTTTTATCAAAAGTATAATCTTCTAAAAATAAAGTTGGATATATTAAACGATTAAAAGAAGTTTTTGTGTTATTAAAAACAACTAACATTTCAAAATTAAACAATATTTGGAGCTAATGCCATTATTTTTATAAACCCTGAATATTTTAAGTCTTGAGAAACAACACCTAAAATTCGAGTTGCAATTAAACTGTTTTTCGAATTTAACAGAACTACTGCACTATTTTCGAACGAAATATAAATTCCACCATAACGAAAGGTATGTTTTTTCAAACGAACTACAACTGCATGATACTTTTTACCTTTTTGAACATTAGTCGTAGAAATAATACGTCGTGCAGAAATTACTAAAATATCTCCTATTTTTGCAGAACTTGTATGCGATTTTTTTAAAACATTTATTACATTTGCTATACGAGCTCCAGAATTATCTAAAATTCGAACTTTTGATTTTATTTGAATCATTTTATTTTTTTACAAGTTTAATTGCAATAGGAAGTTTTGCTTGACATAATTTAAAAATCTCTGAAGCTTTTTGATCTGAAACATCACGCATTTCAACAAAAATAGTTCCTACTTTTATAGGAAAAATCCAGGTATCTACATTACCTTTACCCTTACCCATGCGTACTTCTAATGGTTTTTTAGTTATTGTCATATTTGGAAACACTTTAATAAAAAACCAACCAGTCTTTTTTAGAAATTTTGCTAAAACTTTACGAATTGTTTCAAAATGATTTGTTCTTAATAATCCTGCGCTTTGAGCTTTAAACCCATATGTTCCAAAATTAAGATTATTCATTTTTGAAAAAATTTTTTTATTTGTATCGATACGAGGTCTAAATGTTTTTTTAAATTTAAATTGTTTTGGAATAAACAAATTCATTATACTATAAAAGATGCTTGATTTTTTTTATAAAAAGATTTTCTTCTTATGGAACGTTTAACTATTTCTAAATTATCAATATAATTGTATTTTATTGAATAATCTGGAATTGCTTTTAATTTTGAATTATTAATTAACAAATATTTTAAAAATTCATTTTTTTTATTAAAACTAAATTTTTGAAAAGAAGTTTTAAAATCGAAAACGCGTAATTTATGTTTAAAAAAAGAACTTAAGGCTTTTTCTTTATTTTCTTTTATTAAATCTTCCATAGGAAAACGTTTATTTAACCAAACTTTAACACCGCAAATACCAAATTTAGTTTTAAAATAAGTACTAGTATAGTCTATCGGTAATTTAATTGTATTCAAAGAAATTTTACCATCTTTTTTACAAAGATAAAGTCCTCGGCGACTACGTGACAATCTACCAGATATTGCAATTTTATAGCCTAAAACATTATTTTCAATATGTAAATTAGAAACTAACATATCCAAAGCGCGCTTAACACTATATTTCTTATATTTCATCAAATCTATAAGTGCTCTTGCGATCAAAAAAGAACTACTATGTGCAACAGAAGTATATGTCGAAGAGTCTATTAACTTCGAAAATATAAAATAACGCGAATTTCCTTTTTTTTTATTTAAGTAATCTAAAGATTTTGATAATAAAAATTCAAAAATAAATAAAACACGTTTTTCAAAAAAAAAAGCATTAATTTTTTTCAAAAATACAGAATTTATTTTAAGTTTTGAATTTTCACTTTTATTTAATATTTTTTGAGGAAAATTTATTACTTTTTTTTTTTGAAAATTATGTAAGATAAACGAAAAAACAGTTAAATCTTCATCCGATAAATTTTTTATAAACCATTTTATTATAAATAAAAATTTAAAAAAAACTGTTAATTTTTTTCTTTTTTTTAATTCTTTTTGTAAAACTAATTTTTGATTTGTTATTAATTTAGTTTTAATATAAAGAATTAAAAAATTGAAAAATTTAGAATTTAAAAATAAGCTATTCGATACACAGTTTATAAACAGTTTTAAAATTTTTTTATAAAGACTTGATTTTGTTAAATTTATAAAATTCGTTGAAAATTTTTGAATTTTAACTTTTTTTAATAAACTAGAAGAATTCTTAAAAAAAGTTTTAGAATTTTTACGTAATTTTATAGCTTTTAATTGAGGACCTAGTCCGAATCCTTGTTGCTTATCATAAGTAAAATAAATAAAAAATATTAATTTACCATGAAAACGATATACTTTAAAATGACTAAAAAACACACCAAACTGATAAAGTGTATTTAAAGATAATAACCAATCAAATAACTTTATAAATTGAATATCTTGTAAAGCTAAAAATCTATAATTTTTTTTTAAAAAAGTAGACCAAACAAAATTCCAATAAAAAGTTTTTCCTAAACGAAAAGAAATTGGATTTACAAGGTGACCCATGAGTTTTATTTTCTTTTTTTTAAATTATCTTTCTTATCTTTTTTAAAAATAGCTTTTTTTTTTGTAAGAACAAAATCTTTTAACTTAAATCCAACCATATCTTCTTTAATCAATAAGTTAACAAATTGATTCCCTACATAAATAGAAATTGTATTTCCAATTAAAGATGGATGTATTAATAAATTTAAATAAAAAAATTGATTTTTATTTTTGATACTATGCTTTTGAAAAAATGTAGTTAAATTTGATTTATCGGTTTTAAATAACATATTACTTTAATCTTCTTGAAGAAAAAATAAAACTTTTTTTATTAGGATTTCGAGTAGGTTGACCTTTTGTTAATTTACCCCAAGGCGTTACTGAAGGGCGACCTCCTGAAGTTTTACCTTCACCTCCTCCATGTGGATGATCTACTGGATTCATAGCAACTCCTCGAACATGTGGTCTAATTCCTAAACGACGTGATGTTCCTGCATTTTTTAAGGTTAATAAATGAAAATCTATATTAGAAACAACACCGAAAACCGCAAAATTATGCAAAAAAATAAAGTACTCTTCTTTTGATTTTAAACGAACAATAGCATAACGTAAATTTTTAAAAACTTTTTTTGTAACTAAAACCGCATAAGTTCCTGCAGCTCGGCATAACTGACCACCTTTACCATAATGCAGTTCGACATTATGAACTATTGAACCTAACTGCATATGTAATAAAGGCATCGAATTTCCTGGAAATTTCATAGTTTTATTAGATGTTAAAATTATATCACCTTTTTTTAAATTATCCGCAGCTATAATATAAGACAAAATCCCATTTTTATATAATAATAATGCAATAAAAGCATTCCTATTAAAATCTTTTTGTACTTGTAAAACAATAGCAGGAACATCTAAAATAGCTCGTTTAAAATCTATAATATTATAACGAATTAAATTCCCACCTCCTCGATGTCTAACAGTAATTCTACCCTGATTATTGCGTCCACATGATTTTTTTTTATGTTCTGTAAGCTTTTTTATAAACAGCATAATTATTTATTATGAATATAATCTATATCACGAGCGTGATTAATTTTTAGATAACGCAAAAATAATCTACCTTTTTCATACTCTTGTATATATTCTAAACGTCTTTGAATAAATAAACCTCTATTTCTTAAAGCATCGATTAAGCAATACGCTAATTTATGAGAAAACTCTTTATGCTTTCTCATATTTTTTTCAAAAGGCATTGCTGTTGTTTTTCTTGCAGAATCTACTAACCAACGAATAGTCATACGACGTCTTCTCAATACTGAACCTAAATAAGGTATTTTATATTTTTTACCAGCTATGCTTTTTTGAACTAAAATTAAGGGTGGCGTATACTTTGTAATTATTAAATTTAAAAAAGAGCGTACTTCAATATTTTCTTTTTTTAATTTTAATTTTGGATAATTTAAAATAAGTTCTCTTTTAAAAATAATCATCGCTTTTTCAAAAAGCATTATAGCTTTTTGACGTTCACCATTTTTCATAATACAATTTACTAAAAAAGAAGCATCATCAAAATTTTCTAAAATTTTTTTAATCTTTAGATCATTTTTTCGAGAAAATTTTTTTCGTAATGCAAAAAATTTTAATTTTCTTTTTTTTTTTTTT
>Ga0209793_1001248_pt1 | contig 17361 bp, 16 predicted proteins | sample EBPBio122009_DNA_FD_185863 | JGI IMG/M metagenome (GOLD analysis project Ga0209793, IMG submission 185863) | Wastewater treatment Type I Accumulibacter community from EBPR Bioreactor in Madison, WI, USA - Reactor 1_2/2/2009_ DNA (SPAdes) (version 2) | ecosystem: Engineered > Bioreactor > EBPR >... | reverse complement strand
AGCGAGACAGCGAGTTTCCGGCGGACGCAAATCCCAGCGTCACCTCCGCCGGCAGCGCCTTGATCGCGGCCTGCGTGCCGGTCTGCGACAGGCCGAGCCCGCCGATCACGATCGCCACCTTGGCGCCGCGCGACCCCGACCAGGGCATCGAATAGACGTCGAAGGGACGCCGTCCGTCGGCGGCGCGCACCGGCAGCGGGCCGGCCTCGGTCTGCTCGAGCAGATCCTTGTCGGGCAGGTGCGCCGTGCGCGGGTTGCGCGCCAGCGACGACGGATCGCGGATGATGACGACGCCGCTCGACGGCAGGTCGGGCTCCGGATTGACCTTGATGATGGCGGGGCCGCTCGACGGCGCGGCCGGCTGCGGCGTCGCCTGTTGCGCCTGGGCCGGCGGCTGCGGCGCGGCCGCCTGCTCGACCACCGGCGGCGCCGGCGTCACCGGAACGCGCAGCCCGTCGTCCTGCATGGCGATGAACGCAGACCCGGCGGTGACCGCAACCGCCGCCGCCAGGCCGAACGCGCCGCCGCCGCCAAAACGCGCGCCGCGCCGCGCCGCGCGCTGTTTCAGGTCGCGTCCCAGCGGCTGTTCAAGCTGGTGTGTCAGGTGCCCCTCCGGCGCTGATCTCGATGACTTGCCGAGTTACGCCGGCTCAAGACGCGAAGGTCGGCCCGATACCGCCCGGGCCGGCCTTTGGTCGACTACTGGTTCAACAGCACGGCCTTGGTCGGGTCCGGCGGGAAGGCCGGATCGGTCTTGTCGCCGCGGATCAGCGCGATCGCTTCCTTCAGCTGCACGTCGTCCTTGGGATCCGGCGGCACATAGGCGGCCGACCCGGAGCCTTCCTCGCCCTCGTTCTGGCCCTTGATATGGCCCTTGAGATCGGACTCGCCGCGGGTCAAGTCGCGGCCCTGCAAATCTTCGGGCAGCGGCTGGTCGACCTTGATGTCGGGCGTGATGCCCTTGCCCTGGATCGACGATCCCGACGGCGTGTAATACAGCGCCGTCGTCAGCTTCAGCGCGCCGTTCTCCGGCAGCGGGATGACGCTCTGCACCGATCCCTTGCCGAACGACTGCGTGCCCACGACCGTGGCGCGGCGGTGGTCCTGCAGCGCGCCGGCGACGATTTCCGAAGCCGAGGCCGAGCCGCCATTGACCAGCACGATCAGCGGCTTGCCGTCGATCAGGTCGCCCGGACGGCTGTCGTAGCGTTCGGCCTTCTCGGGATCGCGACCCCTGGTCGAGACGATCTCGCCCTTGTCGAGGAACGCGTCGGACACCGAAACCGCCTGGTCGAGCAGGCCGCCGGGATTGAGCCGCAGGTCGAGGATGTAGCCCTTCACGTTCGGGTCATCGGCCTTGATCTTGTCGATCGCCGCCTGCAGGTCGCCATAGGCCTTCTCGGTGAAGGAGTTGATCTTGACGTAGCCGACATTGTCCTCGACCCGGTAGCGCACGGCCCGCACCTTGATCGTCTCGCGCACGATCTTCAGCTTGATCGGGTCCTTGACGCCCTGGCGCAGGATCGTCAGGTCGATCGCCGTGTTGACCTGGCCGCGCATCTTGTCGACCGCTTCCTCCAGCGTCAGGCCGCGCACTTCCTGGCCGTCGATCTCGGCGATCAGGTCGCCCGACAGCACCCCGGCGCGCGCCGCCGGCGTATCCTCGATCGGCGCGATCACCTTGACCAGTTCGTTCTCCATCGTCACCTCGATGCCGAGGCCGCCGAACTCGCCCTTGGTCTGGACGCGCATGTCCTTGGCGGCGTCCGGATTGAGATAGGACGAATGCGGATCGAGCGACGTCAGCATGCCGCTGATCGCGCTTTCCACCAGCTTCTTGTCGTCGGGCGGCGTCACATACTGCGCGCGCACACGCTCGAAAATGTCGCCGAAGATGGCGAGCTGGCGATAGGTGTCGGAATCGGCGGCGTTCGCGCTCGAGCCGGGTGCGCCATAGACAAGCGTCATCGCCGAGGCGCCCATCAATGCGCCAGCAAACAGCAGCGACAATTTACGTATCATGTCCTGTCCTTCCCGGTTGCCGTTCCGCCCACCAGGGTGACGGATCGACAGGTTTTTGGTCCTTGCGGAACTCGATGTAGAGTTCGGGCTGCAAATCTAGACTGCCGTCGGCCTGCGCGCTTGCAACTCTTGTGTCTCCCATCGCGCCGACCGGCTCGCCGGCCAGAACGCGCTGGCCTTGCGACACCGCGATTCGACCGAGCCCGGCGAGCACGACATGATACCCGTCGCCTGCGTCCAGGATCAAGAGTTGGCCATAGGAGCGGAACGGGCCGGCATACAAAACCGTGGCATCCGACGGCGCGGTGACGATTGCGCCCGATTGTGTCCTAAGCGTGTCTCCAAACGTCTCCACCCCGGCGTCGTCGACGCCGCCGAAGCCGCGCACCAGACGGCCCGAAACCGGCTGCGCCAGCCCGCCCAGCAATTGCGTGAACGGTTTGGCGGCGGCCAAGCGGTTGACCTCGGGCACATTGCCCGACAGGCTGAGTTCCTCGCGTCGCAGCCGCTGCTCCTCCGCCAGGCGCTCGGCCTCGGCGGCTTTCTGCGCCTTGTCGATCTCCTTCTCCAGCGACCCGATCAGGTCCTTGAGGCTGCGGGCGCGCGCCGCCAGCTTGGCCGCCGCCTCCTGCTGCAGGCCGAGATCGGCCTCCGAGGCCGCCTGCAGCTTCTTGCGTTCCTCGAGCAGCAGCGACAGCCGGCCGCGTTCTGCCGCCTGCGCCGACATGGTCGAGACCAGCCGCTGCCGCTCGCCGGCGATTGATTCGCCGACGCGCTGCAATTCGTTGAGGTCGGCGAGCAGGTTCTCCGCCTCGTGGCGCATCCGCGGCACCACCGCGCCGAGCAGGATCGCGCTTCTCACCGCCCCCAGCGCGTCTTCCGGCGACACCATGATCGCCGGCGGCGGCTTCAGGCCGATGCGCTGCAAGGCGCCCAGCACTTCGGCCAGCAGCCCGCGCCGCTGCGCCAGCGACGACCTGATGCCGGCCTGCTGCTCCTGCAGCCCGTCCAGCCGGGTTTCGATGTCCTCGACGTCTTCGGCCAGCTTCTTTTCGGTCTTGGCCGCCTGGATCAGCGCCGCGGTCATCGTAGCGTTGTCCTTGCGCAGTTGCGCGATTTCGTCGGCCAGCTGCTTGCGCCGCGTTTCCGACAGGCCGATCTCGGCCGACACCTGGTCGAATTCCGTCTGGGTCGCGCCGCGCCGCGCCTCCAGGTCGCTCGCCGCGAACGCGGGCGCCGCCGTCCAGGCGCACGCCAGGAAGAAAAGCGTCGTTGCGGATGAAAGGAGCCGAGTCACCTTGCTTGTCCGGTCAATGGCTGAGTCGACTGTAGCTAACAGCATCACGGTTAACGGAACTTCAACCATGTCCTTGCACATCATTAACCATTGGGAAAGCCGGCGGCGGCTGGGCAGGGACGAATTTGCAGCGCATAGTGCCGCCGGGGCGCAATCATGAGTCTGCGTCCCATTCTTTGACATGGTTTGAAACAGGCGGAAGGATCCGTACTTGACGAGTGGGGACGGCGGCGCCCTTTGGGGCTACGCGTCGCGGGAGGTGTGGCGACGCGTCAAGCGCCGGTTCGGCGCTGGCCCGCGCTATCGATGGCGTTATTCGGGCCGCGCGCCCGAGCGCATTCTCGTGGCCCCGCCCGATCTGCGCCTCGCCGATCCCGAAGTGGCCAACGACATCTATCGCGGCCGCTTTTCCTTCCACGGCGAGCGCGTCGAGACCGGCGGCCGGTCGCCGTTCCAGATCGTCGGCGCAGGCCTCGAATGGCAGCGTTCCCTGCACGGTTTTCGCTGGCTGCGCCACATGCACGAGGCCGGCACCGACCTGGCGGCCGCCAATGCGCGCGCCCTGGTCGGCGACTGGATCGCCTCCAATGGCGGGCGCATCAGCTTCCCCGCCTGGGACCCGGCGGTCACCGCCCGGCGCATCATCGCCTGGCTGCAGCACTCGACCACCGTCCTGCAAGGCGCCGAGTTCCCCTTCTACCGCTCCTACATGAAGCACCTGACGGCGCAGATCCGCTATCTGCGCGTCGCCGTCAGGGAAATGCCCGACGGCGAGGAACTGCTGCGCGCCCGCATCGCGCTGGCCTTCGCGGCGCTGGCGCTGCCGGTGTCGGCGTCGACGCTCAGAAGCGCAAGCCGGGCGCTCGCCGCCGAACTCGACCGCCAGATCCTGCCGGACGGCGGCCACATCTCGCGCAATCCCAACGCCCTGCTCGAACTGCTGGCCGACCTGCTGCCGCTGCGCCAGACCTATTCCAACCAGGCGCAGACGCCGCCCGAGGCGCTGCTCGGCGCGATCGACCGGATGCTGCCGGCCCTGCGATTCTTCCGCCACTCCGACGGCGGGCTGGCGCGTTTCAACGGCATGGGCGCAACTTTCGCCGACAGGCTGGCTTCGGTGCTGCGCCATGACGACACCGCCGGCGCGCCGCTGCTGCACGCGCCCTATTCCGCCTATGAGCGGCTGACCATGGGCCGCACCGTGCTGATCGCCGATGTCGGCAAGCCGCCGCCCTTCGACGTGTCCGGCGAGGCCCACGCCGGCGCCTTGTCGTTCGAACTATCGTCGGGCCGCAACCAGTATGTCGTCAACGCCGGCGTCGACCTCTACGGTCCGGTCGAGTTCAGGCCGCTGGCGCGCGCCACCGCCGCCCATTCCACCGCCACCGTCAACGACGCCTCGTCGGCCAGGTTCCAGCTGCCGCCACGCTATCGCGAACTGCTCGGCGCGCCGCTCTACGCCGGCCCCACCAAGGTGGTGGCCGAGCGCGTCGACAGCGACGGCCGCCAGCGCTTCATCGCCAACCACAACGGCTATCTCGGGCGGTTCGGCCTGTTCCACGAGCGCGAGATCGAGCTGTCGCACGATGGCTCGCTCGTCGTCGGCGCCGACCGCTTCTACGGCATCGGCCGCGCCCCGCCGCGCGACAATGGCAAGGACGCCATCGTCGTCCGCTTCCACCTGCATCCCGACGCGGGACTGTTCCAGGACAGCGAGGACCGTTTTGTCATCGGCTCGACCGACGCCGATTTCTGGGCCTTCTCCTGCGCGGAAGTGCAGCCGGAGCTGGAGGAATCGATCTTTTTCGCCGGCGTCGCCGGGCCCCGGCGCAACCGGCAGATCACACTGTCCTTCAAGGCGTCCGAGATCGCCGAGGTCAACTGGAGCTTTACCCTGATCCGCGCCGGGTCGGCGTAGACCGGCTACCGCTCGGTCAGCTTCAGCTCGATGCGGCGGTTTTTTGCCCGCGCCTCGGCGCTGTCGCCCTCGTCGAGCGGCTGGAACTCGCCAAAACCCGCCGCCACCAGCCGGTTCGCCGGCACACCGTTGGCGATCAGGAACTTGACCACCGAGGTGGCGCGCGCCGACGACAGCTCCCAGTTGTCGCGATAGCGGCCGGTGCCCGACAGCGGCACATTGTCGGTATGGCCGTCGACGCGCAGCACCCAGTTGATCTCCGGCGGAATTTCCTTCTGCAATTCGATGATCGCGTCGGCGAGCTTCTTCATCTCCACCTGGCCGAGATCGTTGATGGTCTCGGCGCCGGGCGGAAACAGCACTTCCGACTGGAACACGAAGCGGTCGCCGACGATGCGGATGTTCTCGCGGTCGGAGAGGATTTCGCGCAGCCGCCCGAAGAAGTCGGAGCGGTAGCGGTTGAGCTCCTGCACCCGCTGCGCCAGCGCCACGTTCAGCCGCTTGCCGAGGTCTGCGATCTTTGTGTTGGATTCGCGGTCGCGCACCTCGGACGCTTCCAGCGCCTCCTCCAGCGCCGCGATCTGCTTGCGCAGCGCCGATATCTGCTGGTTCAGCAGTTCGACCTGGCTCAGCGCCCGCTGGCTGATCTGGCGCTCCGAATCCAGCTGCGTGTTCAATTGTCCGAGCTTGGCGTCGGCGGCAGCGCCGGCGCCGGCGCCGCGGTCGAGCAATTGCTGCAGCCGGTCGCGCTCGCTCACCGCCGATTCGAGCGACGCCTGCAGATTGGCCAGCGTGTCGGCGCTGTCCTGGGCGTTGGAGCGTTCCAGCGCCAGCAATTGCGTCAGCTCATTGATCTGCGAGTTCAGCCGGTCGAGCACCTCGTCCTTGCCGCTGATCTCGCGGCTGAGCATGAACTGGGCGATGACGAACACCGACAGCAGGAACATGATCGCCAGCAGCAGTGTCGACAGCGCGTCGACGAAGCCCGGCCAATAGTCGATGGAGCGGCGCTCGCGCCGCACACGGCCCAGCGCCATCTCAGTTCGCCTTCTCGCGGTCGGCGGACCTGTCGCGTTCGATGGCGCGCGCCAGCCGGTCGAGCGTCTCGCGCATCCGCGTCTGCTCCTTCGACTGCGCTTCCACCCAGTCGCGGATCGTCTGCTGTTCGGAGCGCATGTTCCTCACCAGGCCCGACACGCCTTCCGCCAGGTTCGCCATCGCCGCGGTGACGCGCTGGTTCGGCGCGCCGGTCTCCTGCAGATTGCGCAGCCTTTCGCTCAGCGCACGCATCTCGTCGGCGGCCGCGCCGTCCTTGGCCACCGGCGCGAAATCGGAACCGAGATCCGTCACCGTCGACAGCCAGTTTTCCAGTTCGGTATAGAACCGCGTCTGCGCCCTGCCCGCCTGCAGGTCGAGGAAACCCAGGATCAGCGAACCGGCGAGGCCAAACAGCGACGACGAGAACGCCGTGCCCATGCCCGCCAGCGGCGCCGACAGCCCGCTTTTCAGCGAGTTCAGCACGTCATTGGCGTCGCCCGAACCGGGGTCGAGCGACTGGATCGTGGTCGAGATCGAGCCGATGGTGCCGAGCAACCCCCAGAACGTGCCGAGCAGGCCGAGAAACACCAGCAGGCCGATCAGGTAGCGCGAGATGTCGCGGCTCTCGTCCAGGCGGGTGGCGATCGAATCGAGGATCGAACGCATCGTGTTGGTCGACAGCGCCATGGTCGACGACCGGCCAAGCAGCGCCTTCATCGGCGCCAGCAGCACCGGCTCGGTCGATTCCGACCCGGCGCGGAACGAGTTGACCCATTTCACCTCGCGAAACAGCCGCAGCACCTGCGCGAACGACAGGCCGATGCCGACGACGAGCACGCCCAGGATCAGCCCGTTGAGGCCCGGATTGGTCGAAAACGCCGCCGAGATCTGCCGGTAAAGGATCGCCGCGACGAAACCGGCGATGGCCAGGAACACCAGCATGGAGAACAGGAACACCTGCGGCGACGACAGTTTCTGCGGATCGTAGTCCTTGCTGCCGGCTGCAAAAATGTCGGCAGGCTTCAATAAAGCCATCGGCTCACCCCTGTGTTCCGTCGCCCCAAGCGTTGGTCGCCCGATTTGTAACCCGAATTGTGTCGGAAATGGAAACCGTTCGATCCGTCGCTCAGGCGCGGTCGGCCAGCAGCCCGGCGACGGCGATCAGGTGCAGGCCCGCGCCGGTGACCACGAATGCGTGCCACAGCGCCGTCTGGAAGCGCAGCCGGTGCAGCACGTAGAAGATGACGCCGGCGCTGTAGACGACGCCGCCGGCAATCACCATCTGCAGCGACATCGGCGGAATGGCGTCGACCAGCGGGCTGACGATCATCACCCCGCTCCATCCGAGCAGCAGATAGAGCCCGACGCCCAGCCTGTCGAACCGGTGCGGCAACAACAGTTTCAGCGCCATGCCGGCGCCGGCGCCCGCCCACACCAGCAGCAGCATGCCGGTGGCGAGCTGCTTGTCGGGCAGTTGCACGGTCAGCGGCGTATAGGTCGCCGCGATCAGCAGGTAGATGGCGGCGTGGTCGAAGCGGCGCAGCCTGGCTTTCATCGGCGTCTGCGGCCACAGATTATAGGCGAACGACACGCTCATCACCGTCACCAGCGCCGCGACATAGACCAGGAAGGCGGCGTATTCGCCGGCGTCCGACTTGCCCGCCGCGCTCGCCAGCAGAAAGCCGCCGGCGATCAGGGCGATCGCCAGCCCCACCGCATGAACCAGCCCGTCGGCGATCAATTCGCCGCGGCTGAAGTCTCTGGAGGGTGGCCATTTCTGCGTCATCGCCCACCCTCGCACGACAAGATGAAGGCGAGATTACGGATGCCGCAACGTCAGGCGGGAACGATTCGCAGTCAGGATTTGATGTACGGCTTGCTGATCTGTGCGAGCAGCGCCTTGTGGATCAGCTCGTTGCCGGCGACAACACTGCCGTTTTCCAGCATGTCCTGCCCGCCCGACGCATCCGACACAAAGCCGCCGGCCTCTCGGATCATCAACAGGCCCGCCGCCATGTCCCAGGGTTGCAGGCCGGTTTCCCAGAACCCGTCGAGGCGGCCCGCCGCGACATAGGCGAGATCGAGCGCCGCCGCGCCCATGCGGCGCACGCCGGACACTTCGCCCATCACATGCCGCATCTCGATCAGGAATTTGCCGTGGTCGCCACGGCCAAGGTGCGGAATGCCGGTGCCGATGACACAGTCCGTCAGCTTGCGCCGTCCGGCAACGCGCAACCGCCTGTCATTGACGAACGCGCCGCCGCCGCGCTCGGCGGTATAGAGTTCGTCCATCGCCGGATTATAGATCACGCCGGCCACCATCTGACCCTGACGCTCCAGGCCGATGGAAATCGCAAACATCGGAATGCCGTGCAGGAAATTGGTGGTGCCGTCGAGCGGGTCGACAATGAACCGGTGCTGGCCGTCGGCGCCTGACACCGCGCCGCTCTCTTCCATCAGGAACGCATAGTCGGGCCGCGCCCGCGACAGTTCGGCGTGGATGATCTCCTCGGCCTTGTGGTCGGCCTGGCTGACGAAGTCGCCCGGCCCCTTCATCGACACCTGCAGGTTCTGCACCTCGCCGAAGTCGCGCGACAGCGACCGGCCCGCCTTCATAGCGGCCTGCACCATGACGTTGATGATTGCTGAACGTGCCATTTTTGCCTGCCCGTTTTGCCTGCTCGCCTGTTGGTCCGCCTAGTCCGCGCGGCGCAGATAGGTGATCTCGTTGGTGTCGACGAGGATACGTTCGCCCGCCTCGATGAAGGGCGGCACCAGCACGCGCACGCCGTTTTCGAGGATCGCCGGCTTGTAGGACGAGGCCGCGGTCTGGCCCCTCACCACCGGATCGGCCTCGGTGATCGTCAGCGCCACCTGGTCGGGCAGCGCGATGCCGATCGGCCTTTCTTCGTAGAGCTGCACCGTCACCTTCATGCCGTCCTGTAGGAAGGCCGACCGCTCGCCGACAAAATCCTTCTGCAATTCAAGCTGCTCGTAGCTCTCGGCGTCCATGAACACCAGCATCTCTTCCTGCTCGTAGAGATAGGTGAAGTCCTTCAGTTCGAGCTGCACCTGCTCCACCGTCTCGGCCGAGCGGAAGCGTTCGTTCAGCTTGGTGCCGCTGATCAGGTTCTTCAGTTCGACCTGGTTGTAGGCGCCGCCCTTGCCGGGCTTGACCGAATTGGTCTTCACCGCCACCCACAGGCCGCCGTCATGTTCGATGACGTTGCCCGGACGGATTTCGTTGCCGTTGATCTTGGCCATGACTGCCCGCTGTTGAGGTAGGATTTGCCGGGCCGCGCCGGTTTCGGCGCTTCCAAGACCACAAATCGGCAAGACCCGCAAGGGAAAGGCGCGTGAACGTCGGCCCGGGTTCAGTTCAGGGCGCCCTCGACAAAAACCTACCGCAGCCGGTTCGCCCGTTCGATCGCCTGCTTCTGCTGCTCGCCGGTCAGCCCGTCCAGCACGTCGTCCATGTAGATGTCGGCCAGCCCCTCGCGGCGCGCAACGATATACCAGGCCGCGCCCTCGATGATGTCGGGCTCAACGCCCAGGCCCTCGACATAGAGTTTCGCCAGCCGGTTCTGCGCCGCCACATTGCCGCCCAGCGCCGCGGTCCGTATCCAGCCGAAGCCGGCCTTCATGTCGCGCTCGCCGCCGCGCCCCTCCACCAGCCAGGTGCCGAGATCGACCTGCGCGGTGTCGAAATTCTGCGCCGCCGCCAGCGTCATCCAGCGCCGCGCCTCGACCTCGTCGGCCTTGCGGCCGCCCAGCCCCGCCACATAGGCCTGCGACATCGCGTATTGCGCGTCGGCAAGTCCGGCCCTGGCCGCCTTCTCGTAATAGTCGACCGCCAGCTTCTGGCCGGCATCGTTGCGTTCCCGGTCGATCAGGAACTGCGCATAGTTGAACTGGGCGTCGCGATTGCCGGATTCGGCCGCCGCTTTCAGCAATTCGCGCGCCCGGTCCATATTGGGCTTGACGGTCTTGCCGTCGAGCAGGATCAGCGCGTATTGCAGCTGCGCCTCGGGCACGCCCGCATCCGCCGCCTTGCCGTACCATTCCGTCGCCGCCGCCTCGTTGCGCGGCACGCCCAGCCCCCGCGCATAGATTTCGGCGGCCAGCACCATCGCCGCGCCGTCGCCATCCTTGGCGCGCGGCAGCGCCAGGTTCAGCGCCGTGATGTAGAGCCCGCGCTGGAACGCCCCATAGGCCGAATCGGCCGGCCGTTCGCCGAAGCGGTCGGGATGCACCGGCTGGCCGGCGGCGAACGCGTTGGCCGGCAAGCTGGCCACAAGCGCAAGGACGATGGCGCGCAGGTGTCGGTTCATCTAGTCCTCGAATCTCGGCGCCGTGGCGTCCAGCCGGCGATTGGCCTCGGCCACCGCCGCGCGCGCATCGACGCCGTCGCCGAACACCGCGGCGTCAAGCGCCACGAACTCGGCCCCGGTGGCCGCCGCCGCCTCGACCGAGGCGATGTCGGCGCCCGCCTGCACGATGCAGGGGATCTCGATCATCTCGGCCCACCATTGCGCCAGGTCGAGATTGCGCGGATGCGCCTCGGCCTTGTTGTCAAAGCCGAGGCGGCCGAAGAAGATGTAGTCGGGCTGCGCCTCGCCGATCTCGAGCGCCTCGTCGCGCGACTTGCCCGCCTCCGCGCCGACGATCATCCGGCCGTTGTGGCGCTTGACGGTCTCGGCGATCTCGTCGGCGGAGGCGGCCAGATGGACGCCGTCGGCGCCGATGCGGCCCGCCACCCGCGTGTCGCCGGCGACGATCACCGCCACGCCCCGCGCCTGCGCCTCCGGCGCGATCGCCTCGCACCAGGCCTGGAACGAATCGGCGTCCCTGCCCTGGCCGGCCAGGATCAGCGACGACACGTCGCCGCCCTCGAGCGCCGCCAGCGCCCGTTCGGGCGTTGCGCCGGGATCGGCGGCTCGGGCGATCAGGACGATCCTGCAGCGGTTCGGAACTGTGGCGTTTGTCATGTCTCTCTCGGTTGCGGATCGCTATGCGCCAATTTGGGCTGGATTCTGGCATAGCCCCAACAGGCGTCGCCGCACAACGCGCGCCGGGCGTTTTCATCGCCGCGCGAATGCGATATGCGCGGGACCGAAAGCCCCGCCATGACCTTCATCGCCGATCCCTGGTTCTACTACGCCGCCATCCCGGCCGTCATGCTGGTCGGCCTGTCGAAGGGCGGCTTCGCCGGCGGCGTCGGCTTTGTCGGCGTGCCGCTGATGTCGCTGGTCATCGGTCCGGTGCAGGCGGCCGCCATCCTGCTGCCGATCCTGTGCGTCATGGACGCGGCGGCGCTGTGGACATGGCGCGGCGTCTACGACCGTCGCCTGCTGATCGACATGATCCCCGGCTCGCTGGCCGGCATTGCGCTCGGCTGGCTGCTCGCCGCCTCCGTCACCGTGACGATGATCCGGCTGGTGGTGGGGCTCGTCGCCTTCGCCTTTGTCGCCCGCTGGCTGTTTCTGAAGCTCAGCCGCCGCGGCGACCGCGCCGCCGCGCCCAACCGCGTCGCCGCCGCCTTCTGGGGGGCGGTGTCGGGCTTCACCAGTTTTGTCGCCCATGTCGGCGGCCCGCCCTACCAGGTCTACGCACTGCCGCTGCGGCTCGACCCGAAAATTCTCTCCGGCACGACGGCGATCTTTTTCGCCGTCACCAATGCGGTAAAGCTCGCGCCCTATTTCGCGCTCGGCCAGTTCGACGCCGTCAACCTCGCCACCTCCGCCGTGCTGATGCCGATCGCGCCGCTGGCGACGCTGGCCGGGGCCTGGCTGGTCAGGCGGATGCGGCCGGACCTGTTCTACGCCCTCACCTACGCCGCCGTGGCGCTGATTGCCCTAAAGCTTATCTATGACGCCGTCGTCGACCTGCTATAGCATCGGGGCGACGCCAGGAGACGCATCGCATGTCCAACGCCTACGAACAGAATCTGGACCGCAACCAGGCCAATCACCAGCCGCTGACGCCGATCACCTATCTCGAGCGCGCGGCCAGGGCCTTCCCCAATCACATCGCCATCGTCCACGGCGACACCCGTATCACCTATCTCGATTTCTGGCGGCGTTCGCTGGCGCTCGCCTCGGCGCTGTCGAAACGCGGCGTCGGCAAGGGCGACACGGTTTCGGTGATGCTGTCCAACACCCCGCCGATGCTGGAGGCGCATTTCGGCGCGCCGATGGTCAAGGCGGTGCTGCATTCGCTCAACACCCGCCTCGACGCCCCGATCATCGCCTTCCAGCTCGACCACGCCGAATCCCGCGTGCTCATCGTCGACCGCGAATTTGCGCCCGTCGTCAGGGAGGCGCTGAAGCTGGCCAGGGTCAAGCCCCTGATCATCGACTTCGACGATCCGGAATATCCGGCCGACGCGCCCTACCCCAAGGGCGAGCGTTTGGGCGATCTCGACTACGAGGATTTCATCGCCGAGGGCGACGAGGATTTCGCGTGGTCGATGCCCGACGACGAATGGGACGCTATCTCCCTCAACTACACCTCGGGCACCACCGGCAATCCCAAGGGCGTGGTCTACCACAATCGCGGCGCCGCGCTGATGGCCTACACCAACACCATTCACGCCGGCATGGGCAAACACGCCGTCTATCTGTGGACGCTGCCGATGTTCCACTGCAACGGCTGGTGTTTCCCCTGGACGCTGGCGGTGCAGGCCGGCACCCATGTCTGCCTGCGCTGGGTCCGCGCCAGGGCGATGTACGACGCCATCGCCGACCATGGCGTCACCCATCTGTGCGGCGCGCCCATCGTCATGTCGACGCTGATCAACGCAGCCGAAGCCGACAAGCGCGAGTTTCCGCAGACCGTCACCTTCAACACCGCCGCCGCCCCGCCGCCCGAGGCGGTTCTGTCGGGCATGGCCGACGCCGGCTTCGCCGTCACCCATCTCTATGGCCTCACCGAAACCTACGGCCCGGCGGTGGTCAACGAATGGCATGACGACTGGGACGATCTCGACAAGGCCGCCCGCACCGCCCGCAAGGCGCGCCAGGGCGTGCGCTACGCCGCGCTCGAGGGACTTTCGGTGCGCGATCCCGAAACCATGGCGGAGACCCCGCATGACGGCGAGACCATCGGCGAGGTGATGTTCCGCGGCAACATCGTCATGAAGGGCTATCTCAAGAACAAGGCCGCCTCCGACGAGGCGTTCGCCGGCGGCTGGTTCCACTCCGGCGATCTCGGCGTCATGCACCCCGACGGCTACATCCAGCTGAAAGACCGCTCCAAGGACATCATCATCTCCGGCGGCGAGAACATCTCCTCCATCGAGGTCGAGGACGCGCTCTACAAACATCCCGCCGTCGCCGCATCCGCCGTCGTCGCCCGGCCCGACGACAAATGGGGCGAGGTGCCGATCGCCTATGTCGAGCTGAAGCCGGGCAGGAGCGCCACCGAGGCCGAGATCATCGACCACTGCCGTGCGCTGCTCGCCCGTTTCAAGGTGCCCAAGGCGGTGATCTTCACCGAGATTCCGAAAACCTCGACCGGCAAGATCCAGAAGTTCAAGCTGCGCGAAATGAGCAGGGCCGGTTAGAGCGCCGCGCGTCCAGTTGGACGCGCAAAGGACGCTCTGACACCTTGAATCTGCTGCATCGTGCTTTCGAAAAGCGATTCCGATTTTCGGACCGATGCAGTAGCCGGCCCGCAGCCTGCGACCGGATGTCGCTGCCGCCATCGCGACGTGCTATCGTTGTCGCGTCGGGGAACAACGTGGGAGGGACTTATGCAGGGCGTGGCGCGAAACTTCTTCATCATGGCTCTTGCCTATGCGGTGGCCGGCATGTCGCTTGGCCTCCACATGTCGATCAGCAAGGATCACGGGCAGATGCCCACCCACGCGCACACCATGGTCGCGGGCTGGCTGATGTCCTCGGTGTTTGCCTTCTTCTATCATCTGTTCCCCGCGGTGGCCGCCGGCCGGCTGGCGATGGTCCATTTCTGGCTCACCACGATCAGCGGCGTTGCGCTTCTGCTCAGCCTTTTCCTGTTCCTTGCCGGCCATGTGGCGATCGAGCAGCTGCTGGGCGCGGCGTCCCTCGCCTTCTACGCCGCGATGTTTCTGTTCATCGTCGTGGCGCTCCCGGTGGTGCGCGCAAACGGGTCGAAATTGCAGAAAACTTGAAGGCTTAACCGGATATTAGCCTTTACGATCGCTTACTGGGTCCATCCAGTCTTCTGGATTCATACCGGGTGGTTGGAGCCGCTCTGTGTGACGCCCTGTCAACTCTCGAGAGCCGCTTTCCAGCGGCTCTTTTTTTACGTTCCGGCTCCCGAGGCGGGCGTTAACCGTCCGTTAAACATGTCCTTGCGCTTCTTTGGACAAGCGCGCATCTTGGCCGCCGATGTCGCCGAGGGGCTGACATTGAAGCCGCTCACGGGTATTGAGCGTTCAGTTGCGTGAGAGTTCGGGGAACACCGATGGCGGATGTCGGCGCCGATGGCGTAAATACGATCAAACTGGCGGAACGCCGGGTGTTCTCGCCCTCCTTCAAGCCGCTCTACAATGAAGGCATGGGGCTGGTCGAAAAGGCCGCCGAATATCTCGACGGCGCCGGCCGCAAGGACGCCAAACTGCTGTCGCGCACCGCCGCCACGCTCTACGCCGCCGAATCGATGCGCCTCACCACCCGCCTGATGCAGGTCGCCTCCTGGCTGCTGCTGCAGCGCGCCGCCAATTCCGGCGAGATGACCCGCGACCAGGTGGCGTCGGAAAAATCCAAGGTCCGCCTCGACACCGCCTCGGCCCGCCAGGACGCGCCGGGCTGGGACGAACTGCCGCCGGCCTTCCTGGCGCTGGTCGAGCACTCGCTTCGCCTGCAGGGGCTCGTGTGCCGCATGGACGCCGAGCTTTACGGCGCGGCCTCGGCAACTGCGCCCAACCCGCCACGCGCCTCAAATCCGGTCAGCGACCAGATCAGCCTGCTGCGCACCGCCTTCGCCGGCCGCTGAACTCAACCGCCCGAGATTTCCCGCCACGGCAGCGACAGCGCCGCCGACAGCACCACCAGCCCGAGCGTGATCTGGCGGTAGAGCGCGTCGCTGGTGCGGCTGTAGAACGCCCAGCCGGTCAGCGTTCCGGCGAAATAGACCGGGCTCATCAGCAAGCCGATCATCACCGTGTCAGCGGTGAACAAGTCGTTGGCGTAGAGGCTCGCCAGCGTCAGGAAGGTCGACAGGAAAAACACGCTCAGCAGATTGGCGCGCACCAGCGACGCCGGCAGCGGCGAGGCCAGCCAGTAGATCAGCACCGGCGGTCCGGGTATCTGCGCCACGCCCGACAGCACCCCCGCCACTGCGCCGACGCCCAGCGATTTGGGCAGCGTCCGCTCGCCATTGTAGCGCCAGCCGCGCCACAGCGTCGCGGCGCAGAACAGGATCACCGCGGCGATGCCGAGCCTCAGCGCCAGTTCCGGCGCGCTCGACAGCAGCCACACCCCGGCCGGCACGGATACGGCCATGCCGGCCAGGATCGGCAGCACCTCGCGCCAGCGCGCGATCCTCAGCGCCGGCGTCGTCACCGGCAGCGATGGCAGCAGGTCGATCACCACGATGATCACCACCGCCGCCAGCGGTCCGTAGAGCGCGCCCGCGATCGGCGCCACGATCATCCCGGTGCCGAACCCGGCAAGCCCCCGCGCAACGCCGGCGACGAAGACCGTCAGGGCGAGCGCGGCAAGCGCGGCGTCGAATAACGGCATCGGCATCGGGTCGGGCGATCCTGGAAGAACTGATGATCCCAGCCTGTAGTCGCCGCGCCGCGGCGGCGCAACCGCAAGCGGCCGCTGTCTGCTGGGCCAGCTGCGTTTCCGGTTTGTTCACAAAATGCTGGCTCGATGGGCGCTTCCAATCTAAGGATTGCCCATGCACAACGCGATTCGCATCGTCGGCATCGACCCGGGTCTGCGCCGCACCGGTTGGGGCGTCGTGGACTCGAGGGGCAATGCGCTGCATTTCATCGCCGCGGGCACCATCAGGTCCGACGACAAGGCCGACCTCGCCGTCCGCCTGTGCCAGATCCATGCCGGCTTGAGCGACATGATCGCCGCGTTCGCGCCCGAGGAGGCGGCGGTCGAGGCGACTTTTGTCAACAAGGATGCGACCGCGACCCTGAAGCTCGGTCAGGCGCGCGGCGTCGCGATGCTGGTGCCGGCGCTCGCCGGCCTGCATGTCGCCGAATACGCGCCCAATGCGGTCAAGAAGGCGGTGATCGGCGTCGGCCATGGCGACAAGGCGCAGATCGCGCTGATGGTCAAGGTGCTGCTGCCGAAATCGACCCCTGACAGCGAACACGCCGCCGACGCGCTCGCCATCGCCATCTGCCACGCCCATCACCGGCAAAGCGTTTCCGGCCGCCTGCTGGCGGCCGCCGTTATCTCCCCCCCGGCGGGGGAGAATGCGAAATCAGCGTCTTGGGGCGCGCGAGCCCGAAGGGCGAAACACGCGCCGCCAAGCGCTTGAGTTCGCAGGAGAGGGGCACGCGGCTGTCGCGATTTTGCCCGTTGCGCACCCAGCTTCACCGCCGAGATGGTTCTGCATCGACCCCCCTCTGTCCTGCCGGACATCTCCCCCTCAAGGGGGGAGATTGGCTGTCATGACGGCTTTCGCCAACCGCCAACATTTCAGAACTGGCGGCGTCATCAAAGCTGCCGATCTCCCCCCTTGAGGGGGAGATGTCCGGCAGGACAGAGGGGGGTCGGTTCCATCAAGATCGCACCGTCACCCTCGGCCATGTGCCGAGGATCTGCCGGCTGGACGGTCGAAAAACGCGCCGGTTCAAAGGGTTACTGACAAGCAGCAGATTCCCGGGACAAGCCCAGGAATGACGTCCCGGGAGGGCCTGCAAAAAATCATCGCAATTTCTATCCCCACCCCCAAATTGTTCCCCGACAATACCCTCCACCAAACACGGAGACACGCATGGACAGGGAGGGTGGCGACGATCGGCGGATGCAGATGCTTCAGCGCATCGTCGCCATGCTGTTTTCACTGTCGCAACTGGCCTGCCGCTCCACCAACCGCTCGCGCATCGTTCGCCGCGCCGTGTGCTGGATCCTCG
>Ga0209793_1001245_pt1 | contig 17433 bp, 11 predicted proteins | sample EBPBio122009_DNA_FD_185863 | JGI IMG/M metagenome (GOLD analysis project Ga0209793, IMG submission 185863) | Wastewater treatment Type I Accumulibacter community from EBPR Bioreactor in Madison, WI, USA - Reactor 1_2/2/2009_ DNA (SPAdes) (version 2) | ecosystem: Engineered > Bioreactor > EBPR >... | reverse complement strand
CCAGCCGAGCTCGGGGGCGATCAGCTTGACCACGCTCTCCAACACGTGCGCGTTGTAGTCGACCCCCAGCTGGTTCGGCACGGTCAACAGCAGCGTGTCGGCGGCGGCGATGGCCTCGTCAGCAGCTAAGTCGGCGATCAGTTTGTCCGGCTCGGCCGCGTACGTCTTACCGAATCGCGCGTTGCCGCCGTCCAGCCAACCGACGGTGTCGGTGGACTTCTGCTCCCGCCAGAACAGTTGCCGGTCCAGGTCGCTGACGATCGGGAAGATGCTGCGGCTGACCGAGACCCGCGGTTCGCGTTCGTGACCGGCGGTCTTCCACGCGTCCCGGAACAGCTGGATCTGCTCGGCCTGCAGCTGATGGAACGGTACGCCGGTGTCCTCGGTGAGCAGGGTCGAACTCATCAGGTTCATTCCCTGCGACGCGGTCCACTCGGCCGTGGCGCGGGTTCCCGCACCCCACCAGATCCGCTCCCGCAGACCAGGTGCGTACGGCTCGACCCGCAACAGACCCGGCGGATTCGGGAACATCGGCCGCGGATTCGGCTTCGCGAAGCCCTGACCGCCCAGGACCTCGAGGAAGACCCGGGCATGCTCGCGCGCCATGTCCGCATCCGAGCTACCTTCCGGCGGGATGTGTCCGAAGTAGCGGAAGCCGTCGATCACCTGCTCGGGCGATCCCCGGCTGATGCCGAGCTGCAGTCGGCCGCCGGAGATCAGGTCGGCCGCACCGGCGTCCTCGGCCATGTAGAGCGGATTCTCGTACCGCATGTCGATGACCGCCGTGCCGAGCTCGATCCGGCTCGTCCTGGCGCCGGCAGCCGCGAGCAGCGGGAATGGTGAGGCCAGCTGCTGGGCGAAGTGGTGCACCCGGTAGTAGGCACCGTCAGCCCCCACCTCCTCTGCCGCCACCGCCAGCTCGATGGACTGCAACAGCGCGTCAGCGCCGGAACGAACCATCGAGTGCGGCGAGTCCGTCCAGTGCCCGAACGACAGGAAGCCGATCTTCTTCATGGCTCGTCCAACTCCGTCCGCCGAGAGGTCATTCCCAGCGGGCGCTCCCTTCCCCGTCGAAGCCGCTCGGGTTGCTGATTGTCGCGTCGTCTGCAGATGGAGCGACTCCTACGAACCCGAGCGACTTCGCGTGATGGAACGGGGCACGACGGTGGGCACGGGGCGCTTGGGGTCGACACCGTCACCGTGCGGCACCCCTCGAATCCCCTTGCCCAGCCAGGGTCCGAGATAGCGGCGGATCCAGTCCACGTCGGAGGCGAGCTGTTGATGGAACTGCCGCCGGGCCGGCTCGTCGTCCAGCGGCTCGGCCCAGGACTCGTCGGCACCGTCGATCCCCAGCCGCCAGGCGAGGGCAGCCGCCGTACGTTGATGGCCGAGCTCGTTGCCGTGCAGCCGGTCCTCGAACCACAACCGCGGATCCTCGGCGATCGGGTAGTTCTGGAAGTCCATCACCAAGACCCCGTAGCGCTCGGCCTCCGCCCGCACGATGTCGTTGAACCGGAACATCCGGTCCTTCAGATGCTTGCCGAACGGGTTGATCGAGGTCGGATCCGGCAGGGTGAAGGTCAGCACGGTGCAGTCGTGGGCGCGCGCCTCGCCATACATGGCGGCCAGGTCGGCGCGCATCGTGTCGAGATCCCAGCCGACCGCGATGAGGTCGTTGCCGCCGCCGAAGATGGTCATCAGGTCCGGCTGCAGCGCAATCGCGTCATCGAACTGGCGGTTGCGGATCTCGTTGAGCCGGAGGCTGCGAACGGCCAGGTTGGCGTACTCCAACGGCTCATCCTGGGCGTCAGCGACCAGCTGCGCGAGCCGGTCGGCCCAGCCTCGGTAGCCGCCCTGCCCGTCCGGGTCGACCAGACCCTCCGTACTCGAGTCTCCGATCGCGACGTAGCGGTGAAAGATAGGCACTACTCGATTGTTGCTCGGCGTCGAAAGCTCCGAGTTCAGGGGTGACGTACCTTGATAGACCGGATCGGACGCTGGTCGGTGTTGCGCTGATCGTGGCGATGGCTGGACGGAAGCTCGGACAGCGTCGGGAAGATCGCCAGCAGCGCGACGACCAGCATGCCGACGACGGCGATGCCGGTGACGACGAACTGTGTGATGTCCATGTGTCAAGAATGCATCGCAAGTCCATGAAATAGATCACACTTTCCTTTGAACTCACTGTGCGGACGCTCAGCTACCGGTTGGTCGGGTCTACAGGCCGGGCTGGATCGCTCCGTGTGGGCTGACTTTGGTAGACACGGGTTCGTGTCCACGAAAGCCGAGACCATCGCCAGCCACTCGACCGCAGTCCTCTCGTTCAGCCAGCAGCTATGGGAGTCCGGAGCAGCCACGTACGCCGAGATCCTGCGCCATCCGTTCCTCACCGGGCTGACCGACGGGACGCTCAGCAAGGACGCCTTTCGCTATTTCGTGATCCAGGACAGTCACTATCTCCGCGCCTACGCCCGCGCGCTGTCGCTGGTGTCGGCCCGGGCGACCGACCCGGAGGCCGTGGCGCTGTTCGCGGGTCACGCCTCGGACGCGATCGCGGTGGAGAAGGAACTGCACGTCAGTCTGCTGCACGGGCTCGGGCTCACCGCGGCGGCCGTCGACGCCGCCGGCTCGGGACCGACGACCACCGCGTACGCCTCATATCTGCTGGGCGTCTGCGCGACCGGTACGTATGCGGAGGCTCTCGCCGCGGTCTTGCCCTGCTATTGGGTCTATCGCGATGTCGGCCGGGAGCTGCTGGCACGTTCCTCCCCGGACCCGCTGTATGCGCAGTGGATCGCCAGCTACGGCTCACCCGAGTTCGACGCCGTGGTCGAGTCCGTCCTGGCCGTCACCGACGGACTCGGCAGCGACATCGGCCCCTCGGAGCGGGTCCGCTGCCACGAGCACTTCGCGGTCACGACCCGCTATGAGTGGATGTTCTGGGACGCTGCCTACCAGCAGTTGAGCTGGCCGATCTGAGCTGGTGAGCTAGGCCGGGCCGGACTCAGCGGCGCTGAGCTCGGCTGCCAGCTTCTCGATCTCGGCCGGGCGGACCCGGCAGCAGCCGCCGACCAGCCGGGCACCGTCCGCGAGCCAGCCGGCGATCTCACCGGCGAGCAGCGACCCGTCGCCGTACCAGGACTTGTGGACGGCGTCCCACTCCTCGCCGCTATTCGGATAGACCACCACCGGCTTCCCCGAGGACCGGGCGGCGGTCGCCACCAGATCCCGGGCATCCCCGGGCGGCAGGCAGTTGACGCCGACCGCTATGACCTCCGCGACGTCGGCCGCCATCGCGAACGCTTCCGCAACCGGCTCGCCGGCTCGGGTGGTCGTCGCGGAGGCGCAGGTCAGCGACAGCCAGCTCGGCACCCCACTGCCGTCGATCTCGCGCAGCAGCGCCTCGACCTCCGCCAGGCAGGGGATGGTCTCGATCGCCAGGACGTCGGCCCCGGCCTCCGCCAGCACCGTCAGTCGCGGCCGGTGCCACTGCTGAAGCTCGGTGACAGTCTTGCCATACGTACCGCGGAACTCAGAACCGTCGGCGAGCGTCGCCCCGTAGGGGCCGACCGAGGCAGCCACCCAGGTCTGGTCCGGGTCGACGGCCGCCTCCCGGGCCGCCGACGCCACGGCCACACTCCGCCGAAGCATGGTCTCGGCAGCCGCCCGGTCGACGCCGACGGCGGCCAGTCCTTCGAAGGAGAGCTGGTAGGAGCCGCTGATCGCCACCTGGGCCCCCGCCGCGAAGAACCGCCGGTGGGCTGCCTCGACGACCTCGGGCGCGTCCAGCAGCAGCTGACCCGACCACAGGATCCCGGTCACATCGCAGCCGCTCGACTCCAGCTCAGTGCCCAGTCCGCCATCCATCAGCACCGGGCCCGCCGCGATCGCGGCAGCCAGTGACCTTCTCCGTCCGGTCACGAAGTCACCGCCTCAGGAGGTCGCTGCCGACGGCTGCTCGTCGGCGGCGGGTGGCTCGGCACGGGTCGCCGAGGTCGGCTTCTTCTTCTTCAGCGCGGTCCCGGGTGGCGGGCCGGAGGAGAACAGCAGGCGTACCCACCGGTGCTGCGGCTGGGAGTCGACGAACAGCGCGCGGATCAGCAATGTCATCGGAATCGCCAGGATGGCACCGAGGCCGCCGAGCAGGAAGGTCCACACGATCAGGGCGAGGAAGGTGAGTGTGGTGTTGAGCTGGACGCGGTCACCGACGACCTTCGGCTGAATCAGGGTCTGCACCACCACGTTCAGCACCGAGTAGCCGATCACGATGATCACCGCCGTCTCCCAGCCGATGAGCAGCCAGGCGACCAGCGCCGGAGGCACCAGACCCAGCACGAAGCCGATGTTGGGAATGAAGTTGGTCACGAAGGCCAGCAACGCCCACAGCCAGGCGTACGGGATGTCGAGGGCGAGCAGCAGGATCCAGTCGAGGACGGCCACGATGGCACCGAAGGTCGCTGCGACCGCGAAATAGCTGCGCGTCGAGATGCCTAGATTCGCCAAGGCCCGACCGGTCGCCGGGCGCATCCGGACGACCAGGCGCAGCCGGGCGGAGAAGTCCGCGGCGTCCAGGGCCATGAAGAACACCAAGGCCGCCAGGAAGGCCAACATGGTCAGCACCGACGCAGACACCGACAACAGGGTGCTCGCCAGGTTCACCAGCCGGGCCGGCGAGATGATGGTGAAGATCTGCTGCACGTTGGTCGGATCGACCCCGAACTGAGCGGCGACCTGCGCAGCCAACCGAGCCACTTCGGTGAACTTGTCACCGTTCTCGGCCACGATCATCGCGAATCGGGCGAGCGCCAGATAAACGCAGACGCCGAGAAAGACGATCACGCCATAGACCAGCAGCATGCTGAGCACGATGGTGACACCCCTGGGGACTCGCCGCCGCTCCAACTCGGCCATCAGCGGTCGGAAGATCATCATCAGGAAGAAGGCCAGCAACACCGGGGCGATGATGGCGGCGGTCATCTTCATCGCCGCGCACACGATCACGATGCCGGCCAGCGTCAGCACCACGGTCGGGACCGAGGTCGTGGAACGCTGCTCGGGTTTGTAGCGGGGGTTCGAAGACGTGGCCATCGACCGACCTTTCCAGATGTCCGGGTGGCAGCGCGAATCCAGCCCGCCTGCTCAGAGCATCACCGTATCGGCATAGACCAGCCGCGGCACCAGCGACGGCCCGGCACCAACGGCGACCGGGTCACCGTCCAGCAGTTCATGCTCCTCGACCAGCACCCGCCAGGCCGTCTGTCGCGGATCGTCCTCCTCCTCGGCGATGGCCGTGCCCGGCCTACGCAGTCCAGGCCCATCGGGCAGTCGTACCGATCCGGTCCAGGTCGCCCGGTAGCCACCCGACTCGTCGACGCTGACCGCGAGCAGCAGGGCGGTGGTGACGGTCTGCCAGTCCAGATCACCGCCGCCGGCGGGCCGCGTCTGCACACTGGCCCGGACGGTCCGGGTCTGCTGCAGTCGCATCGCCCGGATGGCAGCGCCGCCGGTCGGACTGTCGGCACCCAGCTGGTCACCCGGCACCTCCGGCGGCACCTCGGGGAAGCGGAGCCAGTTGACCACCCCGGTCAGCGTCACCTGGATCTGCCCGGTGTCAGGTCGGCCCACCGTCAACGTCCGGGTCGGCAGCGGCTGCACCCAGCTGGTCAGCGCAACCGGCGACAGCGAGCAGCCGTCGATCGAGTGTGGCTGGTAGCGCGCCACCGCGAGCCGCAGGAACGGCCACAGCGCCGGGGTCTCCTGGACGGCGACGTCGACGAACCAGCGACCGGAGTCGGTGTCGTACTCCGGCTGATAGCCGAGGACTCGCACCGCCGGCCGACCACGTACGTCCCGCAGCGGCACCGATCCCGCCACCGTGACCGGCCGGCCTGCCGCTTGCGGCCAGCCACGATCGCGACTGCCCAGCGGGCGACCGCCGAGCGGTGGGCTGATCTGGAGCAGGCTGTCGGTGCCTGCGTCGGCCAGATCCTGGAGCAGCTGGTCGAGTCCGAGCAGCGGCGGCACGGTGGGATCGTTGGTTACGGCACCGCGACGCACGATCGGATCGGCGGCCCACAGACTGGTCGCCCCGTCCGGCGCCTGCTGAGCCTTGGGCTTCGATTCCATTCGGCCGGTGGCGGGATTGCGGACCCATTCGTTGGTGTCGAAGACGCAGACGCCGAGCAGCTCGCCGTCGCCGGAGGAGAACCAGGGCCGGGCCAGCCAGACCCGTACGCCGGAGCGTCGCACTTGCCGCCAGGCGAACGGATCCCCCGGCTCCGGACCGGATTCCCACTGCAGCAGCGGCACCGCATCGAGCACCACCGGAGCCGCCGGGCGGGCCGAGGACAAGATGTCGAGCACCACCTGCTCACCGGCCGACGGTTCGGTGGGAACCTGCTCGGGAGCGAAGTACTCCGCGTATCGGGTGCTCCCAGCCGGCAGGTAACTGACTCGCCGATAGTGGGTGTCGGCGAAGGTCTGCAGCGCCCGGTGGAAGCCGAGTCCACCGAGCTCGCCCGCGTACGGGCCGAACGGCTGGGCGTCGTAGAGAAAGAGCACGCCGGTACGCTGCCGCTCCCCGACTGCGGAGCGCACGACGACATCCGATTTGCTGACCTGCTCCGGACCGGCCGTGGTGGGATCGTCCACCTGTTCGGTCCAGGTCGCGGTGACCGTGAGCAGATCGGTGCTCGGTCCGTGCACGTCCACCAGGCCGCTGAGCAGCGCCACGCCACGGCCGGGCGGACGTTGCGCCACCGCGAGCCCGCGCAGTTGCGGCGGGGTCACCGGCACCGGCACCGCATGCACCAGCCGCAGGTCGGTGGCCGGCGTCAGCCACCAGCACCAGCCCGAGGACGCGGCGCGGGTCAGCGCGACCATCGCGGACAGTTCGTCGGGGGTGTAGCCGTCGGCTGGGTCGACGACACTGGCCAGCTGCGAGCGCCACAGCCCGAATCGGTCCAACTCTTGGGCGTCCACACTGCTCGCCAGCGCCACCCGGACCTGCTCGCCGGGCGGCAGAGTGACGACCACCTCGTGCCCGTTGACCTGCGCGTCGAGCTCGGTTCCCAGCTGGACGACCAGACGCAACGGCTGCCGAGTCGGCCAGTCGCCGGGATAGGGCACGCTGACCGCCTGCAGCGCACGCGGCTCCGGCAATCGGTGCGGGTCTCCTGCTTCATAGAAGATCAGTGAGACACCTTGGGCGTACGGGTCGGGCAGATAGGGCAGCCGGAGCGCATCGGTGTCGTGGATGACGTACTGGCCTTCGCCGATCGGTCTCCCCCGGTCATCGGCGATCTGCTCCAGCGTGGCCCGGTGCAGCGAGCCTGTGTCCGCGCCCGGGCGGTCGACCAGGGCTATCCCTGGCTGCTCGACGCTCGCGCGGGCATCGGTCAGGCTGGGCGCCTGTTGATCGAGCAGCGTGCCGCGCTCGGCCAGCGCGACGGCATAGAGACGGCTGATCTCGGCGGCATCGCCGGTGCCGATCGCGGTGTCGAACCGGCCGGCCGCCTCGGCCTCCAGCTGGGTCGACTTGGGTGGGGCGAGATGGCGCTCCGATGTCGACCTGGTGTCGGTGTCCGGTCCCTCGCCGATACCGGTCCGGACCACCAGCACTGCCGGCTGTTCACCGGTACCGAGCTGCTGACGGGGCACCAGCGCCGGCGGCGGCACCGGCTCCCACCGCAGATAGGGCCGCGGAGTGATCACGGTCGGCCGGGCCAGAGCCCGGACCTCGTCGGACAGCGCGAGATCGTCCTGACGGGTCAGCTCGGCAAACTGGTCGGCATCGATCTCCAGCTGAGGGCGTACCCGCGGCACGTCCCGCGCCGCGACCAGCACGTCGGTGGCCTCCCGCAGCCGGTCGAGCTGACGTTGCGCGCCGGAACGTGCCGGGCGGCCGGCAGCGGCCCGGTCCACCAGCGTCCGCAGAGTCTCGTCCAGCTCGGGCGAGCCGGTGAGCAGCTCTGCGGGCAGCCGCTGCCCGGGTCCCTCAGGCTGCTCGGCCCTCCGTAGCCGCTCGATCGCCAGGTCACGTTGGCGCGCGGCGACGCCCGAGCTGTCCCGTTGGCGGTACTGCTCCCGCAGTCGATCCAGATGTTGCCGGGCACGGTCGCGGGCCTCGGCATCCAGCCGTGGATCCACCGGCAGCGGCCTGCGCGGAGCCGGTGGCACTGAGTTGCCAGCCAGGTCAACAGCCAGCACCCGGAAGCTGTACGAGGTCCCGTACCGCAGCCGCGGCAGTGAGCCCGGCTCCACCCTCGTCTGGGTCTGTGCACCGTCGATGGGCTGGTCGGGCGGGGTCTGCACCACCTGCTCGGTCTTGCCGTCGGGACCCGGTGGGGAGACGTGCACGATGGTCAGTCCAGGCCGCGGTGCCGAGAGGCTCCAACCGTCCCAACCGGCCACCACCTCGTGGACGTAGTAGTCCTCGGTCGGCGCATCGGGTACGCGGTTGAGCGCCGAGAGCTGCAGGAACCCGACATCGGGATCATCGTCCAGGATCGGCGCCCCGTCCGGCTGACCGGTGACGGTGACCCGCCGCCGGTGCAGGCTGTGCCACTGCCGGGTCTTGTCGTCCCACACCTCGACCCGGATGCCGCGGACCAGATCGTCAAGCAGCAAGTCGCGGCCGTCGTCCGCCGCCAAGGTCTCGGCCTGCTGGACCCGGGCCCGCAGCTCACCCGCCCGGCCGGCCCGGGCAAGTGCGAAGCCGGTCGAACGTACAGTGCCCGGTGCGGAGGTCGCGGGATCACCGTTGGCCTCACTGGCGTACTGGCGGAGCAGGTTGCGGTGATACTGATCCAGCTTCAGACCGGAGGCGTCCGGATCCGCGTCCAGCACCACCCACTCCTGGTCGCCGAGCGGCAACGCACCTCCCACCCAGGCGTCGCTGGAGCGGGCGGCGAACACGGTGTCGCGGACCTCGACAGCGGTGCGGCGCGGCGGCAGCACCTCCAGATCCGGATGGGTGGAGGTGACGGTCACGCTCACCCAGGTCGCCCCGGCGAGTGCGGCGCGGGCCTCCGCCGGGTCCACCCCGTCGATGACGACATCCAGGGCGAGCCCGAGCCGGCGCAGCAGCGCGGGTGTGGCGCCGAAGGAGGCGAGCTTGGTGTGGACGTCGTGCTCGGGTCGGTCCGGCCGCGGTGGCGGGCTCGCATCGGGATCGAAGTCCGGCGGCGGATCAGGCTGCGGATGCTCGGGCCGCTCGTAGTAGCGGCGCATGGCGTGCGCATCGGCGATCAGCTGAAGTGTGGGGTCACGGAGCGGGCCACCGCCCACCAGCCGATCCAGTTGCCGGGTGAGGCGGGCGTCGGCATCGCGATCGTCGAGCAGCTGCTGGATCGGTGACACCACGTCGGAGATCTCGCTGTCGTAGGGCGTCAGTGGCGGCAGTTCCCGGTCATGGCGCCGGTCGCTCTCCCAGTCGGGCGGCTCGGTGAGCGGGCCCAGCGTGGCCAGCCCTTGCCGTACGCGTTGCGCGACCACCGTCGCAAACCGGCGGGCCCGCTGGTCGGCGCCCGCCAGCAACACCCGGCCCGGCCCGTTCGGGTCGAGTTCGGCCAACCTGGTGAGCAGATCCTCGGCGAGCGGGTTCCCGGCCAGCCGGGGCCGGGCGGCCGGCGCGGCGGTGATGGCCGCCAGCTGCAGATCGACGGCATGGTCACTCATCCGGCTGGCGGGGTTGGTCCGCCAGGTCTTCTCCGACAGCTTCGGGCTCGGGAAGGGCGCGACCGGCGTGTGATCGGGCAGCACCGCCGCCCACGCTTCGGGAGTCGCGAGCGGCGAGACGATTCGCAACGGCAACTCGGCGGCCGGGTTCAGCGAGGTGGTCAGACTCAGCGAGCACCCGGCCAGGGTGGTGAGCCAATCGGCCGCCGCAGGATAGTCCGACAGCAGCACACCGTCCCCGACCAGCTTGTGCGTGAGGAACACCGTCAGCTGGAACGGGGCGTTGTCGGTGAGCGAGTACGGCAGCGCGGTCGCCAAAATCGTTGTGGTCACGGGGTCACCTCCGCGGGGACGGGAGCGAAGGCGTCGCAATAGAGCGCCCAGTCGGCGTTCAGGCCATCGGTCTCCGACGGCGGCATGATCTCCTTCAGCGTCGGGTCGCCCTTGGAGCCGGCCAGCTTCCGCTCCACCGAGATCTCCACCGAGGCGGAGAAGAACAGCACCTCGACCTCGACCACCAAGGACGCCCGGCCGATCAGCTTGCCGGTCTCGAAGTGGTAGGTGAGCGAGAGCTCCAGCGTGATCGAGGCGCTGATCAATCCGAGCACGTCGACCTCGCCGCGGATCCGGAAGTACGCCGTCAGCAGCCCCTTGTCCGACTCCAGCCGCAGATAGACCCCGACCGCGATCGACACCGAACCGGAGGCAACGCCCAGGTCCACCGACAGGCACGCACAGGCCTCCAGGCCGAGTTCCAGCAGCACCAGACCCTTGGGTGAGGCCCGCAGCGCCAGCCAACCACCACCCCCGATGCACATGACGGTGAGCCGGAACGGCGAATCCTTGCTGCAGAAGTGGAATCCGACCGTGAGCGCATCGCCCAGGAACGGCACTCGGGCATCGGCACCGAGCGAGATGTTCTCCAGGCTGAACACGCCCACCGACACATTCGGCAGGGTCAGGTCGAAGCCCGCGGTCACGCCCTCGGGCGCCACGTCGACGTACGGCGGGTCGGCGAAGCCGTCGAACGGGATCAGCTCCCGCAGCCGGTCGACGAACGAGAGCGGGCCGAGGAAGCCGATCCCGCCGAACACGACGTCGACCTCCGCCTTGCCGGCCGAGCCGGCCCGGAACCCGATCCGGCGGAACATCAGCTTCATCAGCCCGCCGGAACCGGTGCCGATCAGATTGAGGTCGAAGTCGACGATCTCGGCGAGGATGTCGACCGCCGGCGGCGCGCTCGCGGAGGCCCGGACCTCGACGTCGAGGTGCAGCGGGTGATCGCTGTGCGGGAAGAAGATGTTCGGTACGCCGGACAGCCCCCACGGTTTGATCTTGGGTCGCCAGGACAGCTGAGCCGTGACCTGGCCGCCGGCGAGACCCTGAAACAGCCGCGCCAGACCGGCCGCATCCGAGGCGAGCTCGGTCAGCGTCTTGAGCGTTTGGACCGGCTTGCTGAGCGCGGAGCGGACCGCCGCCGGCACCCCGGGAAGTCCGATGGCGGTCAGCAGCGGGTCCAGATCGCCGGCCAAGGCGACGGCGGCGGCACTGACGGCCTCGGGCTGGTCGGGCAGGTTGCGCACCGCGGCGATCAGCGCGTCGGCATGCGACGTCAAGGCCGCGGTCTGCGCGTCGAGCGCATCCTTGGCTTGCTGCGCAACGGCCTTCGCTCCGTCGTGTGCTCCGTCGGCGACCTCGGCGGCCAGCCGTTGCTGCGCCTCCTCGAGTGCCGCCTTCAGCCGCTGGGCTTCGGTCAGCAGTTTGGTGACGGCGTCCAGCGCGTCGGAGACGAAGGCCGGTGCCTCATCGAGCCCGGCGGCCTCGAGCAACTCCAGCAGACTGAACAAGCCGAACAGCTTGGGCATCGCGGCGCCGAGGAAGGCGGTCGGATCGAAGGTGCCGGTCTGCAGCGGCGAGCCTCCGGTGCCCTTGTCCCCCACCGCGCCGAGGCCGCGCGAGACGGCGTTGACCACCAGATTCGGTGCCACGAAGCCGCCCGAGCGATCGGAGCCGGAGGTGAAGTCCACGGCCGGCGGAGAACTGGCGAGGGACAAGATCAGCTCGCCCGCATTGGGGTGCCCAGGGCCGGGTTTGGTATCGATCGTCCGGCTCGGCAGTCCGAAGTCCAGGTACGGCTTGGCCAGCACCAGATCGACCGCCGGCGCCTGCGGTGCGAGATGCCGCATCGACGGCAGCACCGCGCGCAGCTGCTTCAGACGCGGCCGCGAGGTGACGTTGGCGGCATCCAGATCGCCGGTGAAGATCAGGTGCGTGGTCTCCACGGCAGTGTCGCCGGTCTCGACCGGCGGGGCGACCGACAGGGTCTGGCCGCGCCCCTGGATCTGCTGCACCGCCTCGTACAGCCCGGGCGCCTGGTCTCCGTTGATCAGCATCGGGCGCCGCAGCCGCAGGCTCATTCCGGCCTGGACGAAGACCAGCGGCGCGGCCCAGGTCCGGACTTCGCCGGCCCGGTCCACGGTCGTCAGGGTGAAGGTGAAGGGCGTGCCGGCACGACGCGGGATGAAGGGGCTCTGGTCGCCGTCCTCGGCCGGCACGTCGAGGTCGGGGGTGACCAGCGGACTGAGGGTCACCTGGGCGAACGGATTGTCGCGATCGGCGCCGTACCCGCGGGTCGGTTGCCGCACGATGATGAACCAGCGCTGCCACAGATAGGCGACCGGCCGGTCGCGGTGTTTGATCTCCCGCTCGCTGATCTTGACCAGGTAGGCGCGGTGCCCGAACGGGAACAGGAAGCCCGGATAGACCACCCGGACGTAGCCGTCGCGACCCATGAAGGCCTGATGCCGGTAGTCGACGATGCTGGCCGGCAGCTCCCAGGACTGCTTCCAATCCAGCCAGGCGCCGAGGCTGGACAGCGCCAGGTTGCTGACCAGCAGCGGCTTGTCGGCGTTGGCGGCGAGACCGCCGTGGGTCTGCGCCACGATCGCGGTCCGATCGGAGGAGATCAGCGGCTGGGTGAAGCCCGGTGGCGGGCTGTCCTTGTCGGCGTTCCAGAGGCCACGGACGATGCGCTGCTTCTCGTCGGTGTCGTCCAGGGTGCCGTCGTCCCGGCGTACGGTCAGGTGGCTGCGCCACAGCTCGGTCCGGTCCGGAGCCGGCCCCACCGGTGTCGGGGAGTGACGGAAGGCGTTCTGGCTGCTGGGCGAGACGATCAGGTGGTACGGCGCCTCGATCGCGGTCTCGTCGGCGGCCGGTGGACGTGGGCCGCCATTGCCACTGGATTCACCCGCGGGCGTGGCATTGGCCGCGACCCGGAGCCGGAGGGTGGGCAGCGCGGTCAGGATCGAGCCGAGGTCGTAGTCGATCCGGGTGCCGTCGGGGATCTCGTACGCCAACCGGGTCGGCCCGGCCGCGACGTGACCCGAGGGTCCGCTCGGCACAGGTGGCGGCGGGATGGCGCCGGCCTGCCAGACCTGCTCACCGAGATGCTGCGGCGGAAAGTGCACGATCAGCTGGGCATCCGGACCGGCCACCAGTTCGGCGCCATTCTCGGTCGGCTCGAGGTGACAGCCCGGCGCCTCCAGGCGGAGGTCGATCAGGTCGCGTACCCGCAGCAACCGAACATCGACCTGAGACTCTCTGTCACGTGGATCCGGCTCACCCATCTGACATCGCCCCCCGGTTACCAAGGTCTACTCCGCGCAAGAGCCGCGCGCTAGGGGGCGAGTACGGCCGAATGGGCAGACTACGGGGCAGCAGATTGCCCGATCGGGCAGGAAGACGTCAGCAATGCGTCAGGAATACAGCCAGCCGGTCTTGGCGTAGTAGTAGTTTCCGGCGGCCGTCTTGAGTCGGAAGGTGAAGGACTGCCGGGTGTCGCTGCGTACCGTGATCTTCTCTTCGAAGGCGTACTTGGTGCCGAGCGAGTAGTAGTCGAACCCGGTCTGACAGTTCCACTTCTTCGTCTTCGTGACGTACTTGCAGCTCGCTCCGCTCAGCCAGACGGTCCGCTGGTATTCGCTGCCGACGTACAGGCAGTAGATGCCCCCTTCGGGGACCCGCCACACCTGCATCGTGGCGTAGTCGAGCACCTTGCCGTCGCGTTTGAAGGACACCGTCTTGACCCGGACCAGATCACCCCGAGCGCAGGTCTCCGTCGCGGTCGAGGCAGCGGCTGTGGTGGTCAGCGGGTTGATCGCGATCGTCGACGCCAGCAGCGCCAACACGGCAACGATCACGGCGACGGTGCGGCGGGTCCAGACGCGCATGAGGTCGATCCTTTCGAACGGCGGCCTCCTCGGCCTGACCCGGCGTACGGGTATGGCGGCCCATCATCGCAGGGCGGGAGTCAGTCCGGCGACCCGGCGCTGTCGCGAGCTTGGACGAAGGCGGCGACGCACCGGCGGATCTGGTCCTCGGCGTGGGCTGCGGACAGCTGCACCCGAATGCGGGCCGCGCCGCGCGGCACCACCGGGAAGCTGAACGCCGTGACATAGACCCCGTGGCGCTGCATCTCGGCGGCGATCCGGGCGGTGAGCGCAGCATCGCCGAACATGACAGGGATGATCGGGTGCTCTCCAGGCAGCAAGTCAAAGCCCTCGGCCTCCATCAGCGACCGGAAGAGCCTTGCGTTGCTCTGCAGCCGCTGGCGCAGTTCGCCGGAGCCCTCGATCAGGTCCAGCGCAGCCAGGGTGCCGGCCACGATGGCCGGGGCAAGCGTGTTGGAGAACAGGTATGGCCGGGATCGCTGCCGCAGCAACTGCACGATCTCCCGATGTGAGGAGACGTAGCCACCAGAGGCGCCGCCGAGCGCCTTGCCGAAGGTGCCGGTGTAGACGTCGACCCGATCGGAGACCCCGCACAGCTCCGGCGTACCGGCGCCGTGCTCGCCGATGAACCCGACGGCGTGGGAGTCGTCGACCAGCACCAAGGCGTCATAACGATCGGCGAGGTCGCAGATCTCCGCCAGCGGCGCGATGTAGCCGTCCATGGAAAAGACCCCGTCGGTGACAATCACTCGGAACCGGGCATCGGCGGCGAGTTGGAGTTGGCTTTCGAGGTCGGCCAGGTCACGGTTCCGGTAGCGGAATCGGCGTGCCTTGGACAGCCGGATGCCGTCGATCAGGGAGGCGTGGTTCAAGGCGTCGGAGATGATCGCGTCCTCGGGTCCGAACAAGGTCTCGAAGACTCCCCCGTTGGCGTCGAAGCAGGAGGAGTACAAGATCGTGTCCTCGGTGCCCAGGAAGCTCGACACGCGCCGTTCCAGTTCCAGGTGCTGATCCTGGGTGCCGCAGATGAACCGTACGCTGGCCAGCCCGTAGCCCCACTCGTCGAGCGCCTGTTTAGCCGCTGCGACCAGCCGGGGGTCGTCGGCCAGACCCAGGTAGTTGTTGGCGCAGAAGTTGAGCACTCGGTTACCTGCGACGTCGACCTCGGTGCCCTGCGGGCCGGCGATCCCCCGTTCCCGCTTCAGCAACCCCGCGCCTTCGATTCCGGCGAGCTCGGCTTCGAGGTGGTCCTTGAGTGCCCCGTACATCACAACTCCGTCCAGTCGAGAATGATCTTGCCCGTGCCCGCGGCAGCCGCCGCGGCGAAGCCGGACTCCCAGTCGGCGGCAGGGATCCGGCGAGTGATGATGGAGCCGATGTCTTCGCGCAGCTGGGCGCTGGTCTGCAGCATCGCGCCCATCGCGTTCCAGGTCTCGAACATCTCCCGACCGTAGATGCCACGGATGGTCAGCATGTGAGTGACCACCTTGCCCCAGTCGATCGGGAACGGCTGACTCGGCAGACCGAGAATGGCGATCCGTCCACCGTGGTGCATGTTGTCGATCATGTCCGGCAGTGCACTCGCCGAGCCGCTCATCTCCAGACCGACGTCGAAGCCCTCGCGCATGCCCAGCTGACGCTGGGCGTCGCTGACCCGGCCGGTGGAGACGTCGATGACCGCGTCCGCGCCAAGGCGCCGCGCCATTGCCAGCCGTGGCTGGCTCACGTCAGTGGCGACGACGAACCGGGCGCCGACGTGCCGCGCGATGGCGATCGCCATCAGGCCGATCGGGCCACAGCCGGTGATCAAGACATCCTCGCCTGCCAAGCGGTACGCCAGCGTGGTGTGCACGGCGTTGCCTAGCGGATCGAAGATCGCCCCGAGATCGGGATCGATGTCGGCGTGATGGACCCAGACGTTGCTGGCCGGCAGGGACAGGTATTCGGCGAAGGCCCCGTCGCGCTGGACCCCGAGACCGATGGTCCGGATACACATCTGGCGGCGACCGGCCCGACAGTTGCGGCAGGTGCCACACACGATGTGCCCTTCGCCGGAGACGCGATCGCCGACGGCGACGTCATGGACCAACGGCCCGACCTCGACCACCTCGCCGTAGAACTCATGACCTGGGATCAGCGGCGTAGTCACCGCCGACGCAGCCCAGTCGTCCCAACGCTGGATGTGCAGATCGGTACCGCAGATACCGGTCCGATGGACGCGGATGATCACCTCGTCGGGACCGGCGACAGGGTCGGGGCGGTCCACGAGTGCCAGCCCTGGCTCCGGAGTCGGCTTGAAGAGCGCCTTCACAACCACCAGTAGACGACCGGGCTTTGGTGAAGATCAAGCGCATCTTTCTGTACTGTTATGTAAGTAAATGCTTCACAGTAAGGCGGCGGCGAGATGGAGATCCACCAACTGCAGATTCTGCGGGAGCTGGGTGCGCTGGGGAGCGTTTCTGCGGTAGCAGAGGCGCTCGAGGTCAGTCCGTCAGCGGTCTCACAGCATCTGGCGTCACTGCAACGCGGGTTCCAGACTCCGCTCACCCGCAAGCAGGGCCGCACCTTGGTCCTCACCGAGGCTGGGGCGGTGCTCGCAGCGGCCGGGGTAAGCGTGGTCGACGCGATGGCCGCCGCTCGGACGGCCGTCGAGGAGTTCGAGCAGACCAGGGTGGGCAAGGTGACGGTGAGTGGGTTTCACAGCGCCGGTCAGGCCCTGTTCGGTGGTCTGATCCGCGACTTGGCTGCCCATCCGCCTGGCCCGGAACTGTACTTCAGCGACGAGGACGTTGCGCAGGACGACTTCCCGCGCCTGACCGCTCGCTATGACCTGGTGCTGGCGCATCGGCTGGAGCACAGTCCGCCCTGGCCGAGCACTGGATTGCGGGTGGTCCCGCTGCTCAGTGAGCCCTTGGACGTCGCCCTCGCTGCCGACCATCCGCTGGCCGAGCGAACCACCCTAACCTCGGTGGATGTCGCCGGCGAACGGTGGGTGACGAGCAGGCACGGCTACTCCCCCGACGATGTACTGGATGCGGTCGCCGCGGTTGCCAACCGCAGCCTCGAGGTGGTGCACCGGATCAACGACTATGGAGCCGCATCGGCGGTGGTCGCCGCCGGCAACGTCATCTGTCTGTTGCCCCGCTTCACCTCGCCCGCCGCTCACGACGATCGGATCGTGCTGCGCCCACTGACCGACGTCGCCGCCGTACGCAGCATCGACGTACTCGCCCGACCGGAGACACTGCGGCGCCGCTCCGTACGCCTGGTCGTCGCCGCGCTGCGTCGCGTCGTCGACGACCTCACCCAGGGGCAATGTCACGGTGGTTCGGGTGGTCGGCTGCGGTAGTGGTGTCCGGTGGGGGTGGTGATCTCGACGGTGTGAGTGTCGGTGTCGATGATCTGGACGGTCCAGCCGGGGAGTTCGCGGATGTAGTTGCCGCGTTCACACACCCCACGCCCATTCATCCCGGTGGTGGGTCCGCCGTCGGCATGCCGGTGGATGTGGTCGAGGTGCCGGATCGGC
>Ga0209793_1001243_pt1 | contig 17442 bp, 13 predicted proteins | sample EBPBio122009_DNA_FD_185863 | JGI IMG/M metagenome (GOLD analysis project Ga0209793, IMG submission 185863) | Wastewater treatment Type I Accumulibacter community from EBPR Bioreactor in Madison, WI, USA - Reactor 1_2/2/2009_ DNA (SPAdes) (version 2) | ecosystem: Engineered > Bioreactor > EBPR >... | reverse complement strand
GACGGCTGGCGTGTCGGATGGCATGGTCGCGCAGGATACCGTGCGATGGCGTGCGGAGCGGCGGTTCATGCGCCGGCCGGTTTGCATCGATGCACTGCGGCTATCCTGCGGTCATCAGTTCTGCAGACCGGAGTCTAGCCATGCGCCGTGCCGCCCTGGCCCTTGCCCTCGTGTTCGCCGTGGCGCCCGCCTTCGCCGGGCAGGAAGAGGACGCACGGGCCGCCAATGCGATCCGCGTGCTCAACGACAGCCTGGCGATCCCGGAATCGGCGATTCCCGACAAGCTGCTCGACGAGGCGCGCGCGATCGTCATCGTCCCCGACACGATCAAGGCCGGGCTGGTCTTCGGCGGCCGTCGCGGACTGGGGCTGATGTCGGTGAAGAATCCCGACAACACCTGGTCCAATCCCGCGTTCGTCAAGCTGGTCGGTGGCAGCGTGGGCCTTCAGGCGGGCGTGCAGGCCGCGGACGTGATCCTGGTGTTCCGCAGCGATCGCGGCGTGGCCGACATCGTCAACGGCAAGTTCACCCTCGGCGCGGATGCGGCCGTCGCCGCCGGCCCGGTCGGCCGCAACGCCGCCACCGCCACCGATGGCCAGCTCAAGGCCGAGATCTGGTCCTGGTCGCGGGCCCGCGGGCTTTTCGCCGGCATCGCGCTGGATGGCGCGATGCTGAAGATCGACGACGAGGCCAACCAGGCCATGTACGGGCAAGGGGCCACACCGCGCATGATCTTCGAGGGCCGCGCGCCGCAATCGGGCGGGGCACAGGCCGCTGCCGTCCGCGATGCGCTGGAGGAAGCCACCGCCACTGCGCGCGCACGTCGAGGCGAATCCGCTCCCGCCGCGCAGCAGCCCGCTGCGCCGGCGGCAAGCCCGGCCGCGCCCGCCCCTGCCGGGGAAGCGGGCGAGGTCAAGACCACTCCGCTGCCGTAACCGCGGCGCGGGCGTGCGCTATCCTTCGCATTCCCTTCGTTTCCCGCTGGAATCCTGGCCATGATTGGTTGGCGCGAACTCCTCATCCTCCTGGTGATCGTGTTGCTGGTGTTCGGCGCCAAGCGGCTGCGCAACATCGGCGAAGACCTCGGCAGCGCCGTCAAGGGCTTCAAGAAAGGCATGCAGGAACCCGATCGCCTGCCCGATGCCCGTGACGGGCATGACGACCCGGCACGCCGCGAAGACGCATCGCAAGACCGCGTTCCGCCGCGCGACGCCTGACCGGGCGGCGACGCGCGTCGCCCGCCGACCACGATGTTCGAAATCAGCTTCCCCGAACTCATCATCCTCGCCGTGGTGGCGCTGCTGGTGCTGGGCCCCGAGCGCCTGCCGCGCGCCGCGCAGTTCGCCGGCCTGTGGGTGCGCCGCGCGCGCGCGCACTGGCATGCGGTGAAGAGCGAGTTCGAGCGCGAGCTGGCCGACGAGGAACTGCGCCGCAGCCTGGCCGCGACCCGCGAAGCCATGCAGGACGCCGAGACCGCGCTGCGCGACGGCATCGCCCGGGCGGACGCCGTCGGCCGCGAGGCGCTGGCAGCGCCCGCTGCGGCCGAGCCGACGACAGCGACGGATGCCGCGGCGCCGGACGACCGCACGCCCGGACCCGCGGATGCGCACGATGCGTGACGCGGCCGGAGAACACGGGGCCGGCAGCAGCTGGCTGTCGCATCTGGTCGAACTGCGCGCACGGCTGTTGAAGGCCACCGTCGCCGTGATCGTGCTGTTTGCCGTGTTCGCGGCCCTCAGCGACCGCCTCTACAGCCTGCTGGCCGCGCCGATGCTGGACGTGCTGCCGGCCGGCAGCCAACTGGTCGCGATCGATCCGCTGACGCCCTTCTCCACCCCGCTGCGGCTGGCCCTGTACCTGGCGCTACTGGGGGCGGCGCCGGTGCTGCTGTACCAGGCGTGGGCCTTCATCGCGCCGGGCCTGTACCGGCGCGAGCGGCGCGTGGCCGCGCCGCTGCTGGTGTCGTCGATGCTGCTGTTCTACGCCGGGTGCGCCTTCGCCTATTTCGCGCTGTTGCCGGCGATGTTCAAGTTCCTCGCGATGACGCGACCCGAAGGCGTTACGATCATGCCGGACATCGCCCGCTACCTGGACTTCGTCGCGGTGATTTCGCTGGCGTCCGGGCTGAGCTTCGAGGTGCCGGTGGCGACCGTGATCCTGGTCCTGATGGGCTGGGTGACGCCGAAACAGCTCGCCAACGCGCGCGGCTACGCGATCATCGTGATCTTCACCATCGCCATGATCATCACCCCCGGCGACGGCGTGTCGATGGTGATGATGGCCATCCCCATGTGCCTGCTGTACGAGGCCGGGATCCTCGCCGCCTCGTTGCTGCGGCGTGGCGGGAACGATGCGCCCGCGGCCTGACGGCCGCGCTCAGGCTTCCAGCTGGTGCATCGGCGCAGGCGGCGGCACGGTGCTGTCGCCGCTATCGCCGAAGGTGTCGCGCCAGATCAGGTAGCCGCCGCCGCAGACCACCACCAGCACCGCCGAGACGAACGCGAACCCGGCCAGCAGGCCGACCGCCAGCGCCAGGGCGCTGGACACCATCCCCAACGCGACCAGCACCACGCTGCCGACCAGGGTGACGACGATCGCCGCCAGCGCCGTCGCCGTGAGGAACAGCGCGGCGGCCAGCAGGTTCGGCAACAGGTTGCGCCAGGTCGCGCTGAACGCCGCGCGCGCGGCATCGGCGAAAGAGCGCCCGGACAGCGCCACGCAGGCGATCCCCAACAGCAGCACCGTCACGGTCACGTAGTTGTACAGCGCCTGCCAGGCGAACAGCGCGAACGGGTGCGCGACCGGCGGCAGCGCCGGCGGCGTCTGCTGCTGCATCACCGCGTCGGCGAACTGCGAATAACCATGCATGAACTCCTCGCCGACCAGGGCATTGGCGACCAGGCCGCCGATCCACATGAAGCCCACCTGCAGCGCCCCGAACGCGGCCAGCCGCCCTGCCTTGCCGTCGCGGATCGGCTGGAACAGGTCGCGCGCGCGCGCCGGCCGCCCGGCTTCCACCTCGCGGATGACGTGCATCAGGCCGCCGACCAGCATCGGGATCAACGCGAACAGCGCGATCATCAACAGCAACATCGTCGCCATCTGGGCGACACTCAGCTGCCCGGCTTCCATCGCCTGGCCTGCGGACATCAGCGTCATCAGAAGGCCGGCTGCCATCATCACGAGATAGAGAGTGCCAATCAGCAGCAACGCGGCGCCGAAGATCGCCCGCGGGTTGCGCGCGCCCAGGTTGATGGCTTGCACGAACCAAGCCCAGCCACGGGCGGGCGGTTGCGGTCGAATCTGCATGTGGATTCCAGGGAGTGTGGAGGGCGGGCGTCAGCCGGCGTTGCGCCGGGCCAGACGCACGAATTGTCGCAGGATGCCGCGCGCCGAGGGAGTCGCCCGCACCGCCGCATGCACGACCCGCGGGTTTCGCCCCTCCCGGCGCAACGCCGGCGCGCGGGCGGCGATATAGCCCCGCATGTGGCGGGCGGAGAACTCGGGATGGAACTGCACGCCCCAGGCCCTGTCCGAGAAACGCAGGGCGGCGCAGACGTCAAGGTCCGTGGCGGCCAGCACTTCAGCACCGGCGGGCGCGACCAGCACGCTTTGCAGGTGGGTCATCTGCACCGGGAAAACGACCGGCGCACCGGCGAACAATGGATCGCCGGCGGCAGCGGCGTTGCAACGCAATTCGACCGTACCCATCTCGCGGCCGGCCGGATTGTCGCCCACGGTCCCGCCCAGCGCATGCGCGATCAACTGGTGCCCGTAACAGATGCCGAAGGTCGGCGTGCCGGCATGGATGGCATCGCGCAGCCATCCGGCGGTCGCTTCGCTCCAGGGCCGGCGATCGCTGACCATCGCGCCCGAGCCGGTGACCAGCACGCCGGCAAAGGCCCGGAACGGCGGTGGAGCGATGCCGGATTCGACATCCACCTCCACCACCTCCCCGGCACGCAGCCCGGCGGCCACGCGGATCCAGTGCGGAAAACCGCCGCGGCGGCGCATCGGCGCCACCGGCGTGCCGGTCTGCAGGATGAGGAACGGAAGCGACATCGACGTCAGAGCCATGGTGAGACCGCATTTATACTAATGAAATCGAATTGCCGGCCACCGAAATGCCCGCCGACCGCGTGTCCATCACCTTCCAGGAACTCATCCAGCGCCTCAACGCCTATTGGGGTGGACAGGGCTGCGTGCTGATCCAGCCGCTCGACCTCGAAGTCGGTGCCGGCACCTTCCACCCCGCCACCTTCCTGCGCGCGCTGGGCCCGGAGCCGTGGAACGCGGCCTATGTGCAGCCTTCGCGCCGACCGACCGACGGCCGTTACGGCGAGAACCCCAACCGCCTGCAGCGCTACTACCAGTACCAGGTGGTGATGAAGCCTTCGCCCGACAACATCGTCGAGCTGTATTTCGATTCGCTGAAATCGTTGGGCGTGGATCCCGAAGTTCACGACCTGCGCCTGGTCGAGGACAACTGGGAATCGCCGACGCTGGGCGCCTGGGGCCTGGGCTGGGAGGTGTGGCTGAACGGCATGGAGGTCACCCAGTTCACCTGGTTCCAGCAGGCCGGCGGCCTGGAGTGCAGGCCGGTGCTGGGCGAGATCACCTACGGCCTCGAGCGCCTGTGCATGTACCTGCAAAACGTGGACAACGTGTTTGACCTGGTCTGGACCTACGGCCCGGACGGCACGCCGGTGCATTACCGCGATGTCTACCACCAGAACGAAGTCGAGCAGAGCACCTACAACTTCGAATATGCCGATGTCGATGAGCTCTTCCATCGTTTCGATGCGTGCGAGCGCGAAGCCCTCAAGCTGGTCGAAGCCAACCTGCCGCTGCCCGCGTACGAACAAGTGATGAAGGCCTCGCACAGCTTCAATCTGCTGGATGCGCGTCGCGCGATCAGCGTGACCGAGCGCCAGCGCTACATCCTGCGCGTGCGGAACCTGTCGCGTGCGGTGGCGGAAAGCTATTACGCGCAGCGAGAAAAGCTCGGCTTTCCCGGTTTGAAAAATCCAGGCCTGAAGCAGGAGGCCGCGCGATGAACATGCAGCCACTGCTGATTGAATTGGGTACCGACGAATTGCCGGTCAAGGCCTTGCCGGGCCTGGCGCAGGCGTTCTTCGATGGTGTCGTTGCCGGTCTGGAGAAGCGCGGCGTCGCCATCGACCTGGGCGATGCGAAACCGCTCTACACACCGCGCCGCCTCGCCGTGCTGCTGCCGGGCGTGGCGAGCGAGCAGCCCGAGCAAAGAAGCGAAGTGCTGGGCCCGTATCTCAACATCGCGCTTGATGCCGAAGGCCAGCCGACCAAGGCGCTGCAAGGCTTCGCGGCCAAGGCGGGCGTGGAATGGGATGCGCTTGAGAAAACCAGCGACGCCAAGGGCGAACGTTTTGTCCACCGTGCGGTGAAGCCGGGCGTGGCGACCGCGGCGCTGCTGCCCGAAATCGTCAACGAGGCGGTCGCCGCGATGCCGATTCCCAAGCCGATGCGCTGGGGCAATCATGCTTACGCCTTCGCGCGCCCCGTGCACTGGCTGGTGATGCTGCTGGGCAACGAGGTCGTCGAAGGCGAGGTGATGGAGATCCGCGCCGGCCGCAAGACGCACGGACATCGCTTCATGCATGCGAGTGAGGTGGAGATCGTTTCGCCCGGGGCCTATGTGGAAACGCTGCGTGGTGCCAGCGTGCTGGTCGATGCCGACGAACGCCGCGCCCGCATCGTCGAGCAGGCAGAGGCCGCCGCACGCGGCGTGGACGGCAACGTGCACATCGGCGCCGACTTACTGGAGGAAGTGAACGGTCTGGTCGAATGGCCCGTGGCCGTGTGCTGCGCGTTCGAGCGCGAGTTCCTGCAGGTGCCGCAGGAAGCGCTGATCTCGACGATGGAGTCGAACCAGAAGTTCTTCCCGGTGCTCGACGGCGACCATCGCCTGACCGAGCGTTTCATCGGCATCGCCAACATCGAATCGAAGGACGTGGCCGAGGTCCGCAAGGGTTACGAGCGCGTCATCCGCCCGCGCTTCGCCGACGCCAAGTTCTTCTTCGACGAGGATCTGAAGCAGGGGCTGGCGTCGATGAACGAAAGGCTCGCCAGCGTGAAGTACCAGGACAAGCTGGGCACGGTGGCCGACAAGGTGGCGCGGGTAGCCGCGCTGGCCGCATCCCTCGCCCCGCAGGTCGGCGTGGATCCGGCGCTGGCGCGCCGCGCCGCGGAGCTGTCCAAGGCGGACCTGCAGTCGCGCATGGTCAACGAGTTCCCCGAGCTGCAAGGCGTCGCCGGCCGCTACTACGCCAGCGCGATGGGCGAGCCGGGGGAAATTTCTTCCGCCATCGACGAGGCCTACCAGCCGCGCTTCGCCGGAGACGACATCGCGCTCTCCGGCGTGGGCAAGGTGCTGGCGATCGCCGAGCGCCTGGACACGCTGGCCGGCGGTTTCGCCGCGGGGCTGAAGCCGACCGGCAACAAGGATCCGTTCGCGCTGCGGCGCAATGCGCTGGGCCTAGCGCGGACGGTCATCGAGTCAGGTGTCGATCTCGATATTTTGAATCTGCTCGCCAAGGCGGTGTTCGCGGCGCATGTCGCGATTGGCAAGGTTGATCTGACCCAACGAGAAAAAATCGCTGCTATTGCCGAAGCCAATGGCTTCGAATTGTTGGACGACAGCAATCTCGGATTGCGTGTTCATATCCCGGGTGGCGATCTCAAGGACCTCTACGACTTCATCCTCGACCGCCTGCGCGGCTATTACGCGGACAAGGGTGTGCCCGCCTCGCACTTCAATGCCGTCGCCGAGCTGAAGCCCGCATCGCTGTACGATTTCGACCGCCGCATCGGCGCCATCGGCACCTTCGCGCAATTGCCGGAGGCCGCCGCGCTGGCCGCGGCCAACAAGCGCATCGGCAACATCCTCAAGAAAGCCGACATCGCCATCCCGTCGATGGAAGACCCGGCGCTGCTGCACGAGGCGGCGGAGCTGGCGCTGGCCGAGGCGGTGGAGGCGGCCTACGGCGAAACCGGCCACGCGCTGGCGCACGCCGATTACGTGGCGGTGCTGGCCCGGCTGGCGCGGCTGCGCCCGCAGGTGGACGCGTTCTTCGACGCGGTGATGGTCAACGTGGACGATCCGGCGATCCGCGCCAACCGTCTGGCCCTGCTCAAGCGGCTGGCCGGGCGCCTGGGCAGCGTGGCGGCGATCGAGCACCTGTCGGCCTGAGGCGCGGCTGCGCGATTCAGCCGACATCACCGGAACCGATACGGCTGGCCGGTATCCTTCCCGGATGACCCCCCGGATGCCACGCTTGTCGCCCCGTTGCGCCGTACTCGCGCTCGCGTTTCCCGCCTTCGCGGTACAGGCGGGAACCGTATCGCGGGTGGAGATCCGCGGTCTGGACGAGGCCATGACCGAGAACGTGCGGATCGCCCTCTCGCTCGGGGACGCCATTGGCAAGACCGTCGGCGACCGCCGCCTCGACTACCTGCTGGACGTCGCCGAAGAGGAGACCCGCGAGGCGCTGGAGCCGTTCGGCTATTACTCGCCGAAGATCGGCGTCAGCCGCAGCGGCGGCGACGATGCCATCGTGGTCGTCGTCGATGTCGCGCCCGGCGAGCCGGTGCGGGTCCGTCGCGAGGACGTGTTCATCAGCGGCGAAGGCGCGGCCGACCGTTACCTGCGCGACGAGCTGGAGGGGTTCCTGCCTGCTCCCGGCGACGTCTTCACCCATCCGCAATACGAGGCGAGCAAGGCCCGCATCACCCGGCGATTGGCCGAACGCGGCTACTTCGACGCCGATTTCCTCAGCCGGCGCGTCGAGGTGACGCGCGCGGACCTCGCCGCCGACATCGACCTCAGCTGGGCCAGCGGCGACCGCTACGACATGGGCAAGGTCTCCTTCGTGCAGGAGCCGGCGACCATCATCCGCCCGCAGCTGCTGGACAAGCTGGTCTACTGGGAGGAAGGCGACTACTACCATCAGGGCCGCCTGGACCGCCTGCGCCAGTCGCTGGTGGCACTGGATTACTTCAGCCGCATCGACATCGACCCGCAACCGGACAAGGCCGCCGATCTGCGCGTGCCGGTGCAGGTGACGCTGACACCGGCCAAGCGCAGCGTCTACAACCTCGGCGCCTCCTACGGGACCGACAGCGGCGCCGGCCTCACCGCCGGTGCCGAGCGGCGCTACCTCAACCGCCGCGGTCACAAGGCGCTGGTGCAGCTCGATTACGCGCAGAAGCGCAAGACACTGACCCTGCAATACCGCGTGCCGGCCTTCATGTGGCTGGACGGCTGGTATACCGCCAGCCTGCAGGCCGCCGACGAGCAGACCGACTACATCGATACCCGCCGGCTGGAATTCGTCGCCAGCCGCAGCGGCCAGATCAACCGCTATCTCACCGCGATCGCTTCGATGCACGCGCTGCGCGAGCGCTGGGCCTATGCAGGAACCCAGAACGGCAGGGGCAACCCACTCTACGCCTATGCCACCTATGTCTTTCCTTCGCTGCGCGCGGAATACATCGATGCCGACGACCCGCTGTTCCCGCGCAACGGACTGGGAGGCACGCTGATGCTGCGCGGCGGGGCCGAAGGCGCCGGCTCCGATGCAAGCTTCGCGCAAGCGCACGCAAGCGCGCGCTGGTTCAAGGGTCTCGGGCCGCGGAACCGGCTGCTGGTTCGCGGCGAACTGGGACAAACGTGGACCAATGCGCTGGTGCAGATCCCGCCCTCGCTGCGCTTCTACGCTGGCGGCGACCGCAGCATCCGCGGCTACGGCTGGCGCGAGGTCGGGCCGCGCATTGCCGGCACGATCCAGGGCCGCCGCTACGCGATCGGCGCCAAGAACGTCGTCACCGGCAGCATCGAGTTCGAGCGCTACTTCACCCCGGCCTGGGGCGCGGCGATCTTCGTCGACAGCGGCAGCGCCTTCGACGACACGCCGGACTGGCATACCGGCGTCGGCATCGGCGCGCGTTGGCGCTCGCCGGTCGGCCCCGTGCGGATCGACATCGCGCGCGGACTCAACCGGCCCGATTCCTCCTTCCAGATCTACATCGGGCTGGGAGCCGAACTGTGAATCCGCGTCCGACCTGGCGCGAGCGCTATGCGCGCCACCGGCGCTACGGGCTCGATCCGCTGCCGGCGGACGCGACCCAGGCGCAGCGCGAGGCGCGACTGGCGGAACTGAAGACGCTGCGCCGCCGGCGCCAACGCAGGCTGGCGATGCGCAGCGGCATGGGCGTGCTGTTTCTCGCGGCGGCGGGCGTGGCGTTGCTGTGGTGGCTGTTCAGCACCATCGGCGGCCGCGATGTGCTGCTGGCGCGCATCGTCGCGATGCTTCCGGCGAACGCGTCGCTCGCCTGGGCCTCGGCCGAAGGCCCGGCTCGCGGGCCGCTCAACCTCCACGATGTGCGCTTCACCTGGGCTGCATGCGCCGACAAGGACCGGCCGGTCAATGCGACCTTCGCGACCTGCAAGGATCGCCGCACGACGGTATTCACCGCCAAGACGGTGACGCTGGACCCCAGCGTGCGCCCGCTGCTGGGGCGCAAGTTGCTGCTCGATGCGCTCGACATCCGGCAGGCCACGCTTGATCTGGCCAAAGACGACAAGCCTTTCGAATTGCCCGAGTGGCCCGAAGTCTTGCCGCGCATCGAGCCGCCCATCGCGTTGCAGGCCGACGACATCCGCATCAACGGCCTCGTCATCAGCAGCGCGGGCGAGCCGGCCATCGACATCAGGCAACTGCAAGGCGGCTTGCGTGCGGAATCCGGCCGTCTGTCGGTGGAATCGGTCGACGTGGACAGCGATCGTGGCCGCTTTCGCATCGATGGCGACTATGCGCCCGCCGAGAACTACGCGACCGACCTCACCGCCACGGCGGTGTTTCCCGCACCCGCGGGCCGCACGGCAGGCCGTCTTGGCCTGATCGCGCGCGGCGATCTGGAAAGCATGGACGTCTTCATCGGTGGCCGCGCGCCGGCGCCCTTGCGTGCCGCGCTGACCTTGCGCGCGCCCGGAGACGGCGATGCCGAGCAGGACAATGCCCGCTGGTCCTTGAATGCCCGCAGCGAAGGCCTGGACCCGGCGGTCTTCACCGGCGAACGTACGGATGCCGAATTGATGGTGTTCGATGCGAAAGCCGATGGCGTCGGCGGCAGTGCCAACCTGCGGGGCACATGGACGCAGGGCGAGAATCGCGTCGTCATCCAGCCATCGAAATTGCGCCTGGAAGACAAGACGCTGCACGCCCGGCCCCTGGTGGTGGATGTATTGGACGGCCGCGTGACCTTGAATGGCAGCGGGACCTTCAAGCAGGACATGGCGCGATTCGATTTCGCCGCGAACGCGCGCGGGCTGAGTTGGAGCGATGCGGCAGGCAACACGCAAATCGCGGGCGATGGCGATTTCGGCATCGCCGGCACGCGCGAGGCCTGGGCGGTGATCGGCAAGGGGAATTTGCAACGCGGCGACCAGCGCGCGGATCTCAGGCTGGAGGGTCGCGGCGATGCGCGCGGGCTGACGATCAGGAATCTCGAAGCCTCGATGCCGGAAGGCCGCCTGACCGCGACCGGCCGCGTCGATGTCACGCCCGACCTGAAATGGCAGGCCGATGCACGGCTGGCGGGGTTCGATCCCGGCTATTTCCTGCCGGATTGGCCGGGCGCGGTGAACGGCAACATCAAGACGAGCGGCAGCATCGATGCCCACAATCGCCTGAGCGCGGATGTGGACGTGCGCGACCTCGGCGGGCGCTTGCGCGGTCGCGCGCTCGGCGGGCGCGGGCAGTTGCAAGTGCGCGGCGAGGAATATTCGGGCGATGTGGCCCTGGCGCTCGGCGCGAGCCGGCTGGATGCGCGTGGGCGCATCGGCCAGCGCATCGATGTCGATGCGCGCTTCAGCCCACTGCAGTTGGACGACCTGCTGCCGGACGCCCAAGGCCTGTTGAACGGCACGGTCAAGATCAGCGGGCCGCGCAACGCGTTCGACATCGACGCGAACATTTCGGGCCACGGCATCCGTTATGGCGACTATCGCGCGGATGCGTTGACCGCGCGGGGTCGCCTGCCTTGGCAGGGTGGCGGCGGTGACCTGCGCATCGATGCCAACGGCATCCAGGCCGGCGTCGCCTTCGATCGCCTGCAGGCGCATGCCACCGGCGCGATGGAAAACCTGCGGCTCGATGCGCAGGCCTCAGGCGGGATAGGCACGCTGCAGCTCAATGGCACCGCACTGCGTCGCGGACAGGCCTGGTCGGGCCAGTTGGCCTCGCTGCAATTCGACCCGCCCAAGGGCGCGGCATGGCGACTTCAAGCGCCGATGGGATATGCGCAGCGCGGCAATGCCTGGACGCTGACGCAGGGCTGCTTTGCATCAAGCGCGGGCGGGCAGTTGTGCGCCGGTGGCCAGTGGCCGGGGCGGGGCATCGACATCCGCGGCAATGGCTTGCCGCTGGCCCTGGCGCAGCCCTGGTTGCCGCCGCGCCGGGACGGCAAGAGCTGGCAGCTGGATGGCCTGCTCGATATCGACGCCAGCGTGCGTCCGCTGGGCCAAAGCTGGGCCGGCACCGCGCAATTGCGCTCGGCATCGGGCGGCTTGCGTTTGGGCGATCGCCGCACCGATGGTTTGATGAGCTATCGCGCGTTGACGCTCGATGCGCGCTTCGATCCGCGTCGCATCAGTGCCACGCTCGCTTCGGGCATCAGCGGCGATGGCCGCGTCGATGCCCGCATCGATACCGGCTGGGACGAGTTCGCGCCGCTCGCGGGCAACATCGGCCTGGACATGCGCGATCTGTCGTGGCTGGAAGTCTTCATCCCCGACATCGTCGATCCAAGCGGCACCATCGACGGACAGATCCTGCTGTCGGGCACGCGCGGCAACCCCGTGATCGGCGGCAACGCGCAACTGGCCAACCTGCGCGCGGAGGTGCCGGCGTATGGCCTGGTGCTGACGCAGGGCAACCTCACGCTGCGCGCGCAAGCCGATGGCAATGCGCGCCTGGCCGGCAGCGTGCGTTCGGGCGACGGCATCCTCAATATCGATGGCACGCTGGGTTGGCGCGGCCAGGACACGCCGGTGGTGCTCAACATCCGCGGCGACAACGTCCTGCTCTCCGATACCCGCGACCTTCGCGCGGTGGTCGATCCCGATGTCGTGGTCCGGATCCAGCCCGGCCAGCCGATGCGGGTGACCGGCACCGTGGCGGTGCCGTCCGCTCGCGTGGACCTGGAGCGCCTGGACAGCGGCGTCGCCCGCTCGGACGACGTGGTGGTGCTGGATCCGGAGAATCCCGAGACCACGCCGGGCAGCGGCCTCGACCTGGACCTGCGGCTGGCGGTCGGCGATGACGTGCGCCTGCGCGGCTTCGGACTGGATGGGGAGCTCGGGGGTGGCATCCGCGTGCTGGCGCGCCCGGGCCGCGAAATGACCGCCAGCGGCACCCTGACCGTCGCCGGGCGCTATGCCGCCTACGGCCAGAAGCTGGAAATCAGGACCGGCCGGCTGGTCTGGAGCAACGACGCCATCGCCAATCCGTTGCTGGACATCCGCGCCGAACGCGAAGTGGGCGAGGTGACCGCCGGCATCCGCGTCAGCGGCCGCGCCACGGCTCCGCAGGCGGATGTCTACACTCGTCCGGAAACCGACCAGTCGCAGGCGCTGGCCTATCTCGCACTGGGGCGCCCGCTGTCGTCCGCTTCCGCATCGGAGGGGCGGCAACTGAACGCGGCATCGGCCGCGCTGTCCGCCGGTGGCAGCCTGCTGGCGTCGCAACTGGGCAGCCGCATCGGCCTGGACGATGCCGGCGTGATGCAATCCAGCGCGCTGGGCGGCAGCGTGTTCGGCGTCGGCAAGTACCTGTCGCCCCGGCTGTATGTCGGTTACGGCGTCTCGCTGCTCGGCACCGGCCAGGTGCTGACGTTCAAGTACCTGCTGCGCAAGGGTTTCGACATCACCATCGAATCGAGCACGGTGGAGAACAAGGGCTCGGTGAACTGGCGCACCGAACGCTGATCAGTCCGCGCGGATGCGCGCGCCACGTAGGACGGCGGCGCCGTTCTCGACATCGGTCCACACCAGCGATGCCGCACGGCCATCACTCACCAGCTTCGGGAAACCGCTGGCACGTCCGCGCGACTGCAATCCCGCTACCTTGATGCGTTCGATTTCGCGGCCGAGATCGGGCGCGTAGCGCGCCAGCATCAGCGATTGCCGACCATCGGTTTCCTGCAGCCACGCGACCCACGCCTGCTTCGCATCCAGCGCGACCGCGACGCGACCGAGAACGGCCGGGCCGGTTTCGACCTCGTGCATCGCGCCGAAGACCTTGCCATCTCCCATCGCGATGCGCACGCGCGGCACGTCGCCGGCGCCGGTGTACCAACCGATCAACACGCGGCCATCGTGCGCGGCCAGCGACGGGCCGTTCACCGGGCAGCCGGCGATATGCCAGCCATCCGTGTGCACGGGCTGCTCCGCTTGCCATGTACCGCCTTCGCGGCGGGCGGTGACGATGTCGCGGATTTCATCGTCGCTGCGATCGCGCCAGGCCAGCATCGGCACGCCGGCGATCACCGCCGAAGTGGTCTGGCAGCAGTCGCAGGTCGATGCATCCAGTTCGCGCTCGTCGCTGCGCGCGAGGCTGCCGTCGAAGGTCGCCGTGCGCAGCGTCATCCGCCCGCCGCCATGATGGCCGTGGCCCGCAGTGTTGCGGCCATCCAGCCAGGCGATGCCGATGCGGTCGCGGCCTTCAGGCCATAGCGTCGCGAAGCCGTGCTCGGTCCCGGTGCCGTCGTCGTTGACGGTGACATCGGCCGACCAGCTACGACCTTGGTCCAGCGAACGCGCCAGCACCACGTCATAGGTGCCGCCGCCCTTGCCCGTGCGCTGCAGCCAGTGCGCCCATAGCGCGCCATCGGCGGTGGCGATCAGGTGCGGCGTGTCGGCCCAGTTGGCGAACAGTGGACGGTCGCCCGCGATGACGCGGGGCTCGTGCAGCCACGTCCCTTTCGCATCGGCAGTGGCGAACACGAAGCGATGCGCGTCCTTGCCGTCGGCCTGCAGCCAGCCCAGCAGCAGGCGGCCATCGGGAGCAATGCGCAGGTCGGGCGATGCCGCGCCGGCGCCGGTTGGCAGGTCCCACGGGATGACGCGGGATTGGGGCGGCGTGGCTTCAGTGTTCGGTGCTTCGGTTTGTTGCGGTCTGCACGCCGGCAGCAGCAGGCAGAACGCGGCGATGCCGAGGCCGACGCGCATCCGTCAGGCCGCGCGTTCGCGCCGCGCGCGGGCGAGGTGGACGATCAGGAGTTGTACCGCCGCGGGCGTCACGCCGGGGATGCGCTGCGCCTGCCCGAGTGTCTGCGGGCGCACGCGCTCAAGCTTTTGCAGCACTTCGGCGGACAGGCCGCGCACGCCGGTGTAATCGAAACCATCCGGGATCGCGGTGTCCTCGTTGCGGCGCGCGCGCGCGATCTCCTCGCGCTGGCGATCGAGGTAGCCGGAATACTTGGCTTCGATTTCCACCTGCTCGGCGACCTTTGCGTCTGCCACGGCGGGCCCGAGTTCGGCCACCTGCATCAATCGCGCGTAGTCGATCTCCGGGCGGCGCAGCAGGTCCATCGCACTGGTCTCGCGGCTGACCTCGACGCCGATATCACGGACCAGGGCATCGCCCAGCGCGTTGTTCGGTGCCGCCCACAGCGCCTTCAGGCGCACGGTTTCGGCTTCCACCGCCTCGCGCTTGCGTGAGAACGCGGCCCAGCGCGCGTCATCGACCAAGCCTAATTCGCGCCCGACCGGCGTGAGCCGCGCATCGGCATTGTCCTCGCGCAGCTGCAGCCGGTATTCGGCGCGGCTGGTGAACATGCGGTACGGCTCCAGCGTGCCTTGCGTGATCAGGTCATCGACCAGCACGCCCAGGTAGGCCTCGTCGCGGCGCGGCGACCAGGCATCCTTCTCTTGCACGAAGCGCGCGGCGTTGACGCCCGCCAGCAGACCTTGCGCGGCGGCTTCCTCGTAACCGGTGGTGCCGTTGATCTGTCCAGCAAAGAACAGCCCGGCGACCGCCTTGGTTTCCAGCGAGGCCTTCAGCCCGCGCGGGTCGAAGAAGTCGTATTCGATGGCGTAACCGGGGCGCGTGATGTGCGCGCGCTCGAAACCGGTGATCGAACGCACCAGCGCCAGTTGCACGTCGAACGGCAGCGAGGTGCTGATGCCGTTGGGATAGATCTCGACGACATCCAATCCTTCGGGCTCGACGAATATCTGGTGCGAGGCCTTCTCGGCGAAGCGCACTACCTTGTCTTCGATGCTCGGGCAGTAACGCGGGCCGATGCCTTCAATCTGGCCTGAATACAGCGGCGAGCGATGCAACGCGTCGCGGATGATCTGGTGGGTGCGCTCGGTGGTGTGGGTGATCCAGCAGCTCACCTGCGCGGGGTGGTCTGCATCGCTGCCCATGAACGAGAACACCGGGCGCGGCGTATCACCGGGTTGTTCGGTCATCACCGAATAATCCAGCGTGCGGCCATCGATGCGCGGCGGCGTGCCGGTCTTGAGCCGATCCACCACGAAGCGCCCTTCGCGCAGCTTGTGCGCGAGCGCGGTGGAAGGCGGATCGCCCATGCGGCCGGCGGCATACTGCGTCTCGCCGATGTGGATCTTGCCGGCGAGGAAGGTCCCGGCGGTGAGCACGATGGCCGGCGCCTCGAAGGTCAGCCCGGTGTGGGTCATCACGCCGCGCACCGCATCGCCTTCGATCAGCAGGTCATCCACGGCTGCCTGGAACAGGGTGAGGTTCGGCTGCGTTTCCACCGCGCGGCGGATGTGGCTGCGATACAGCGCGCGATCCGCCTGTGCGCGCGTGGCACGCACGGCAGGCCCTTTCGATGCATTCAAGGTGCGCCACTGGATGCCGGCGGCATCGGCGGCCTTGGCCATCACCCCGCCCAGCGCGTCGATCTCCTTGACCAGATGGCCCTTGCCGATGCCACCGATGGCCGGGTTGCAGCTCATCGCGCCTACGGTCTCGATGCTGTGGGTCAGCAGCAGCGTGCGCGCGCCGGCCCGCGCCGACGCCAGCGCGGCCTCGGTGCCGGCATGGCCACCGCCGATCACGATCACGTCGAATTGGTGGAAATCGCTCTGCATTCTCGATTCCGATGCGTGCGCAATGGCCAGCCGGACTCGTCCGGCGCGGATGCTGCCAAGGAGACAGGGCGGCATGTTACCGGGATCGGGCCGGGCCCGATTCCGTTCATGCCTGCCAAGCGGCTTCCACGCGCGGCTTCAGGGAAAGTGGACGCCCGGTCCGGCCGGAACAGGGGGATCCGCAAAGCTGCCGGAACCGGGCGTCGCAAGAGGTGCGGGGCCTGTCCGGCGGAAACCGCCTGAGCACGCCCACTGCGGGTCAGGGCTCGACGGCCTCGTTCGGCTCCACGTTCTTGTGCACGGGGCGTCGGTCCCCTGTCCTCGCCGGCGGACGCATTGCAGGAGGCGCTGGCGTCACCGAAGGCGTGGTCGGAGCCGTCACGCCCGTGCCCGGCATCGGACGCAGGCCCGGTCCGGGCCTCGGGATGCGGTGGCCGTATCCGGGCGGATAGCGGTGGGAAATGCCGGGATAGCCCGGCCGCCCGTAATACGGGTAGGCGCTGCGATATCCGTCGTAGCCGCGGATCCACCTGCCGTCCGGCAGGCGGTAAAGCGGCGCGCGATAGCCGTATTGCCCGTAAGGGACGGCACCGCCGTAACCGTAATTCCCGTAGCTGCGGTAACCATAGGGATAGCCGTAACGGCTGTAACCGTAGGAGGAATAGCCGCCGATGCCGCCGCTGACATAGCCGCGCCCGCCGCCCACGCCGACACCGCCGGAAACGTAGACGCCGGGAACCATGCATCCGGCCGTGAGGGCGGCGGCGGCGATCGCGAGCAGTGCGGTTTTGCGGATCATCGGGGCAACATGGCGTTCGTGGTGGATGGCTCCACCACCATCGGGGTCCGGCGTTGAATCCCTCCTTAATTTCCATGGAAACCGCATCTCCAGACTGAAGCATTCATTGTCATGTACCGGTTCGTGCGCTGCGCTACGCTGGCAGGATGCCGGCACATTCCGCCCTCGACATCGAAGCAGTCCCGCTGCTGCCCGGCTGGACCGACGTGCTGGACGCTGCCGCGCGCATCCGCCCGTGGGTCGCCGCCACGCCGGCCATGCGCAATGCCGCGCTGGATGCGCTGGCGGGGGCATCCCTGCATTTCAAGTGCGAAAACTTCCAGCGCAGCGGCGCATTCAAGTTCCGTGGCGCCTGCAATGCGGTATTCGCCCTGCCGGACGCGGTCGCCGCACGCGGCGTGGCGACCCAGAGTTCGGGCAACCACGGCGCCGCCATCGCGCTGGCCTGCCGCCTGCGCGGCATCGAGGCGATCGTGGTGGTGCC
>Ga0209793_1001241_pt1 | contig 17506 bp, 16 predicted proteins | sample EBPBio122009_DNA_FD_185863 | JGI IMG/M metagenome (GOLD analysis project Ga0209793, IMG submission 185863) | Wastewater treatment Type I Accumulibacter community from EBPR Bioreactor in Madison, WI, USA - Reactor 1_2/2/2009_ DNA (SPAdes) (version 2) | ecosystem: Engineered > Bioreactor > EBPR >... | reverse complement strand
TCGCCATCGCCCTGTCGTGCCGGCCGAGTCTGCTGATTGCCGACGAGCCGACCACGGCGCTCGACGTCACCATCCAGGCGCAGATCCTCGACCTGATCCGCCGCCTTCAGGCCGAGATCGGCATGTCGGTCCTGTTCATCACCCACAATCTCGGCGTTGTCGCCGAGACGGCGGACCGGGTGGCGGTGATGTATGCCGGCCAGGTGGTCGAGGAAGCTCCGGTGCGCGACATCTTCGCGACGCCGCGCCATCCCTACACGCTGGGCCTGCTGGCTTCGATACCCGGCAGCGCCGAACTGACGGCCGACCATCGGCTGCCGACGATCGGCGGCGCGCCGCCAAATCCGCTGGCTCGCCCCGAGGGCTGCCGGTTTGCGCCGCGATGCCCGCTGGCGGTCGACGCCTGCCGCACCGCCGAACCCGAACTGGCCGAGATCGCGCCGGGGCGCCGCACCCGCTGCATCCGCTGGCAGGAGGTCGCGCGATGAGCGCCGCAGAGGTTCCCATGCTCCAAGCCATCGGCCTGACCAAGCGGTTCAACGCGCCGTCTGGCCTGTTCGGGCCGAAACGGCAGGTGCATGCGGTCGAAAACGTCTCCCTGACCCTGCGCAAGGGCGAGGTGCTCGGCCTCGTTGGCGAAAGCGGCTCGGGCAAGACCACGGTTGGCCGCATGGTGATGGGCCTCGAACAGCCCAGCGGCGGTACGATCCTGTTCGACGGGGCCGAAATCGCCGGCCGTAGTCGGGCCGACATGCTGCCGCTCAGGCGGCGCATCCAGATGGTGTTTCAGGACCCCTTCGCCAGCCTCAATCCGCGTCTGAAAGTCGGCGACCTGATTGCCGAGGGGATGGAAATCCACCACCTGGGCGACCGCGCCGCTCAGCGGGCGGAAGTCGCGCGGCTGCTCGACCTTGTCGGCCTGCCCGAAGACGCGGCCGGGCGCTATCCGCATGAGTTTTCCGGCGGCCAGCGCCAGCGCATCGGCATCGCCCGAGCCTTGGCGGTGAAGCCCGACATGCTGGTGGCCGACGAGCCGGTCTCGGCGCTCGACGTCTCGGTGCAGGCACAGGTTCTCAACCTGCTTCAGGATCTGAAGGAAAAACTCGATCTCACCATCCTGTTCATCAGCCACGACCTGGCGGTGGTCGAACATTTCTGCGACCGGGTGGCGGTGATGTATCTGGGGCGGCTGATGGAGCTGGCGCCGCGCCGGTCGCTGTTTGCCGCGCCGCGCCATCCTTACACCGAGGCGCTGCTGTCGGCCTCGCCGCTGCCGGACCCGACCCGCCGCCGCGAACGGATCGTCATGGAGGGCGACATTCCCTCGCCGATCGATCCGCCGTCCGGCTGCGTGCTGCGCACCCGCTGCCGCTATGCCTTGCCGGCCTGCGCGGGCGCCGCGCCTGAACTCAAGGAAGTCGCGCCGGGCCATTTCAAGGCCTGCATCCGCGACGATGTCCTCCAGGAGGCAGACGATGCCGGTCAATAATCGTATTGCCGACCTCGCCGGCGAGATCGCCGGCTGGCGGCATGATTTCCATGCCCATCCGGAGGTGCTCTACGAGGTGCATCGTACCGCCGCGCGCGTCGCCGAACTTCTGGAGAGTTTCGGCGTCGACGATCTGGCTACGGGCGTCGGCAGAACCGGCGTCGTCGGCGTCATTCACGGCAATCGCCCCGGCAAGATGATCGGTCTGAGGGCCGAACTCGACGCGCTGCCGATGACCGAGGCGACGGGGCTCGCCCATGCCTCGCAAAATGAGGGCAGGATGCACGCCTGCGGCCATGACGGCCACACGGCGATGCTGCTGGGCGCAGCGAAATATTTCGCCGAGACGCGCGATTTCGCAGGCTCCGTGGCGTTGATCTTCCAGCCCGCCGAAGAAGGCGGCGCGGGCGGGCGCGCGATGGCCGAAGACGGCCTGTTTACGCGCTGGCCGATCGAGGAGGTCTACGCGCTCCACAACATGCCCGGCGTCCCGCTCGGCCACTTCGCCACCCGCCCCAACGCGATCATGGCGTCCGCCGACACGTTCGAGATCGTCATCGAGGGCAGGGGCGGACATGCCGCCTGGCCGCATGCGACCGCCGACGTCGTGGTCGCCGCCGGGCAGATCATCACGGCGCTGCAGAGCATCGTGTCGCGCGAAACCAATCCGCTGCTCGCCGCCGTCGTGTCGATCACGCAGATGGAAGCCGGCAGCACCCACAACGTCATGCCCGACCGGGCGCGGCTGGCCGGCACCTTGCGGGCGCTGGACCCGGATGTGCGCGTTCACGTCGAAAAGCGGTTGATCGAGATCGCCGAGGGGGTGGCGTGGGCGCTCAATGTCAAGGCGCGGGTGCATGTCGACCACATCTGCGGCGTGGTGGTCAACGACCCTTCGCGCACGGCGCTGTGCGCCCGTGTCGCCGGCGAACTGGCGGGCAGGGACAAGGTCGATGCGACGATGGTTCCATTGATGGGCGGCGACGATTTCTGCTACCTGCTCGACCATCGCCCCGGCGGCTACGTCTTTGTCGGAAATGGCGATACGTCCGGCCTCCACACCGTCACATATGATTTCAACGACGATCTGATTCCGATCGGCGTGTCCTATTGGGTGCGTCTTGTTCAGGCCGCATCCTCCCCGTCGCTGTAGAGTGGACCCGGATGCGCCCCGCCGAGGCCATTCGCCTCGACGTCCGCTGCACGGGCCGGGCATCCGACTTCTGACGGGGCGGGCCATGTCCGCGTCGGCCCTTCGTTTCCAGCCATTCAACAAGGACCATCATGTCCGGATCCACCGGTTCGATTTCCCGAATTCCCTATGACGACCTGGTCGCGCTTCTGACCGGGATCTTCCGGCGCGCCGGGGCATCGCCGGCGGTCGCCGGCATTCTCGCGGCCAATTGCGCCGGATGCGAGCGGGACGGCGCCAAGTCGCACGGCGTGTTCCGGATCCCGGGTTATCTGTCGTCGATCGTCAGCGGCTGGGTGGACCCAGCCGCCGAGCCGGCGCTGGAAGTTGCGGGCGGCGCGTTCCTGCGCGTCGATGCCATGAACGGCTTCGCCCAGCCGGCCCTTGAGCTGGCGAAGCCGGCCTTGATGGAGCGGGCGCGCGAGCAGGGCGTGGCGCTGCTGGCGATCCGCAATTCGCACCATTTCAGCGCGCTCTGGCCCGACGTCGAACCGTTCGCCGATGAGGGCCTGCTGGCGCTGTCGATGGTCAACAGCTTTGCCTGCACCGTGCCGTTCGATGGGCATGCCGCGGTTCTGGGCACCAACCCAATCGCCTTTGCGGCGCCGCGCGGCGAGGGCGCTCCGCTGGTGGCCGATATGGCGACCAGCGCCATGGCCAATGGCGATGTGCAGATAGCGCTGCGCGAGGGCCGGCAGTTGCCGCCTGACCACGGAGTCGATGCGCATGGACGTCCGACGCGAGACCCCGCCGCCGTGCTCGACGGCGGCGCTCTGTTGCCGTTCGGCGGCTACAAGGGCAGCACGATTTCAATGATGATCGAACTGTTCGGCGCGGCGCTGACGGGCGGAAAATTCTCGTTCGAGGTGGACTGGTCCGCCTATCCGGGAGCGCAGACGCCCCATACCGGTCAGATGCTGATCGTCATCTCCCCCGATTTCGGCCGTCTCAACGGCAGTTTCGGCCGCCGGGTCGACGACTTTGTCGAGCAGTTGCGGTTGAGTGGCGTCAGCCGGTTGCCGGGCGACCGGCGTCTGGTGACCCGCCGCAGGACCATGATCGAAGGGATTCCGTTGCCGGAGGCGCAACTGGAAAACCTGCGCAGGCTCGCCAACGGCGGGTAGGCTTGCGCCGTTGCGGCGGAGACTGCCAGACCGCCGTCGATAATTTCCCTGCAAACGTCTGATCGCACCGGCGCTCGGCGGGGGTTCGGACGTTTCGATCCGACCTTGTTCCACCCCAGGACCACACCATTGCTCTGGTCATGAAACAGTCCAGGCGACGCCCCGTGTCCGCACCAGAAATTTAGTATTTGTAAAATTCCCTTGACAGGCAGCAAGGCCTCTGCATTTTTACAAATACTAAAATCGCGGCAGTTCGGGGGAGCGCGTGGCTGAAGGCGCAAAGGGGGAAAAGGTGCTTTGGCCGGCGGAGGAGCCGCTTGGCGCACGTCTTCGCGAACGGCGAACCGCGCTTGGTCTGACCCTCAAGGACGTGGCCGACGCCGCCGGACTTTCAGTCGGCTTTATCTCGCAAGTCGAGCGCGACCTGACTGTCCCGTCGCTGTCGTCGCTTGTCTCGATCGCGCGCGTGCTGCAGGAGCCCGTGGCCCGGTTCCTGGCGCAGCCGCAGGGCGACCGGCCATTCACACGTCACGACGAGCGCGATGTCTACGCGGTGCGCGCCGACGGCCTGAAATACGAGCGCCTGTCGGCCCGTTTCCCCGGCAATGTCGTCAACTCCGTGATCGTCCACGAGCCGCCCGGCTATCGCACCGAATCCATCCAGCACGAGGGCGAAGAACTGTTCTTCATTCTCAAGGGCGAGATCACCGTCGAGATCGAGGACGAGGCGACCATTCTGTCGGCCGGCGACAGCATTCATTTCGATTCAACCAGAAGTCACTCGTCGTGGAACCACACCACCGAACCGGTGACGATGCTGCATGTGTGCACAATGGACGTCTTCGGCGACAAGCCAGGAGACGACGATCATCCTGGCAACCGGGCGCGACATCAGATCGTGCAAGAACCCGGGCCCGAGGGGAACAAAGACTGAATATCCGGAAACAATGGGAGTTGTCTTATGAAACGTTCTGTAAAATCGTTAGCCGCCCTGATGCTTGCCTCGAGCATCCTCGCGGCGCCGGTCCTGGCTCACGCCGGCGGCGTTCTTCGACTTGATGAGGTGGCGGTCGGCGAAATCGATCCGGCCAAGGCGTCGGACTATGCCGACTCGATCCTGATGTTCAACCTCTACGACACGTTGGTTCTGCCCAAGCAGGGCGAGCCCGGCCATGCGCCGCACCTCGCCAAGAGCTGGGAAGGCAGCGGAACGCAATACACCTTCACCCTGCGCGACGACGTCAAGTTCGTCAGCGGCAACCTGATGACGGCGGACGACGTCGTGTTCTCGCTCGAACGCATGAAGGCGATAGGCAAAGGCCTGTCCTACCTGTTCGAAAATGTCGACAAGGTCGAGGCGATCGACGCACATACCGTCAAGTTCACGCTCAAGACCGCCTATGCACCCTTTGTCGCCTCGCTCGTGCGCCTGCCCGTCGTCGACAAGAAGACGGTGATGGAACATCTGGGCGACGGCGCGGGCGAAATGAAGGACTGGGGCGAAGCCTGGCTGTCCAAGAACACCGCCGGCACCGGTGCCTACAAGATCGTCTCGCACAATCCGCAGGAAGAGACGGTCATGGAAAAGAATCCGGGCTATTTCCTGGCTGTTCCCGAGGCCGCGCCGAACCAGGCGCGCCTGCGTTACGGCCTCGAGGCGGCAACCGTACGCACCCTGATTTCGCAGGGCCAGCATGACGTCGCCTCGCAGTGGCTGCCGCCGGAAGTGATCAAGTCGCTCGCGGCCGAGGGAGCCCAACTCCTGACCGAAGGCGGCACCGGCGCGTTCTACGTCAAGATGAATACGACCAAGGCGCCGCTCGACGATGTCGAGTGTCGCTTGGCGTTGTCCAACGCGTTCGACTATGCGGCTGCGGTCAAGATGATCTCCATCACCGATACGGTGGCACAGGGATCTGCCGCCACCGGCGCCATTCCGGTCGGCATGCTCGGCGCCAATCCGGCCGACCAGATCCTCAAGCGCGACATGGAGGCGGCCAAGGCGCATCTGGCCAAGTGCAAGACCAAGCCTGAGGACTTCAACCTCGAACTGTCCTGGATCGCCGAGGTGCCGCTCGAAGAACGTTTCGCGCTACTGATGCAGGCGAACTTCGCCGAACTCGGGATCAAGTCTGAAATCAAGAAACTGCCCTGGGCGCTGTTTGCAGACCAGGTATCGAAACCGGAAAACACGCCGCATATCTCGCAGCTCTTCGTCGTCTCGGTGACCGGCGACCCGGACACGCTGCTCTACGGCATGTATCATTCCTCGGCCGCTGGCACCTGGCAGTCGCCGGAATATCTGAAGGACGAGACCGTCGACAAGTTGCTGGACGAGGGGCGCACCAGCGCCGACGCGGCGGCCCGAGAGGCGGCCTATTCGGCTCTCAACAAACGATTGATGGAGATTGCGCCGACGATCTACGGCTTCGACCGGACATCGGTCTTTGCGGCGAGCAAGCGCGTCAAGGCGCCGGCTCTCAGCGATCCGTCCAAGGCGTTCGGCCTCGACGGCATGGGCTTCACCTTCCGTCTGATGGAAGTCGCCGAGTAGGTTCCGTCAACACCGGGGCGGCGCGACCGCCGCTCCGGTTACCGCCGTAAGGGCTCAAGATATGTCGCCGATCGTCCGCATCCTCGCGAAGCGGCTTGGCACCTCGTTGCTCGTGCTTGCCGGGGTTTCCATGCTGATCTTCGCAATCGCCCGGATCATTCCGGGCGACCCGGCGCGCATCGCCCTGGGACCCAACGCGACCGCCGAGCAGGTCGCCAATCTGCGCGCGGCGCTGCACCTGGATGAATCAATCCCGGTGCAATACGGCTATTTCCTCAAGGACCTGTCGCAGGGCGATCTCGGCGTGTCGCTCTACACCAACCGCCCAGTGACGCAGGACATCGCGCAGTTTCTGCCGGCTACGCTCGAACTGGTTCTTGTCGCCGGCCTGCTGATGGTCGTCGCCGGCCTGCCGCTCGGCATCCTCTCGGCGCGCTTCCGCGGCGGCGTGACCGACAACATCATCCGCATGATCTCGCTACTCGGCGTCTCGGCGCCCAGTTTCGTGTGGGCCGTCATCCTGATGCTGATCTTCGCCTTCTACCTGCCGCTGTTCCCGATCGCCGGCCGCATCAGCGACGTCTACGCCATCGCGCCGGTGACCGGCTTCCTGCTGGTCGACACGCTGATCGCGGGCAATTTCGCCGCCTTCGCCGACGCCTCGTGGCACATCATGCTGCCGGCGGTCGCGCTGGCGCTGTCTGGCATCGGCCAGGCGGCGCGGCTGACGCGCGCCAATATGATCGAGACCTATGACAGGCCCTATATCGAAATGGCGCGGTCCTACGGTTTCTCGGAGCGGCGCATCGCCAACCGCTACGCCTTCAAGCCGTCGCTCATTCCCTCGCTGACCATCATCGGCCTCGACTTCGCCGCCATGCTCGGCAACGCCTTCCTGGTCGAAGCGATCTTCGCCTGGCCCGGCCTGTCGCGCTACGGCGTCGCGGTCATCCTGCGCAAGGATCTCAACGCCATCGTCGGCACGGTGCTGGTGATTTCCGCCACCTTCCTGATCGCCAACATCATCGTCGACCTGCTGATCGCCTTCATCAATCCCCGCATCCGGCTGTCCAGGAGGGCGTCATGAAGCGCACGCTCGCCATCCTGCTGGCCAATCCGCTGTCGCTGCTTGGCGTGGTGCTGGTGGCGCTGGTGGTGCTGTCGGCGATCTTCGCCGACGTCATTGCGCCGTTTCCCGAACATCGCGGCGCCGTGGTCGACTTCGCCAATTTCAACAAGCCGCCGCAATGGCCCTACATCATGGGGACCGACCTCGTCGGGCGCGACATCTTTTCGCGCATTCTCTACGCCTACCGCATCTCGCTGGTGCTCGGCGTCGTGGTGCTGGCGATCGCCGTGCCGATCGGCGTCGCCATCGGGCTCGTCGCCGGCTATGTCGGCGGCTGGACTGAATATGCGCTGATGCGCATCACCGACATTTTCCTGTCGATCCCGCCGCTGGTGCTGGCGATGTCGATCATGGGCGTGCTCGAACCGACGCTGACCAACGGCATGCTCGCGGTCACCGCGATGTGGTGGCCCTGGTATGCGCGGCTGGTCTACAATATCACCCGGGCCGAGCGCGAGGAAGGCTATGTGCTCGCCGCCGAGGTCATCGGCGCGTCGCCGACGCATGTGATGTTCCGCGAAATCCTGCCCAACTGCGTGCCGGCCATCGTCACCAAGATGACGCTCGACCTGGGCTTTGTCATCCTGATCGCCTCGTCGCTGTCCTTCCTCGGCCTTGGCGTGCAGCCGCCGACGCCGGACCTCGGCTCGATGGTCGCCGACGGCGCGAAATATCTGCCCGATTCCTGGTGGCTCACCGTATTTCCGGGCCTGGCGATCCTGGTTGCGGTGTTCGGCTTCAACCTGATCGGCGACGCCTTGCGCGACATTTTGGGAGCGGACCAATGAAACCGCCGCTGCTCGACATCCAGGACCTGAAGCTCGGGTTCAAGGGCTGGACCGGATATATCGAAGTCCTGCACGGAATTTCACTGAGCATCGGCCCGGGCGAGCGCGTCGCGCTGGTCGGCGAGTCGGGTTCCGGCAAATCCGTCACGGCGCGCATCGTGCTCGGCCTGCTGCAGTCGCTGCGCTCGTCGCGCATCGGCGGAAAGCTGCTTTTCGACGGCATCGACCTGGAGGCGCTGTCCGAGGCCGAGCGCCACCGGCTGCGCGGCACGCGGATGTCGATGATCTTCCAGGATCCGACTTCGTCGCTCAATCCGGTCTACCGGATCGGGACCCAGTTCATCGAAGTGCTCAGGCGCGCCGCGCCAGGTCTTCCACGGCAGGCTGCGCTCGACAGGGCCGCCGAAATCCTGGCCGAAGTCGCCATCGCCGAGCCGCAGCGCGTGCTTCAGTCCTATCCCTTCCAGCTCTCGGGCGGGATGAACCAGCGTGTGATGATCGCCATGGCGCTGGCCAACGAGCCGGACCTGCTGATCGCCGACGAGCCCGGCACGGCGCTCGACGTCACCGTGCAGGCGCAAACGCTCGACCTGATGCGACGGCTTGTCGATCAGCACAACACGGCGGTGCTGTTTATTTCCCACAATCTTGGAGTGGTGCGCGAGTTCGCCGACCGCGTCTACGTCATCTACAAGGGCCGCATCGTCGAGCACGGCCCGACCCAGGCGCTGTTTGATGATCCCAGGCACGCCTACACCCGCGCCCTGATGGCTGCGGCGCCGCGGCTGACCGGCGGCGGCATTCCAGACATTGTCGAGGATTCGCAGGCCTATCTGGCTCCGATGCAGGATCACACGACCGGCGAGGCGAGACCATGAGCGCGCCGCTGCTGTCACTGCGCAATGTGTCGAAGACATTTGCCGTGGGAAACCGGGAGGTGCGGGCGCTGGAGGACGTCTCGCTCGACGTCAAGGCCGGCGAGTGCATGGCCGTCGTCGGCGAATCCGGTTCCGGCAAGAGCACCATGGCCAACCTCGTGCTCGGCATCTATCCGCCCAGCGCCGGCGAGATCCTGTTCAACGGCGAGGCGCTGCCGCAACGGCGCGCCAAGCTCCATCGCCGCCAGATCCAGCTGGTGCAGCAGAACCCGCTGTCGTCTCTCAATCCGAAACGCTCCATCGGCGCGTCGCTGCGCCTGGCGCTCGACGTTCACGACATTGGCGCGCGCGTCGAGCGCAATGACATGGTCCGGGCCCTGCTGGAGGAAGTGCGGCTGCCCGCCGACTTCGCCAGCCGGCCGCCGTCGGCCCTGTCGGGCGGCCAGCGGCAGCGGGTGGCGATCGCGCGCGCGCTGGCCTGCCAGTCCGAACTCGTTATCCTCGACGAGCCGACCTCTGCGCTCGACGTGCTGGTGCAGGCGCGCGTGCTCAGGCTGCTTGGCGACCTGCGGCCGCGCCGCGGGCTGACCTACGTGTTCATCACCCACGACTTGTCGGTGGTCCGCAACATCGCCGACAGCGTCGCGGTCTTCGAGCGCGGCCGCGTCGTCGAAGCCGGCCAGATGCTTCAGATATTTGAAAACCCGCAGCACCCCTACACGCGAAACCTGATCGGCGCGGTGCCGGTCATCACGCGAGAGGAACTGGCGCTGCGTGCATCCCTGTCAACGGAGAACCAGGCATGACGGCGCAGACCGCATTTTTGTCGGCACTTGAATCGGCGAAGCAGCAGCCGCAAGCGGTGTTCGCGGCCCTGAACGCCATGACCGAATCCGTGGTCGGCGTGCGGCTGTTCACGCTGATGACCTTTGATTCCCAGACGCGCGGGGCCTGCCGGATCTATTCCAACAGGCCCGACGTCTATCCCGTTCTCGGCACCAAGCCAGTCAATGAAACCTATTGGAGCGATATGGTGCTCGATCGGCACGAGACCTTCGTCGCCAACAGCCTCGAAGAAATCGCCGAGGTCTTCTACGACCACGAACTGATTGGATCGCTGGGCTGCCAGTCCGCCATCAACGTGCCGATCGTCATCGCCGGCGAAGTTATCGGCACGATCAACTGCCTGCATGAAGGCGGGTACTACACGCGCGACCGGGTGCTGGCCGCAGATCGGTTGAAACTGCCCGGCGCGGCCGCCTTCCTGCTCGATCGAATGATTTCCGCCAAAGGAGCCTGAATCATGTCCCAGAAAACCGTTCGCGTTGCGACAGACGTTGGCGGAACCTTCACCGACCTGGTCTGTTTCGAGACAGATCCGAAAACAGGTCGGTCGCGGGTCGTGACGGCGAAGGCCGACACCACGCCGCCCGACTTCGAAAAAGGCGTCCTCAACGTTCTCGCCAAGGGCGGGGTCGATCCGCAGACCATCGATTTTCTGGCGCATGGGACGACCGTCGTGATCAACGCGCTGACCGAGCGCAAGGGCGTCAAGGTCGGCCTGGTCACCACCGAAGGGTTCCGCGACTCGCTCGAGATCGCGCGCGGCAACCGGCCGGACTTCTTCAACCTGCATTACCGCAAGCCGGAGCCGTTTGTGCCGCGCTATCTGCGCCGCGAACTGCCGGGCCGCATGACCTATCGCGGCGAGGAGATCCTCCCTCTGGACCTGTCGCCGCTCGCATCCATCGTCGCCGACTTCAAGGCTGACAACGTACAGGCGATCGCCATCTGCTTCCTGCATTCCTACGCCAATCCGGCGCATGAAAGGGCGGCGATGGCCGAAGTGGAACGGCTGTGGCCGGGCGTCTCGGTGGTGTCCTCGCATCAGATCACCCGCGAATGGCGCGAATATGAGCGCGCCAACACGGCGGTCCTGTCAGCCTATGTGCAGCCGGTCGCCCAGCGTTACCTGCGCAGGCTGTCCGACGGCCTGCACGACGGCGGCTTCGACGGATCGCTTTACGTCATGCAGTCCAATTGCGGCGTCGATTCGCTGGAGGCGGTGTCGCGCATTCCCATCACCATGGTCGAGTCGGGGCCAGCGTCCGGCTTCTGGGGCGCGGCCGAACTCGGCAAGCTGATCGGCGAACCCAATGTTATCGCGCTCGACATCGGCGGCACCACCGCCAAGTGCTCGCTGATCGAGAACGGCCAGGTGAAGATCATGACCGACTACTGGATCGAGCGGGACCGCACCTCGGCCGGCTATCCGATCATGGTGCCGGTGGTTGACCTGGTCGAGATCGGCAATGGCGGCGGCTCCATCGCCTGGGTCGACGATTTCGGCAAGCTGCATGTCGGGCCGCGCTCGGCCGGCGCCATGCCGGGCCCGGCCGCGTACGGCCGCGGCGGCACGAACGCGACGACCACCGACGCCAACCTCTGGCTTGGCCGCATCAACAAGGACTATTTCTGCGGCGGCGAGATCGAGGCGGACATGGGCGCCGCCGGCAAGGCGATCGCGGCGGTCGGCGGGAAGCTCGGTGTCGACCCCAGCGAGGCGGCGCGCGGCATCGTGCGCATCGCCAACAACAATATGGTCAACGCGCTGAAACTGGTGTCGCTCAACCGCGGCCACGATCCGCGCGACTTCACGCTGGTCGCCTTTGGCGGCGGCGGCGCGATGCACGCGGTGGCGCTAGCCCAGGAACTTGGCGTCGGCAAGGTCGTCATTCCCGCCGGCGCGTCGGTGTTCTCGGCCTGGGGCATGATGATGTCGGACCTTCGCCGCGACTATTTCGTCACCAATCTGCTCGATCTCGGCGCCGGCTCCGCCGGGGCGATCGAGCGCCTGTTCGCCGAAACCGAGGACCGCGCCCGCGACCAATTCAAGGCCGAGGGGGTGGACCCTTCGAAGGTGAAATTCCATCGCTTCGCCAAGTTCCGCTACCAGAACCAGGAGCACACGACGGAAGTGCTGCTCGATGAGGGCAAGGTGACGGTCGGCCGGATCGCGGCGATCGAAGCCAGCTTCCACGAAACCTATGAACGGGAATACACCTACCGTCTCGACGCGCCGGTCGAACTGGTCGGCATCCATCTCGTCGCCTCCGCCGAGGTCGGCAAGCTGGCCATGCAGCACGAAGCCGACACCGGCGTTCCAGCTTCCGCCGCGCTGAAGGGCAAGCGGATGGTCGACTACGCGCTGGAGGGCGTGCACGAAGCGTCGATCTACGACGGCGCGCTCTTGGAACCGGGCATGACGTTCGAGGGCCCGGCAATCGTCGAGGACCCCGGCACCACGGTCGTCATCCATCCCGCAAACAAGGTGTCCGTCGACGGATACCGCAACATCCACATCAGCATCGCGAAGTGAGGAACACGCCATGACCACGCTCGCCAACGACCCGATCACCCTGGAGATCATCCAGAACTCGCTGCAGTCGACCGCCGACGAGATGTTCGTCGCCATGAAGAAGACGGCGATGAGCTCGATCATCTACGAAGTCCTCGACATGGGGACCGGCATCATGGACGCTGAGGGCGAACTGGCTTCGTCCGGCGCCGGCATTCCCGCCTTCATCGGGGTGCTCGACAAGGCCGTCAAAGTGCTGCTGGCCAAATACAACAAGCCCGGCGACATAGAGCCGGGCGACGTCTTCGCCACCAACGATCCCTATTATGGCGCCGTCACCCACCTCAACGACATCGTCGTCGCCATGCCGGTCTTCGTCGAGGGCAAGATCATCGCCTGGACCGCAAATATCGCCCACAATTCCGACGTCGGCGGCATGGCGCCGGGATCACTGTCGGGCGAGGCGACCGAGATTTTTCAGGAGGGCCTGCGCCTTCCGGCCATCAAGATCATCTCCAGGGGCGAGCCGCTCCGCTCGGTGATGGACATCATCAAGGTCAACTCGCGCATGCCCGACGTGCTGGAAGGCGACGTCTGGGCGGCGATCGCCTCGGCGCGCGTCGGTGACCGGCGGCTGCGGGAGATTGCGACGAAATACGGCGTCGCCACCTTCGAGAACGCCATGAATTCGTTCATGGACTATGGCGAGAAGACATCGCGCAAGGCGCTGAAGACCCTGCCGCACGGCACGTTCGAACTGTCGGAGGAACAGGACGACGGACGTATCTTCAACGTCAAGATCACCATCAGCGACGACGAGTTCCTGGTCGACCTGCGCGACAATCCCGACCAGGTCGCCAATCCCGTCAACACCAGCCGAGATGGCGTGGTGGTCGCCGCACAGATGATCTTCAAGGCGCTGACCGACGCCTATTCGCCGGCCAATGGCGGCTCGTTCAGGCCGATCCGGCTGCTCACCCGCGAAGGTTCGGTGTTCCACGCCAAGGAGCCGGCGCCGATCGGATTCTACTACGAGATCGAGCTGCGCGTGTACGACATCATGTGGCGCTGCCTGGCGCCGCACATGCCCGACCTGCTCGCCGCCGGTCACTTCGCATCGGTGTGCGGCACCTTCATCGGCGGCACTCACCCCGACACCGGCCGTCAGTACACAATCATCGAGCCGCAGCTCGGCGGCTGGGGCGCCAGCCGCACCGGCGACGGCAACTCGGCGATGTTCTGCGGCTTCCATGGCGAGACGTTCAACTGCCCGGCCGAGATCAACGAGGCGCGCAACGGCCTCTATGTCGACCGCATGGAGCTGAACATGGCGCCGGGCGGCGAAGGCAAGTTCACCGGCGGACGCGGCATTGTCATGGACTACCGCGTGCGCGGCGACAACGGCTTCCTGACTGCCGGCTACACCCGCTCGAAGTTCCCCGCATGGGGCGTCGACGGTGGCCGTGACGGCTCGCCCAACTATGTCGAGTTTAGGCCCAAGGACGGTGAGCCGCGGCAATACGCCTTCGTGTCCGGCCAGGTGACGCACAAGGACGACGTCATCCGCGTCGTGACCGGCAACGGCGGAGGGCTCGGCGATCCGAAGGAGCGCGATCCGGAGTTGGTGCGCCGCGACGTGCGCAACGGGCTGCTGACGCCCGAACGGGCCAGGGAAATCTACGGCGTATCGGTCTGATCAGGCGCTACGGACGGCGGAAACGGGCGGCGACGACGCCGCGTGAGGTGTAGCCCAGAGTGGCGGTCACGTTTTGGCGACCGGCGGCGGCGTGATTAACTTCGCGCCGCCGGGCGGCTCCCGCCTCGATCGTTCCTGCCGGGCGCTTGACTATTTGCACCTGTGGCGGTCGCATTTCGGCTAGCGGGCGCGGCGCGTCCGCGATAGGCATCGCGACAGTCTGGTCCCCAACAGTCGCTGGAACGTCATGGCCGCCGATCACTATATCCTGACCGTCACCTGCCCCTCGGTTCGCGGCATCGTCGCTGCGATCTCCGGCTATCTGGCCGGCCAGGGTTGCTACATTGTCGATTCATCGCAATTCGACGACCTCGGCACCAAGAAATTCTTCATGCGGGTCAGCTTCATGTCGCAGGAGGGCGTCTCGGGCGACGCCCTTGCCGAAGGCTTCAAGCCGATCGCGGAAACCTTCGCAATGGACTATGAACTGTTCCGCAGCGACGAGCGCATGAAGGTGCTGATCATGGTGTCGCGCTTCGGTCACTGCCTCAATGACCTGCTCTACCGCTGGCGCATCGGGGCGCTGCCGATCGACATCGTCGGCGTGGTGTCCAATCATTTCGACTACCAGAAGCTTGTCGCCAACAACGACATTCCCTTCCACCGCATCGCCGTGACCAAGGCCAACAAGGCCAAGGCCGAGGCGCAACTAATGGACCTCGTTGAAGAGACCGGCGCGCAGTTGATCGTGCTGGCGCGCTACATGCAGGTGCTGTCGGACGATCTGTGCGCCAAGATGTCGGGCAGGATCATCAATATCCATCATTCGTTCCTGCCTAGCTTCAAGGGCGCGAACCCCTACAAGCAGGCCTATGAGCGCGGCGTGAAGTTGATCGGCGCCACTGCGCATTATGTCACCGCCGACCTCGACGAGGGACCGATCATCGAGCAGGACACGGCGCGCATCACCCACGCCCAGAGCGGCGAGGACTACGTCTCGATCGGCCGCGACGTTGAAAGCCAGGTGCTGGCGCGGGCCATCCACGCCCACATCCACCATCGCTCGTTCATCAACGGCAACCGCACCGTGGTGTTTCCGCCGAGCCCCGGCAGCTATGCCTCGGAGCTTATGGGCTGAGGCGCAGCCTCACAGATTAGACACAGACGTCGACCCAGGCCGCGCCTGTCAGCGCCGCCATGCGATCGGGCGCGATGCGCACCGCCGCATTGGGAGCGCCGGCCGCTGGCACCACCTCGTCAAAGTTCTTGAGCGACATATCGCAGAACAGCTCCGGCCCCGGCTTGACGCCGAACAGACAGACGCCGCCGACCGGGTGGCCAGTCAGGTCTTCGACCTCGGCGAAATCCAGCATCTTGACCTTGCCGCCGAAAGCGGCCTTGGCCTTCCTGTTGTCGAGGCGCGCCGTGCCGCTGGTGGCGACGAGCATGACCCGGTCGCCCACGCGCAGGGACAGGGTCTTGGCGATCTGTTCGGGCGGGACGCCGTGACCCTGCGCGGCTTCTGCCACCGTCGCGGTCGACTGGTCGAGCACCAGAACCTCGACATCGGGCGCGTTCGCGGCAAAAAAGTCTCGCACGGATTGCAGGCTCATCGGCTGTGATTCCCTAGCGTTTCGGGGTCGGTTTTGTCGTGTCGGGGCGCTACAATCAAGACCGGCAGCCAATCGAACGAGATTTTGCCCATGACGCCGCAGCAATGGTACGGTGTGGATCGGCATGCCGATGGCGTGCTGCGGATCACGGAACCGTTCGTCGACGCTTACTATAGCGCCAATCTCTATTTCCTCTCCGGGCGCGATCGCGACCTGCTGGTGGATGCGGGGATGGGCATTGTCGCGCTGAAGCCGGTTCTGCCGGTGAGACATGGAAAAGACGTGCTGGCGCTCGCCACCCATATCCATCTCGATCATGTCGGCGCGCTGCATGAATTCGACACCCGCGCCGGACCGGCCGGCGAGGCGGCGCTGTTTGCCTCGATGCCGGACGGGGCGACGTTTGCGGATGAATACCGGCGGCGCGGACAACCGGTGACGCGGCCGCCGTCGCCGGGCTGGCGCGTCGGCGACTACCGGCTCGTTCCCGCGCCGCTGACCCTGCCGCTGGCCGAGGGTGACAAGGTCGATCTCGGCGATCGTGTCTTCGACGTGCTGGAACTGCCGGGTCATTCGCCTTGCATCGCTCTGTTCGATGCGCGCGACGGGATGCTGTTTTCCGGCGATGCGATCTATGACGACCGGCTTCTCGACGACATGCCGTGCAGCGATATCGACGCCTATCGCCGAACCATGCGCCGGCTGATCGACGACATCGACCCGCGCATCGTCTATGGCGGCCACGGCGAACCGTTCGATGGCAATCGGATGCGCGAGATCGCCAAAACCTATCTCAGGTCGCGCGGCCGCTGAATCGGAGCGCCAGCGCAGGCCTGGCTGCGCCGCTTCGGACTTGCTCAGGATTTCGCTTTACATAAGAGCGGGGCGATGGATTGATGCCGGTCCTGCGGAGAGGAAAAGACAATGACGTTCGAAACCTGGCTTGCGTTTAGCGCCGCATCCGCGGTGCTGCTTGTCATTCCGGGGCCGACCATCCTGCTCGTCGTGTCCTATGCACTGGGGCAAGGTTGGCGGGCGGCGTTGCCGATGTCGATTGGGGTTGCGCTTGGCGATTTCACGGCGATGACGCTGTCGATGCTTGGCGTGGGGGGGGTGCTGATGGCGTCGGCGACAATGTTCACCATCCTCAAGTGGATCGGCGCGGCGTATCTGGTTTGGCTCGGGATCAAGCTGATCCGCGCCGGCGGTTCGATCGCGGCGCAGCCGCGGCGCGACGCGGTCGGCTGGGCCAGCATGCTCGCCCACGCCTGGCTGGTGACCGCGCTCAACCCCAAGAGCATCACCTTCTTCGTCGCCTTCCTGCCGCAGTTCCTCGACCGGCACGGCGATTTCTGGACGCAGATGGCGATTTTCGAGGCGACCTTCCTGGCGCTGGCCTTCCTCAACGCGTTCTCCTATGCGCTGCTCGCCTCGCGCGCCCGCTCGGCATTCGGAAACGAGCGGGTGGTGAAGATGGTGAACCGGACCGGCGGCGCGCTGCTGGTTGGCGCGGGCTGCGCGACGGCGTTGTCGCGCGGCGCGGCCTGAACAAGCGGTATTGGCAGAACATTGAAACGAGAGCGGCATTGAACACGATGAACGACCAGAACGGCAATCCCGTCACAGGCGCGAATGCGGCGGCGCTCGGGCACTACGACCGCGCCCTGCGACAATTGCAGACGTTC